>QMCD01001087.1_pt1 | contig 18051 bp, 10 predicted proteins | sample 1821841 | NCBI WGS metagenome assembly QMCD01 (sample SAMN01991225, study PRJNA193472) | Termite gut metagenome, whole genome shotgun sequencing project. | isolation source: worker | host: Macrotermes natalensis
TAAACTTTTATAGATAATTTTTTGTGCAGATTCTAAAAGGAAAAACAATTAACTGGTGGTTAATGTAAAATTGTTCTTGCTTCTAAAAAACAAGCGTAAATGTTACCTTGTTGTCGGTGTTCGATGTAAGGCGGAGTGAGCCGCCGTGGAGTCGCATTATCTGGCGAGAAATGCTTAGGCCGATGCCCGTGCCGTCCTCTTTGGTCGTAAAAAACGGCGTGAAGATGTTCTCGGCGATCTCGGCGGGAATAGTGCCCCCATTGTTGCTTATGTCGATGACTATGTTCTCCGACTCGTCGATGCGGGAAGATATTTCTATGCTGGGATTTTCGCGCCCGGCCACTGCCTCCACCGCATTTTTTAACAGGTTAATGGCGACCTGCGTGATCTGGCCTTCGTCGGCGTATAGAAGCGTGTCATCCGGCTTCACCGACAGCGAAATTTCTACGCCGTGACCAACCTCTTGAAGAGCCACTGCCCGCTCCAAGATCGGCAGAAGCAGGAACGGATTCTTGTCAGGGACGGGGATGTTGGTGAATTTGCGGTACGATTCGACAAACGAGATAAGATTCTTGCTTGTCGTGTTGATAGCTTCGAGCCCCTTTGCTATTACTCCATCCTTGTTCAGGCGTATGAGCGTATTGCTCAGCGATGTAATGGGCGCAAGGGAGTTCATGATCTCGTGTGTCAGGACACGGATCAGCCTCATCCACGATTCGAGCTCCTTTTCCGCCAATTCGTTGTCGATGTCGCTTATGGTGATCAATTTCATCGACTTTCCCCTTAGTGTAACCGCAGACGCGGTGAGCGAAACGGACACCTCTCCTTTTTCGTTGTGGAAGGTGAGCCCGCGTTTCTCGCCAGGTTCGATCGCTTTCATTGCCTCACCGATCGCCGGATCGATTGGGTGTGTTTGGCTGATGTGGGTGAACACTGGGAGACTGAAAATCCGGAGAGCCTCGCCATTGACCTGATAGACGCCGCCAGAATCGCTCACCACGATTATTCCCGTGCGGACGGTGTTCATGATCATTTCATAGTATTTCTCCCGCTCCCGTGTGTCGCGTTTTGCGTTGCTGATAATCTCCTTTGTGCGGTTGAGGACTTTGTTGTACGCAGCGTCATCCGCCACAGCTATGTCCTCAGGGAAATGGAATGTGTAATCGCTGTTGTCGATGGCGTCGAACAGGAACATTGCCTTACGGATGGACTTCGTGTAGAGGGTTATGATGTGATACGCCGCCCATACCACCAGTGCCAACGCTATCACAATGTATTGATACTGTTTCAGGTATATGAGGAGAAATATGGAGGTGACGCTGATGATGAGCCCGACAATGGCCAGCACCATCCGTTTAATGGATACGAAAGTTTTCTTCTTCATAACTCGAAGCGTTTTATCTTGTTATAGAGTGCCTGCCTGGTGATGCCCAACTGCCCGGCCACTGCCGACAGGTTGCCGCCGTGACGCTCGATAGCCTCGCGGATTACCTCCCTCTCTATCTCTTTGAGCGTCGATCCCGGATCGGCGATAGTTCTGCGGCGCGTGTCGAGTAATAAGATATCGGTATCGATCACCTTGCCGCCGGAGAGAATGACCGCCTTTTCGACCGTGTGTTGCAATTCACGAATATTGCCCGGCCAGGAGTAAGTCGACAGCAACTTTTTCACCTCCCGGCTGAAACTCGATGCGGGCTTGTTGTATTTGGCGGCGTATTTCGCCAAGAACATCTCCGCCAGAGGCACGATATCCTCCATACGCTGGCGCAAAGGGGGAATGTCGAGGTGGATGGTGTTGATGCGGTAGAGCAGGTCTTCGCGGAAGAGTCCCTCGCGCACCATCCGGTGCAGGTCTTTGTTGGTGGCCGACACGAGCCGTATATCCACGGGGATGGGCGTGTTGCTTCCCACGCGGACTATGCGCCTCGATTGCAGCGCGGTGAGAAGTTTGGCCTGCAGGGGATAGGAGAGGTTGCCTATTTCGTCCAGAAATAGCGTACCGCCATCGGCAGCCTCGAATTTGCCGGCACGGTCGGCTTTGGCATCGGTGAACGAGCCTTTCGTGTGGCCGAAGAGTTCGCTCTCGAACAGCGATTCGGTTACCGCACCCATGTCGACGCTCACAAGGGGCTCGCCCGAGCGCCGCGAGAGGTTGTGTATCTTCTTGGCGATAACCTCTTTTCCCGTTCCGTTCTCACCCGTGATAAGCACGTTGGCATCGGTGGCAGCCACCTTGTTTATCATCTCCAGCATCTCCTGCATGGCGTAAGAGTTGCCCCAGCACACCTCCTCGTCGCGATTCAATTCACGGTTCAGCGTGCTCTGCCTCTCGCGCAGGCGCTTCACCTCGCGGCGCGACAGGCGCAACTCGAGGGCCGACTGCAGAGTGGCCAATAGCTTGGTGTTGTCCCACGGTTTGACGACGAAATCGGTCGCGCCATCTTTCAACGCCCTGACGGCAAGCGCAATGTCGGCATAAGCGGTAAAGAGGACGACCGGCAGTTCGGGATCGAGTTTCCGGATCTCCGCAAGCCAGTAGAGTCCTTCGTTGCCTGAGTTTATGCCCGCCGAGAAGTTCATATCGAGCAGCACGACGTCGGGGGCTTTCTCCCTTACGGTCGAAACCAGGGAGTTGGGCGACGAAAGCAGGAGCACCTCTTCGAAACTGCTCTCCAGAAATATCCGCAGGGCGTTCAGGACATTCCTGTTATCGTCGACTATCAATATTTTACCCTTTTTCACGATCGTTCCGGTCTTGGTCTCCGTTCATTCCTCACGCGAAGATAGCTAAAATTTACATTCCACGAAAAAAGGAGCTCTCAAGCTCCTTTTTTGATCCCTGCGGGGCGATCAGGCCACCGCAGGGAAGTTCAGTTGCAAACTCGGCATTGGAGGGATGTTCGCACCCGAAAATCTATCCATAATATACCGGCGGAGGCAACGGGCCGGGAAACCGGAGCTGCGCCGGTAGTTATCAATTTTCGTTTAGAGGTTGTTTCGAGTTTCCCATTCTTGCTCTTTTCTGCTCTTTTACCTCATTAATACAGCGTGCCGTTGGGCGCCGGCGAGCCGCTCCAATCCCATATCCTCAAATGGTTTCGGTCGGCGGACAAAAAGACGGCAATACATCCGGGACCGCCCGTCTGCCCCGAACTAATACTCGGATGCGGGTAGATAAGGTTGTAACTGCTTACAGTTCCTTCTATTAGGTATCCGATCGGATATTCTTCGTTTCCTTCCATGTCTATGGGAGTCCATACGAGATTCTCGATAGACCAGGATGCGCGGGTCCTGTTGTAGAACCAATCGACCCTGTTGCCCGATATGGTAAGAAATTGGCTGTAAGCCCCGAGGTTGGTCGATCTGTGGCCGACAAACTGAAGAGCGCCGTTCTGAACGAATCCCGCCCTGGCTCTGATCCCGTCGCGCGGCATGGTGAATGCGGTCGGATTGGAGCTAAGGCTGTAGCCGGGAAGCAACTGTATCGCATTGCCCGAAGTGTTGTACGATATTTCCCATTCGGTGAACGAACATCCCCCTTCGGGTGTCGCGAAAAGGTAGACAACCTCGCCCTCCTCCACATCGAGTGTGCCCTCTCCGGAGGTTGCCGAGGGATCGAGGCTTGCATACGCCGAATAACCGCCCGTCGGGGATTGGGTTACCCTCACCTCGTTGACCTCCTGCGTGCCCGGTCCGGGAGCGAACGTCGCCTCGACGCTCACGTCGCCCTCGGGCATCGTGAAATAGCTGTCCGGATCGTATTGGTCGTAGCCCTCGTCGAAGGTAAAGGGAGTTCCGCTCGATATCCACTCCGCAAACACATAACCGACCGTCGGCGTGGCCGCAAGATAAACCGAACAGCCGGCCTCGATGTCGGTGGAGGGACTTGCATAAGCATTACGGCCTCCCTTGCCTGCCGTCACCGCAACGTCGTAGGTTTCGGGCGGCTTGGGGACGAACATCGCCTGAACCGTTACGTGTTCTCCGGGCATCTCGAAATAGGGTAAGGGTTCACCCTCCTGTGAAAAAAACGACATTACCTCTATCTCCTGCTCTCCTTCGGCGGTGGTAACCACAAAGCCATAACCGGTACCGGAGGGGAGATAGCCCTCCTGTGGCTCCGCGCGAAGATAAACCCGTCTGCCTGCCGAAACGCCATGAAGCATGCGTGGAAAGAAAATATCGGGAACCATATCCGGCATATCGGGCGCGTTCGGGTCCGACTGTATCGCTCCGGCAAAGGCCCTGCCGTGGCCGTCGTGATTCACCAGTATCACGTCGCGGCCGGCGGGATCGGGGAAATAGGGCCGGGGATACTGGCCGTTCTCCATAGCGGCGGCCTGAACGACATGGTAGAGCATCCGGGTGTTGCCGTCGTCTATCGTGATCGTAGCATTGCGCTCCATGCCGGTGTCGTTGGGCCGCAGTTCGATGAACAGGGATTGTTCACCCGCCGGGCCTTCGTATGCAGGCCACTCTTCCGACAGCAGCTCTATCCAGTAGACCTCGCTGCCTCCGGCGCGGGTCAGCCCTTCGGAGACAGTCGCCGTCCACGGGCCTGAGGCGGTGAAGTCGAGAGCGGCTGCCGTGTTGTTAGCCCAGAGGTTGATTCGTTGAGGTTCGGCCGCTGTCTCCTCGCCCGTGACGGGCGTTGTTCCGCCATCGCCCCACGGGTCGATCTCACCCGAGATGTCGGACTCCTTATCGGCACCCTTCAGCGTAACGGTGTAGGTGTAGCGGTAGCCTTCCTGCCATGCGCCGCCGGGGATGGATACCGTGAAACTCTGATCTGCGTCGTTCGTGAAGGTGAACCTGACATCCGCCAGGTCGGTGTTCGGCAACACGATGGCCTCGATACTCGCCGCTCCGACGGCGGTGATCGTCCCTGCCGCACCGGTGCCCTCAACCGTTCCTGTCTTCAGATCGAGGGTTCCTGCGGTCTGCTGATTCGAGATCACAACCGTGATGCCGTTGGCGACTGGTTCGGCCACACCCTCGCCGTTGGAGATGTTGAACACCAACTTGGTCAATTTGTGGTCGAATGCGAGCGGTACAGCCGCGCTTGTGCTCTTGCCGTAGCTCGCTGTTATGGGTGCATAGAGCACGTCGATGGCCGAAAGATTGCTCTGCGAGGCAACATCTATCGGCAGTTTGTAGTCCGCTCCGATCTCCGTGCTGTAGGGATGGTAGGCGATAAACTTCACGCCCGTACCGTCGGCGGGATAGTAGAGGGGTGTTCCGCCGTCGGGAGTGAATGTGGCTTCGGAGCCTGCCGATGTTTTGTAGAGTTTGTTTGCGGCGAGCACGTTGCCTTCCGACAGCGTGCCGGGATCGGCCTTTAGCATGTAGACGCCTACGGGATCATCGGCGCTCCACTCGGTGCCGTTGGTCCCGCCGACACGTGTCTTGATTTGGGCGAGATTGCCGGTGAAGTTGACTTCGTCGGGATTGCCGATGCCGATTCCCCTCTCCTTCGAGCACGAGGCCATCGCCGCCGCGCCCAGAAAAAGTGCGCCCGTAAGGGCAAAAAGTAACAGTTTTTTCATAGTCATCTGAATTTTATACCCTCTCGGGGTGGTTGGTATTGTCTCGTTTACTCTTTAAAGGGACATGAACAGCAGGCAGGAGCGGGAGCGGGAAATCCCAAACAGGTGTTCTTATTCTTTTACGCACCGCACCGACATACCGTAACTGCGATAGTAACCGGCGGAGTGGAAAACACGCGGCACGGAACCATTGAAGCCTATGGCATAGGCGCGTATTTTTTTATGGGGCGTGGACGACCAGTAACATCCGGCATGGCCTGCCTGCCATCCTCCATGCAGGCCGGAATTAGGAAGGAATATCTTATTCTCTCCGCTGCCGAACATTCGGCCCGCAACGCCGCTCACCTCCGTTCGTTCATGGCCGGAGGCTATCAGGGCGGCAAATTCTTCGGTTGTCGGCGTCCGCCATCCTTCAGGGCAGGCCCTCCGAGCCTCCTCGAAAGAGAATTGGTTGCCGTAATCCTCGGGGGTGCTGACAAAACGCCCCTGCTCGCCCACATTCGTTCCTGCCCAGACCACCCCGCCGATCTCCGCAGGTTCCCAAAGCGCAAGCCATTCTGCAACCTGTACCCTGGCCTGTTCCAGCTCCTCGCCGGTCAACTCGATGAGGTTGCCCAGCACATCGAATACAGTACCGATGTTTTCGACTTTGTAGTATTTACCCGCTTCGACCGCATCGCCACCGACGAGATAGTGGCGGTCTACATGCGAAGCTATCACGATGTCGCCCGACACGCCTTCGCGCTTGAGGCCGCCGGACAGTATAATATAGGCGCGCTCCGACGGCGGAATGTCGGCGAAATCCCGGCTCAAGGCATTCTTTTGGGCAATCGCCTCGTTTCTTGCCGCCGTTACATTTGCCGCGCTGTTTTGCATTCTTTTCGACCCGAAGCATCCTGTCAGCGCCAATGCAAGGGCGGCAAACGTCATGAAGGTTAGAGCTTGTTTGAATTTCCCGACCGCAGGAATTTTTGGCTCCGACCGAGCGATTTTTGCACCCGCAGAAGAAGGCATAGTGGTTCCTATGGCGAGTGAGGCGGGTATAAAAAGCGCCGGAGTGGAGACAGAAAGCACAAGAGTCGGGAATTCGAAACAAGTTCTTGGTATTTTTTTCATCTTTTGGGTGGATTTACAGTCGTCCCGCAAGTGGATATTCGGACATCCGTATGTTTTAGCACACAAAGTTACGCAAAGGTTCAACGCGTGTCAATTACCCTAAAGGGTACTTTTTTCGCCGTACAGGGAAACTCTTCCCCGAACCAAGGCAAAAACGTCATTCCCTGAGAAAGAGACATAAGCGGCACCAAAAAGGTTGATAGAAAGTTATTTTCGCTTCAATGATAAAATTATTTATAAATAATTTGGTTGTATATAAAATTATATATATGTTTGCATTAGTAAAAATAAATCAATTTGCGCTACGCCGACTACAATAACCAATAAACTACGCTATGCGTCTAACATGAGCTCAAGAACTTTCAACCTCGGATATATCATTTTCCTTTCGTGCGCATCGGCTATCGGGGGATTTCTGTTCGGCTACGACACGGCAGTAATCTCCGGCACCATAACGGCGGTCGCCTCGCAATTCGGGCTCGACACCCTGCAAACGGGTTGGTACGTCGGATGTGCCCTGGTCGGCTCCATAGCGGGGGTAGCCTGCGCCGGAGTAATCAGCGACGGCGTGGGGCGCAAGCTCGCCATGATACTGTCGTCGGTGCTCTTTTCGTCGAGTGCGATAGGCTGCGCCTTCGCCTCCGATTTCGCGTGGCTGGTGGTGTGGAGAATCGTAGGCGGAATGGGCATAGGGATCGCCTCGGTCGTATGTCCGCTCTACATCTCCGAGATCTCCGTTCCCAAATACAGGGGGTCGCTCGTGGGGTGTTACCAGCTGGCCATCACGATAGGGTTCCTGGCGGCTTACCTTGCCAATTTCGGGATACTGAAAGGCGCGGATTCGGCTGCCGGGGCATCTGCGGGATGGGTGGTGAAGATCTTTTCAGACGAGGCGTGGAGGGGCATGCTCGGTATGGAGACCGTACCGGCGCTCATCTATTTTGTCATTATAATGTTCCTTCCCGAGAGTCCGCGCTGGCTCGTGCTAAAAAAACGGGAGGCCGCCGCAGAAAAGACGATGCTCAGAACGCTCGGCGACAGGGAGACGGTTACGGCGGAGATGGCGGCGATCCGCGAGGTGTCGGAGGGCTCCGGACGGGACGACTGGAAACTGCTGCTGCGTAAACCCTTCAGGGCTGCCCTGGTGTGGGGGGTGTGCATTGCCATACTGGGCCAGTTCATGGGTGTGAACGCCGTACTTTACTTCGGGCCGACCATTTTCGAGCAGAGCGGCCTTTCGGGCAGCGACTCCCTGTTCTACCAGGTTCTGATAGGCACGGTCAATATGCTCACCACCGTCATTGCGATGTCGATTATCGACAGGGTGGGACGCAAGAAACTGATATATTTCGGTGTGACGGGCATGATTGCCTCGCTGCTGTTGATAGGCGCGTACTTCGTTTTCGGGGCGTCGATGGGCATAGGCAGTGTCGTGCTGTTGGTGTTTTTCCTTCTCTACATATTTTTTACCGCGATTTCCATCAGCGCAGTGGTATTCGTCCTGCTGTCCGAGATGTATCCGATGAAGGTTCGCGGACTGGCGATGTCGATAGCCGGGTTCGCGCTCTGGATCGGCACCTATCTAATAGGACAGCTGACCCCCCTGATGCTCGAGGCGCTGACTCCTGCCGGAACATTCGGCCTGTTCGCCCTGATGTGCCTGCCCTACATGTGGATAATGTGGAAAAAGATACCCGAGACCGCAGGGCGTTCGCTCGAGGATATTGAAAAGTATTGGATATCTAAATCCATAAAAAAATAATTAACGAAAAGGCGATGGATCTAAAAAAACTTTCTGATTTATACCGCGGCGAATTACTCGACAAGGTACTCCCTTTCTGGCTTGACAAATCCCAGGACACAGAATTCGGCGGATATTTCTCATGCCTGGAGAGGGATGGACAAATTTTCGACACCGATAAATTCATGTGGCTGCTGGGACGCCAGGTCTGGATGTTCTCCAAGATGTACAACGAAGTGGAAAAGCGTCGGGAGTGGCTCGATTGCGCACTGCAGGGGGCTGAATTCATGTTGCGCCACGGTCACGACGGCGATTTCAACTGGTATTTCTCGTTGACCCGCCAGGGCCGTCCACTGGTGGAGCCGTACAATATCTTCTCCTACACCTTTGCGGTGATAGCTTTCGGCCAACTCCACCTGGCCACGGGCGATGAGCGCTATGCCGACGCCGCGCTGAAGACCTTCGACAAGATAGTCGAAAGGGTGGACAACCCCAAGGGGCGATGGTCGAAGGCGTATCCGGGGACGCGAAGCCTGAAGAGCCTGTCGCTTCCGATGATCATGTGCAACCTGACCCTCGAAATCGAACACCTGTTGCCGAAGGAGCTCCTGGTAAAAACCGTGGACGAGTGCATCCACCGGGTGATGGAGGTCTTCTGGCGTCCCGAACTCGGCATCGTCGTTGAGAACGTTACGGCCGAAGGTGAACTCTCGGACACTTTCGAGGGAAGGACGATAAATCCCGGGCACGCCATCGAAGCGATGTGGTTCATCATGGACCTGGGCGAGAGGCTCGGCCGGCCGGAACTTATCTCCCGGGCGGCGGAAATAACGCTTAAAATGGTAGAGTACGGCTGGGATAAGGAGTACGGCGGGATATTCTATTTTATGGACAGGCTGGGACGCCCGCCCCAACAGCTCGAGTGGGACCAGAAACTGTGGTGGGTACACATCGAGACGCTGATATCTCTGCTTAAGGCGTACCGGCACACCGGCTCGGAGCGCCATGCGGAGTGGTTCAAAACGATACACGACTACACCTGGAAAAATTTCAGGGATTCCGACCATCCCGAATGGTTCGGCTATCTCGACCGCCGCGGCGAGGTTCTGCTCAGCCTCAAGGGCGGCAAATGGAAGGGGTGTTTCCACGTTCCGCGCGGACTGTACCAGTGTTGGAGGGAGCTCGACAAGATAGCGGCATCGGGAAAAGTAACGATTTAACAAACCGGTTATGAATAGGATTTTTATATATCTGATTGCGGCGATGATGTTCATGCCGGCCTGTTCTGCCGCCGTCTCCGGGGCGAAAGAGGCGCAGCCCGGGATAGAACTTACGCTCGTTCCGCCCACGACGATAACCGACAAGGTGGAACTCGATATCCGCGCGGGTGTGAAAAACAGCGGCGAGGGCGCCTTCGAGGGCACTGTTTCGATATACCTGAACTCGACCGACGAGGTCGGCCTGCTCCACAGGGAAGAGGTGACGGTACTGCCGGGCGTGGGCAAGTGCGTCGCCTTCCGCATGAACACCGCCGGCAAGGCGGGAGAGAACACCGTGATACTGCGGGTCGATGGCGAGGAGTGGACATCGGAAGTCTCCAAAAAAATCGAGATTATTCCCTCCGATATCCGTTCCACACGCACGATAGACGGCGCGTGGGCGGGCCTTTACCACTGGAGTGAAAGGGAGGGCAAGCACTGGAACGGCGACATCAAAAATCTCACCGACGACGACTGGCGGCAGGTGGTCCGCTCGATGCACAAACTCGGTATGGACATAATAATCGTGCAGGAGCTCTTCCGCAGCGAGCATTGGGTCAACGACAGGCCCGCTGTGGCAGGGAGTTACGACGGTCTGGCTTTCTACCCCTCTAAACTGTACAGCGGCCGGATGCCGCTTGCCGCCGTCGACCCGCTCGAGGCCATCCTGACAGAAGCCGACATATTGGGCATGCACGTATTTCCGGGAGTGGGGCTCTATGCGTGGTTCGATTTCACGCCCGCCTCGCTCGAGTGGCACAAAAAGGTCGCCTCGGAGTTGTGGGACATGTACGGCCACCACTCTTCGTTCTACGGCTTCTACGTTTCGGAAGAGATACACGGAAGTCTCGATTCGGGTGAATGGACGCCTGAGCTCAAGCGACAAAGAAAGAACGAGGTGGTCTCCTTTTTCGAGCAGTTCAAGGCGCACTGCCGCCAGCTCGCACCCTCAAAACCGATAATGCTGGCTTCCAACAGCATGGGCGTACCTTCGGGCCTGGACACCTATCCCGGGCTTCTGCGCAATCTGGATATATTGTGCCCGTTCGGGTTTGCACGCATGCCCACGGGCGACCTCACCGGCAAAGAGGCTGCGGATATGCTTCAAAGGCTGTGCGACGAGGCTGGTTCGCATCTGTGGTTCGACCTCGAGGCGTTCCTGTTCAACGAGGACGGCTCCCTCTATCCGCGCGACACCGAGGGGATTATCGCGGATTTGACCCTGCTCGACAACTTCGAAAAAGTGTTGTGCTATCAATACCCGGGTGTGTTCAACGATCCCGAAGCCGGCTTTGTCGTCGGCGAAGAGAGAACTTTGAAACTGTTCAGAGAGTATGAGCAGTATTACCGCTCCGTAAGGAAACCAACTCATTAAATGGATACCGTTATGACATCCACATTCCTTCAACAGGCTCGGGAAGGCAATCGCTCGGCCGTCCAGAAACAAGAGATGATTGCCCGCCTGATAAAGTCGGGCAACAGCACCATTCCCGACCTCAGCCGCGACATGAACCTGAGCGTACCCACCATCACGAAGTTAATCGGAGAGATGATAGAAGAGGGTTACGTGCTCGATTTCGGAAAACAGGGTACCAACGGCGGGCGCAAACCCAATGTCTACGGACTGAACCCCCTGGCCGGATACTTCGCGGGTGTCGATATCCGCATGGACAAGGTCGAGATGGCCCTGATAGACTTCAAGGGCGAGATGACCTACCATGAAATCAACCGCGATTTTACGCTCGAAAATTCCAAGGAGTCGCTCGAAAGCCTGTGCACCATCGTAAACACCTTTCTCGACAGTATACCCGTGCCGCGCGACAGGGTGCTTGCGATGGGTATAAACATATCGGGCAGGGTCAACTCCGAGTCCGGTTACAGTTACAGTTTCTACTATGTCGACGAACAGCCCCTGTCCAAACAGATAGAGCAGCGCATCGGCGTGCCGGTCTATCTTGAAAACGACACCCGGGCCATGACCTACGGAGAGTACATGTGCGGCGAAGGGCAGGGAGAAAGCAACATGATATTCGTCAACGTCGGCTGGGGTCTGGGTACCGGAATTATCGTGGACGGAAAGCTGTTCTACGGCAAATCGGGATTCTCCGGAGAGTACGGCCACTTCCCGTACTTCGACAACGACATACTGTGCGGTTGCGGAAAGCGCGGATGCCTCGAGACCGAGGCGTCGGGTTCCGCCGTCCACCGCAAACTGATGGCCCGGCTCGGAGAAGGGAACGCCAGCCAGCTTGCCGACAAATATAAAAAAGGGGAGAACATCTCTCTGGACGACATCATGGAAGCGGTGCACAAGGAGGATGTCCTGGCAATAGAGATTATCGAGGGGGTCGGGAGCGTGCTCGGCCAGGCCATCTCGGGCCTTATCAACCTTTTCAACCCCGACACAATAATTATAGGGGGGACGCTGGCGGAAACAAAAGACTATATCATGCTGCCGCTGAAAAGCGCCGTCAACAAACACTCTCTGGCGCTGGTCAGCCGCGACACCGCCATCAAGTACTCCAAACTCGGCAGCAGGGCCGGGGTGTGGGGCGCGTGTCTGCTGGTCAGGGGAAAAACTCTGGGATTAATTTAGAGTTGACATTTTCACACAGGCTCTTAACTCCCGAACGACATTGTCTCCAATCCTGGTTAAAATATGTTTAACTGTAAAAAACTGCATGCCTATGAGGAAAACCGGAAAATTACCGAAAGCTTGTGCAATACATAAAAAACATACGGAAAAATGGCTTTAACATCTGTCCGTATGAACATCTCACAATTTGACAAAAATCTCACAGATTGACAAAAAAGAGTGTTTTTTTATTTATAATTATGACAAAAGTATGACAAAGAATTGTTATCTCCAATTGTTCAGGGATACTTTCCGAGGCCCGACAAATTTTGCAGTCTCCCGAAAATTAATGAAACTGGTGCCCATTCTGTTTATCCTGTTCGCCGGGCCGGTTGCTTTTGCGGAGCCCTCCCCGGCTTCGGACGCGGCCCTTTCGGGTATCGCCGAGCCGCAGGAGAATGTTGTCAGCGGCAGGATTACCGATGAATCGGGTGCCGCGATACCGGGAGCGAGTATTATAATACAAGGAACCCGGACGGCGACCATTTCCGACGGCTCCGGAAATTTCCAAATCAGAGTGCCCGAATCGGGCAGCGTACTGGTGGTCTCCTTCCTCGGATACGTTACGCAGGAGATCCCCGTCGGCGGACGGCGCACGATAGACGTGCAGATGCAAATGGACGCCCAACAGATGGAGGATGTGATCGTCGTGGGCTACGGTTCGGTTTCGAAAAGGGAACTGACCTCGTCCGTTGCCCAGGTAAGAAGCGAAGACTTCATCTCGGGAGCCTTCACCAGTCCTCTGTCCATGATAGACGGTAAGGTTTCAGGCGTCAACATCACGAATATCAACGCGGCAGACCCCAATGCGGGAGCCAGCGTACAAATTCGCGGCGCTTCATCGATATCGGCGGGAAACGACCCTCTTATTATTGTCGACGGCGTGCCGGGTGTCGATTTGAGGAATATCACCAATCAGGATATCGAGTCGATGACCATCCTGAAAGATGGTTCCGCAGCGGCAATCTACGGTTCGCGCGCCGCCAACGGAGTAATCCTCATCGAGACGAAAAAGGGCAGGGCAGGGAAAATTTCGATACAGTATGACGGCTACGCCGACCACGACATGGTGGCGTACAGGCCCGACGTACTCTCCCCCGAAGAGTACGTTCAGCGCGGGATCGGCACCGACATGGGATACAGAACCAGATGGTACGACGAGCTGCTCAACAAGGACAATATCGGCCAGAACCACTATCTCGCAGTCTCCGGCGGAGGAGAAAACCTCGCCTTCAGGGCATCGGGAAACTACCGCACCAAAGACGGGATGGATATCGCCTCCTTCCGCAAGGAGTATGGACTCAGAATGGGTTTCAGCGCCAAAGCGTTCAACAACATAGTGGAACTCTCCGGTAACATATCGCAAAGGTATGTTCGCGAGGAGAATGCCAACTACGGCGTTTTCGGCCAGGCAATCAAGTTGAACCCGACGCAACCGCTGATGGACCCCGACAATCCAGGCAGGTACAGCATCCTGAACGGTTACGACACCTACAACCCGGTGGGATGGGTGAGAGATCAGGAAAACGGCAACAGCAGGAACCTCTCCGTTATCGACTTCAAGGTCAAAGTGAACATCCTTCGCAACCTGAATACCGAACTCTCGCTGGCAAGACAAAGTACCGACTATTATGGAAGGCAGTACATCAACTCCAACCATAAAGATTCGTACGACAACGATCGAAAAGGTTACGCCGCCCTGCAGCATGCCAACTCATCCGACTACACTTTGGAATGGATAGGCAACTACTATCTCGACATCGACCGCCACTCCATCAAATTGATGGCGGGCTACTCCTATCAGGAGTTCAACTATCGTCAATTCCAAGCCCAGAACGGCGATTTCCCCTCCGACGCGTTTTTGTACAACAACCTGGGAGCGGGTGCGTGGATGAGCGCCATGGCGGGCCGTCTGGGAATGGCTTCGTCGAAAGAGAAGGAAAAAATGATAGGTTTCCCCGTAAGGCTCAACTACAGTTACGATGACACCTGGTTCCTGACAGCGTCGGTGAGATACGAAGGCAACACCAAGTTCGGGGTGAACAACAAATGGGGCCTGTTCCCGGCGGCTTCGGCGGCATGGCGCATCTCCAACCTCCCGGCCTTCGAAGACTCGAAGGTGGTCGACGACCTGAAATTGCGCTTCTCCTACGGCTCGACGGGACGCTCTGGTTTCCCCCGCTACTCCGCCATGTCGACCTATAACGTCTCATCCCAATGGGACCCTTATGGAATGAACTCCTATCAGGATGAAAACGGCCAGTGGATTCGCAACTGGGGCCCGGACAAAAACCCCAATCCGAACCTGCGCTGGGAGAAACAGATCTCCTACAACCTGGGTGTCGATTTCGCACTTTTCGGCAACAGACTGACGGGTAGCTTCGACGCCTTCCTCAGACAGGGCAAGGATGTACTCAGCACTTATGCGGCACCGCAGCCGCCCAACCTCTACAACACGATATTCGTCAATGTGGCTACCACCAGTGCAAAGGGTATGGAACTCGCCCTGAACTGGAATGTCGTCAAGAAGCAGGACTTCACCTACGACACCAACCTGGTGGTCTCCAACTCCAAGACCATTCTCGACAAATTCTCCAATGACATCTACAAGAACGACTATACCGATATGTACTCGTTGCCCCAACCGGGCAGCCCGGGTTACGCCCAGCGCCTCTCCGACGGCGGTGAAATCGGTACCTTCTGGGGTTGGAAATACGCCGGAGTCGACACCGACGGTACCATGCTGGTGTGGAAAGGCGCCAAAGAGGGAGGCGAGAAAGTCCGTGCCGACGGTACCGCCACAACGGAGGATGCAGGCGCGCTCGGACACGGTGCCCCGCGTTGGACGATGAGTTGGGGAAATACGTTCCGCTACAAGAACTTCGATTTGTCTCTCTACTTCCAGGGACGGTTCGGATACAAGATACTCAACATGTATCAGATGTATTACGGTCTGACTGCGGAAACCGGCATCAACCTGCTGCAAGACGCCTTCGGGAAGAACGCACACATCAAATCGGTCAAGAACATGAGCGATTACTTCCTCGAGCCGGGCGACTATTTCTCGCTCGACAATATCACTCTGGGATGGACACCGCGGTTGAAATCGAAATATATAGGCAGTGTGAGGCTTTACGCCACGATGAACAACGCGTTCATTCTGACCAAATTCTCGGTGATGTCCCCGAAAACCGTGGAAATCAACGGCATGACCCCCGGCATCAGCGGTTTGGGAGTCTATCCGCAGACCCGCTCCATTATGTTCGGTGTTCAATTGTCTTACTAATCGTTTAAAATAGCGTACAATTATGAAAATGTTAAAATATCTCGTAATATCCCTTGCTATCGGCGCGTCGGTTAGTTCGTGCACCAACCTTGATGAGGAGATATTCAGCAAAATTACGACCGAGAATTACTATACCACGAGCGACAACATCATGGCCGCCATGACCGGAAACTACTCCATCGCATTCTTCAACGGCTGGGGAATGGAGGGTAACTTCCTGCATGAAATAGTCCACGACCAGATAATCGTGCCCACCCGCGGGGTACACGGGTTCGCAGGCGGAGAGTATGTCCGTTTCTATGAACATAAATGGACCACACAGGACCGCTGGATCGGTTGGTTTTGGGATAAATCTTTCAAGACCGTGGCGTTTTGCAACAAGCTCATCGCCGACTTCGAAGGACTCGATTTCACCCAGTTCGGTCTGACGGAGGCCACCAGGCAGCAGTATATCGCAGAGATGAGGGGTATGCGCGCCTGGGCCTACATGTTCCTTCTCGACGGCTTCCGCTACGTGCCCCTGGTCACCAACGTGAGCGACGTCAAAGGACAGTCGACACCGCAGCAGGTCTTCGATTTCATCGAGCGCGAATTGCAGGAAGCCATACCCATGCTGCCCAAGAACGCGAAGTACACCCGCCTCGACCAGGCGTCGCTCGCCTCGTTCCTGGTGCGTCTCTACCTTAACGCCGAGAAGTATACCGGAACGGCCCGTTACGACGACTGCGCGCGCATCGCCCAGGAAATCATCGACGGCAAATACGGCACATACTCCATCGACCCGAGCTACACCGGCCCGTTCCGCGCCGGAGTGAACGGCTATGTCTCTCCCGAGAACATCTTCCAGTTCAATCAGCGAAGGAACTATTCTCAGGCCCTGTTCATGTATGAGATTTGGCACCACTACAACTCGCGCTTCTCGTTCGGTGTAACCGCAGGAGGAGGTAACAGTGCCTGTTTCGCCCCGTCGAGAGACATCGAGGGCAATCTCTACAACTACAAACTGGGGATGCCCTTCGAGAAGTTCCCCGACGGCGACGTGCGCAAGCAGCCTTTCCACGTCACCAGTCCCGCCGGCGATTACGAAGGATTCTTCCTTATGGGCCCGCAGTACTATTTCGACCAGGAAAAGGGTTACGGCTTCACCGACCAGCCCGTCCTGGGAACTGAGGAGTACAACGGTTTGCCGTTGGTCCTGATCGACCAGGTGGGACGTTACTCCGAAGGCGCCGAAGGACTTGCAAAGGGCTCGCACATTATCACCGGCGAGGAGAACACGGGCTACCGCCTGATGAAGTTCCCCTGGCTGCCCGGAGACGACCTCTTCTTCAGCAACGCTATTCCCGAGGTTCGCCTGGCCGAGATATACTACTCGCTGGCCGAATGCAAATACCGGAATAACGACAAACAGGGTGCCGCCAAACTGCTGGACGCCGTGCGGAAAAGGTACTACACCGACGAGCAGTGGCCCTCGCTCAGCTACGAGCAGAACCTTTCGAAACTGACGGACGACGAGTTTATCGACGAATGGGGCCGTGAATTCATCGGCGAACGCCGCAGGCGTATCGACCTGGTCCGCTGGGGGCTCTTCAGCACCGGAACATGGTGGGAAAAGACGCCCGATGAGATCAACAAGGATGTATTCCCCATCCCCTACTCCGCTTTGAACTCGAATCCGCTGCTGGAGCAAACCACTCCCGGATTCTGATAGGGTATAAACAAAGGCGGGGGCTGTGAAAACAGCCCCCGCCCTTTGTTTTACAACGCTGTACGGCAAACCTGTTTACCGGCGGAGGTTTTCGATGGGTTTGCGCAGGTCGAAACCTTACCGGCGGAGTTTTTCGATGGTTTTGCGCAGGTCGTTATGGTTTTCGGCCAGGTGCTTTTCGGCCTCCTGCGGCTCCATTCCGAAGATGCGGACGAGGATGGTTACCGCCCTGTGAATGAGTTTTTCGTTGATGCACTCCACGCCGACCATCCAGGAGCCGTACACGTTGCCCAGTAGTATCATGGCCGTGGTCGAGATAAAGTTGAGCACCTTCTTCGTCGCCGTTCCCGCCTTCATTCTCGTCGAACCGGCCACCACCTCGTGGCCCGAATTCAGCGCGATGTCGAGGTCGGCAAAGGGAGTGTCGCCCTCTGTGGGGCGGCTCTCCTGTACAAAGACAGTGAAGGCGCCGAACCGGCGGGCGAGTGCGAGTGCGGAGCGCACATAACGGGCGGAGCCGCTGACGGATATTCCCATCACGACATCCTTCTCGCATACCGACGTGAGAAGCATCTCGGGTACGGCGCTCGCGTCCTCCTCGAAATTGTCCTCTATCTCTATCGAGGCGTCGGCGACTCCTCCGGCAATGAGGGTCAACACCCTGTCGCGCGGAAAGCCGAACGTGCATCCCAACTCGACGTTGTCTATCGCGGCAAGCCGGCCGCTCGTGCCCGCCCCGACGTAGATAAGCCGGCCGCCG
>QMCD01002166.1_pt1 | contig 18050 bp, 18 predicted proteins | sample 1821841 | NCBI WGS metagenome assembly QMCD01 (sample SAMN01991225, study PRJNA193472) | Termite gut metagenome, whole genome shotgun sequencing project. | isolation source: worker | host: Macrotermes natalensis
TTGTGTGTTTTTTACGTATATTTTTCATATGCGGCATACGCCGCGCGCGCAAGGACGCGGTCGTCTTTACTTACCAAGGCGACGGCGACTTGGCGTCTATCGGCGCGGCCGAAATCGTTCACGCCGCGGCCCGCAGCGAGAATTTCACCACGATATTCATCAATAACGCGATCTACGGCATGACCGGCGGCCAGATGGCCCCGACGACGCTCGTCGGCCAAAAGACCACGACGTCCCCTTACGGCCGCGACGCCGCGCATTGCGGCATGCCGATACGTATGAGCGAGCTTTTAGCCACGCTCGAAGGCGCGTACTACGTTGAACGCGTATCGCTACACGATACAGCGAACATCATAAAAGCGAAAAAGGCGATCAAGAAGGCCTTCGAGTATCAAATTGCGGGCAAAGGCTTTACACTCGTCGAGGTCGTATCTACCTGCCCGACGAATTGGGGCATGAACCCGCTGGAGGCTATGGATTGGCTGAAAGAAAACATGCTGCCCTATTATCCCCTCGGTATTAAAAAGGAGGGAAAAGATGATGTCAGATAATAAAGGTCTAGCCAATATGGCAGATACCAATATGCTGCACGAAATGATCTTCGCGGGCTTCGGCGGCCAAGGCGTACTCTCCATGGGCCAATTGCTCGCCTACGCGGGCCTGATTGAAAACAAAAACGTCAGCTGGCTCCCGGCCTACGGCCCCGAGATGCGCGGCGGCACGGCGAACTGTAATGTCATCGTCTCCGACGAAGAAGTCGGCTCCCCCGTCGTAACGAGCGCGAGCGCCGTCGTGGTCATGAACCGCCCGTCGCTCGATAAATTCGAGGAGTTCGTCGCTCCCGGCGGCAAGCTCTTCATCAACAGCTCGCTGATCGATAAAAAAGCAACGCGTGACGATATAGAAGTATACTATGTACCGGCGACGGATATAGCGAACGAAATGGGCAACGTCCGCGTCGCGAATATCGTCATGCTGGGCGCGCTGCTGAAGAAGATCGGCGTCTGCGAACCCGAAAGCGTCATAGAATCGCTCGCGAAGGTGCTCGGCCCCGGCAAAGAAAAGTTTATACCGATCAACCGTGAAGCGATGCAAAAGGGCGCGGACAGTATAGAATAATTAAACGCTGTAGGGAACGGTTCTAAACCGTTCCGCGACCTCAAATTATAGGGACGCCATACATGGCGTCCGTGACCCAAATGGGCAGTTGATTTCACGGACGCCATATATGGCGTCCCTACATTATTTTAAATATTAGGATTGCATTCATGAAATACGTCCAGTTAAAAAACGTATCCGAAGAAGAAGCCGCTATAATCGCCCCGCTGCTGGAAGCGCATGGGATTCAAGCGGAAATGCGTTATTCGGGGCTGGCCGCGCCGAGCAAGGTCTACTTAGGCCGCTCCGTGTTCGGCAACAACATCTACGTTCCGGAGGAACAGCTCGAAGAAGCCAACGAGCTGCTTGCGGAGCTATCGAAGGAGATTCCGCCGGAGGAGCTCGAAGCCCAGGCTCTCGCCGCCGGCGAAGAGAGCGAAGCCGCGCCCGAATCTGTGCCCGCTGCTGATAACGCGGATTTCGACTGGCAGATTGCGGATTATGGGGTGGATAAATAACGCTTCAAATACGCCCCCACGCCCGTACCCGGCGCAATATCCAACCCGCATTTTATAAGCGAACGTTCCATCGCGCCCAACAGCGTCACCATATCATTTATAGTTATATTGCCCATATGCCCGATACGGCAGGCCTTCCCCGCGTAGGACGCGAGCGCCGCAGCTATTATCGCGCCTTCATCGATCATCGCCTTGCGGAACGCCGCGTCGTCTAAACCTAGAGGATAAATCAGGTTTGTAAGCGTAACAGCGCGGCATTCCGGCTCCGCTAATATTGCAAAGCCTAGCGCCTCGAAGGCGGCGTGCAGCGCCAAGGCGTTCTTTTTATGCCTTTCATAGCGCGCCTTTAGCCCCTCTTCCTGCACCAGCTCCATGCTTTTTTTCAGCGCCCATACGAGGTTGATAGCGGGCGTCGCGAAGTATTTGCTCGGATCGTCCATTATCGGGAGCCACTTTTCTAAATCGACGTAGTATTCCGGAATCGTCCCCAGCGCTTTCCTGCGCTCAAGCGCTTTCTTGCCAGCCCAAAGGATCAGCATGCCGGGACACACGCCGAACGCCTTTTGCGAGCCCGTAAACAGAATATCTATGTTCATGGCGTCCATATCTTCATACTCGCCGGCTGTGGCCGCGACGCCGTCCACGATGTATATCGTTTCCGGGAATTCGCGCATCATCTCGCCGATCTCCGCAATAGGCGCGGCGACCGCCGTCGATGTATCGACGTGCGATACCGTAAGCGCGGCGTAGTGCTTTTCTTTTAGTTTGGCGCGAATCTCTTCGACGGAAACGCACATGCCCCACTCTGCGCTTAATACGTCAACATCCAGCCCCTTGCGCTGACAGATATCGATAAACCGGTCGCCAAAGAAGCCGTTGCTGACTATAAGTACGGAATCCGAACGCTTTGTGCTGTTGGCTATTGCCATCTCCATCGCCAGCGTGCCCGTCCCGGCGACGGGAAAGGCTTGGCCGGAGCAATTGAGCAGCGCCCCCAGGCCGTCGATTAAAGCCTTGTAGTCCTTTACAAAACGAGGATCGCCAAAGGCCTGGATTTCGCGGCCCATTTCGTTTTGTATCGGGCGAACGACAGGCGTCGGCCCCGGAATCATGACCAGTACGTTGTTTTCCATTTTCATTTCCGCCCTTTCATCGATTATGCCATAGTTCATGTTACCGTACGTATTATATCATTTCGGTATGGATGTGCGTCTTTATTATATGCCGGGCGGGCAAAGAATTCAAATGAAATCGAGTTGCACAAGTTCTGCAATTCGCTTATAATACACATTGATTTAAATAATTGCGCAGCCAAATTATTGCTTGGGGATGTGTAAAATCATGACCGCTCCAGCCTCGCCTCCAATCGTAATAAGCAATCTATGGCGTAAAATACCGCGACATATTAAAATAACGTTTTTCACCGCTATAGCGGTCGGTATTGTCGTGCACGCCTTCATGCTAACGAATAAACTGCCGAATCACGACGACCTTGCCCATCTATTCAGCGCGATAGATTTTCGGGAGCACGGCCGGTGGTTTTTAACCTATCCCGGCGGAATATCCGGTTTGTTCAGTATGCCATGGGTCAACGGCGTTTTAGCGATTCTATATATCGCCGTAGCGGCTTGTCTCGTCGTTTCCTGCTTGAATATGCGCCAAAGCATATACTGCGCGCTAACGGCCGCCATGATGGTCTCCTTCCCTGTCGTAGCCGGTACGCTTAACTATATGCAGTGGGCGGACGCTTTCTTTTTCTGTATGATGCTGGCATGTCTGGCCGCGTTTTTAGCCTCGCGGTACAAGTATGGCTATATCGCCGGCATTGCGCCGCTGGTGCTTTCGCTGGGCGGTTATCAGGCCTACTTTGGCGTAGCGGTTACGCTGCTTCTAATCGTATTAATATTTGAAATACTTCAAAACCAAACGCCTTGGAAAAAGACTCTGTTCAAGGGGCTTCGTTTTCTTGGTATGTTGGGCGTCAGCATGGCGTTATATTTGATTATCGTTAGGCTTACGACGCCGGAAACCGGATTAACTAGCTATATGGGCGTAGATAAAATAGGACAAATTCCGCTGTCGGAGCTGCCGCGCCTTATCGTTGCGCCATATATTCTGATTTCTTTGTTTTTCCGCTTCGATCCTTTGGGCTTTCATTATCCATTCATTGAAGTCATATTTTTCGCCTGCGCTTGCATATCCGCGGCGCTTGTAGCTTTATGGTGCGCGCGGACAAAGCTCTATAAAGAGCCTATCAAGCTGGCGCTTTTAGTCGTTCTGCTTGCGCTGTTTCCTGTTGGTTGCTTTATCGTCGCGTTGATGAATCCAAGCGATATACATGCGCTCATGATTTACAGCGTCGTTATGGTTCCCATTTTTGCTTTGAATATATTGGACGCGTATGCAAATCAAGGCTCCTATAAACCGGAAAAAACGACGCATAAAATGATAGTCCGGGCGAAAAGATTATCCGCCATAACAAATCTAGCCTGTTGGGCAGTTACGGCGGCAATTGCGCTTTGTGTGTTCACATATTTCGTTTTCTCAAACGAAGTGTATCTAAAACAATTCATCACGTATGAAACGGCGTTTGCGTATTCGACGGAGCTAGTTACGCGCATACGGGAAACCGAGGATTATGCCGCGGACTCCATGATCGTATTTGTTGGACATCCCCGTTACAATCCAAAGAATCAACATCTTGAAGACATACAGCTTACGGGCGCGCAATACGATTTCTTGTCCGACGCAACCGTACTTAGCGGCTTTTTGGAATATTATTTAAATTTCACCCAGCCCCGAAACTTCTCGCAAACGAGCGATTTAGCCAATACTGCGGAAGGGGCTATTCTCGCCAATATGCCGAGCTATCCCGGCGCCGGATCTATAGCTGTGATACAAGACAAAATATATGTAAAGCTCTCCGACTAAGCATAAATACGCGCGCGCCGCGCGATAGCCGATCTTCCCGCCATAAATTCCCAACATATCCGGCTTTCCAAACTGGCAATCTATTCTCGACAAAATTTTCAGCGCTAATAATTCCTTGTCAAAAGGAGATGATAATATTGTCCGCAAAAGTGGCGTGCGTCGTTTTTGCGTTCGCGCTGCTTATAGCCGCGGCGCTTTTGATCGCAGGCGTTTTTAATCAGGCCGGCGAAACGGAGAAGACGTTCTCCGGCGCGCATTTTATTCACCTTCCGCAAAGCTCCTCCGGCTTTGGGGAGGACGATCGGGAGGAACTGGCCTATGGCCGCATATCAAGGCATACCCTCGTCGTCTCCGGCGGCTACGCAGGACGCGCCCGGGGATAAGGAAACGCGCTATAAGGGCTTCGTTGAAAAGCCGAGGGCCAAGGCTAAAAGCATGTAGGGGCGGCCTGTGGCCGTCCGTCTGCAAACCTGTAGGGACACGATACATCGTGTCCGTGGCAAACCAAAGCATGATTAAGGTCACGGACGCCATATATGGCGCCCCTACTGCAAGGCGTGAAAAGGAGTAATACATGAATCAAGCGCAAATTGACGAACGAAACGAATATTTAAAAAGCGTCAAGGCGCGGATGCCAAGATCGAACCTTCCTCTCGACTTGTTGAAAGCGTTTATCGTAGGCGGTCTGTTTTGCGTGCTCGGCCAAGGCCTTAGCGATTTGGGCAAGACGTTTCTTGGCCTGACGGGGGATAACGCGGCGGCGTTTACGTCGATCGCGATGATCTTCATCGGAGCGACGCTTACGGGCCTTGGCGTCTACGACAAGATAGGCACGTTCGCCGGCGCGGGCTCGATCGTCCCGATTACCGGATTTGCGAACAGTATTGTCTCCCCCGCGATGGAATTCCGTAGGGAAGGGCTGATATTGGGCGTCGGCGCAAAGCTATTCAGCGTCGCCGGGCCTGTGCTGGTGTATGGGATATCATTATCGGTTATTGTGGGATTATTGGCGCTGGCGTTTAGCTGATGATTTATGCAAATACGATGTGCAATCGCCTTCATGTAGGGACGCCATATATGGCGTCCGTGACCACAAAGAATGTCTGAATTCAGGTCACGAACACGATATAACGTGTCCCTACAGGGCTAGAGTGGTCAATCAAGGAGGAATCCGTTGCCAGCATCAAAGAGGCTCGGCGGGCAAACACTACAGTTCGCGAACCCGCCCAAAATACTTGCAAGCGCGTCCATCGTCGGCGACGTGGAGGGCGAAGGCCCTCTTGGGCAAACGTTCGACATCGTGCTGGAGGACGACCTTTGGGGCGAGGATACGTGGGAAAAGGCTGAATGCAAGATGTTTGAGCAGGCGGTGCGCGTTGCGCTTGAAAAGGCGCGGCTGCCCGTCGAGCGGCTGAACATGCTTCTCGGCGGGGACTTGTTAAACCAAACGATCTCGGCAAACTTCGCGGCCAGGGCGCTAAACGTGCCGTTTATCGGGTTGTACAACGCTTGCTCGACGATTACGGAGGCTCTCATGCTGGCCTCTGCGCTTATCGACGGAGGTTTCGCGGAAAACGCCGCGTGCGCCGCGAGCAGCCATTTCTCCACGGCGGAGCGGCAATACCGCCACCCGCTGGAGCTTGGAGCGCCGCGCGCGCCGACGTCGCAGCGCACTGTTACGGGTGCGGGCGCGTTTTTATTGGGATACGGCGAGTCGGATCAACCGTCCGTTTCCATTACGATGGGCACCATCGGCAAGGTCAAGGATCTGGGCGTTACGGACTCCTCCAATATGGGCGCGGCGATGGCCCCGGCTATGGCTATAATAGGGGCATAAGGGCCGTGAGCCCCCGAATTGATTCTACACAAGCATCAATTCTAACAGGAGGACACTATCTGTGTCAAACTGCAAAATCATCGCAGTTTCGCTCGAAAAGGGCGGCGTGGGCAAAACCGCGACCACGTTGAATCTTGGCGCTGCGCTAGCGCGGGCCGGAAAGCGCGTCCTGCTCGTGGACTTCGATCCCCAGAGCTCGCTGACGGTATCGCTCGGGCTCGCACCCGAAGATCATATAGAGAATATCGCCGCGCTTATGCGGGACGCTATTTCGGAAAAGCCAATAGACGCAAGCGCCGCCATCGTCCGCAAGGAGAGCATGGATGTCATTTCCGGGCATATTGAGCTTTCCGCCGTGGAGCTTTCGCTTTCAGGCGTTTTTTGCGATCACTTTCTGGGGAGCATACTAACCCCGGTGCGAGCCCGCTACGATTACATACTCATCGACTGCGCGCCGAGCTTGGGCATGCTTACGATCAACGCCCTCGCGGCGGCGGACAGCGTGCTCATACCCATGCAGGCGCAGTATTTGAGCGCCAAGGGCGTGGAACTGCTTCTGGGCGTAATATTCAAAATGCGCAAGCGCATCAACCCGAATCTTGCCATAGAGGGCATACTCATCACCATGCGCGACAGGCCACGGCCGCGAGATGGTCGAAGCGATCAAAGCCGCGTATGGCGGGAACATGCGCATATTCGAGACGGAAATCCCCGCGTCGGTGCGCGTGAGCGAGGCGGCGGCCGCTGGCGTATCGATCTTCACGCACGACCCTGTCGGCGGCGTCGCAAGGGCGTATGCCGCTCTGGCTTGCGAAGTCGACAATGCGGGCTGCATGGAGGCTCGGGATGCCTAGACCGAAGATCGAGCTAAAATCCTTCAACGATATGTTCGCGCTGCACGGTGAGGACGAGCGCGCGCGCGGCGAAGCGCGGGCTGCGAACGCGAGCGATGAAAGTCGAAACAGCGGCCTAACAAGTGTGCACGGCAACCGCGAGTCGCTGCAAATCCCGCTTGTTCAGCTACATCCGTTCGCGCATCATCCGTTCAAACGCTATAGCGGCGCGAAGATGGCAGAGATGGTGAAAAGCGTAAAGGAGCACGGGATCATCACGCCGATCCTAGTCCGGCGGCGCGAAGAGGGCGGCTGGGAGATCATCTCGGGGCATAACCGCGTTGAGGCCGCGCGGCTGGCGGGGCTAAAGACGATACCCGCTTACCCGCGCGACGCAGACGATAACGCCGCCGCTATAATGATGGTGGACAGCAACTTCCACCAGCGCGAGAAGATACTGCCGAGCGAGCTGGCGTTCGCGTATAAGCTGAAGCTGGAGGCGATTAAGCGGCAGGGGGAGCGTAATGATTTAACTTCGCGACAAATTGGCACGAAGTTGCCGGGCGGGCGCTCGGACGCCGCAATCGCTGAAACCGCAGACGAGAGCGCGCGCAGCATTCAGCGCTATATACGCTTAACGGAGCTTATACAGCCTTTGCTCGACAAGGTGGATTCAAATAAGCTCGGGTTTGTTCCTGCCGTCTTGCTGTCCTATCTTTCAAAAAAAGAGCAGGAAGCTCTGAATGAGACGCTGGACGCGCGGGTGAAAAAACTGACCGTCCGGCAGGCGGAGGCGCTGAAGCAGCGCTCGCAGGAAGGTACACTTGATGAGAGGGCGATGCTTAATATCCTGGATGAGAAGCGCGAGGACGCGGTTAAGGAGGTTAAGATTAAGTACGGGCAGATTCGGCGCTATTTTTCACCTACGGCTACTTTGGAAGAAATCGAAGAGAGGATTGTGAAGGCGCTGGAGGTTTTGAGGAAAGTTGAGGCCAGAATTTGAGTTTTCCCGTTAAACTATATTCCACATACGTTCACTCCTTGCGCTCCTACTCGGATAGCAAGAAGTCAATGATATTCTGAAAACGCACCCCCTCATGGTCGGTTATATAGGTCTTGTCCAAGGAGAGTATCGTTTTCTCATAATTATCGCGGATATCGATGAGCGGCGATAGCTCACGCGCTTTCACGCGCTCGTCCATCATGCTCAGCGTAACCTGATAGTACTTCCGGCTGTCCTGGCGGATTGCGAGAAAATCTACCTCGCTGTCGTACCATTTGCCGATAAACACCTTGTATCCGCGTCGGAGCAGCTCAAAATATACCACTGTCTCCAGCACATGGCCGATATCGCCGTCGGAATAACCCGTGAGCGAGTTTCTGATTCCCGTGTCGGCGACATAGTATTTTGACAGCGTTTTCAACTGCTCCTTGCCTTTGATGTCGAAACGGTGCGCCTGATAAACGATATACGCCTTCTCCAGCGTATCGAGATAGGCGGCGATTGTGGAGGACTTGACATTTTCGCCTTTTTCCTGCGCGCTGAGAAAGCCGCTTATCTTATTTGACGAGATAATATTCCCGGTGTTGCTGATGACATAGCGCACGATCTTCTCGAGCAACGTTACATCCTTGCTCTTACTGCGCGCGACAACGTCCTTAACGATAACGGTATTATATATTCCGAGCAGAAATTCGTTTATTATAATGTCGTTCTGCGGGAGCGTAGTTACCGCGGGCAGGCATCCATATTTTAAATATTGCCTGAATTTATCCTCCACGCTCCATTCAGCGGGCAAGTGCTCAAAGAGTAAGAATTCCTTGAAGGACAGAGGCAGCATTTTAATTTCTACATAGCGCCCGGATAGCAGCGTCGAAATATCAGACGAGAGCATATACGCGTTGGAGCCCGTGATATAGATGTCCACATCGATATCGCTCTCCACGCTCAAGCTGTTTACAGCTTTCTCCCATCGCTTGACCTGCTGAACCTCGTCGAGCAGCAGATAGTATTTGCCGTTAGCCGAGACGCGTTCGCGCACGAGCTTGTAGAATTGATGATACTCGACGATTTCATCGTAAGCCATCAGTTCAAAGTTGATCTCGATGATATGATCGCCGTCGACGCCGTCTTCCAAGAGCTCCTGCTTGAACAGCTGAAGAAGCGTGGATTTTCCGCAGCGCCGCAGTCCAGTTATAACTTTAATCAGCTTATTGTCCTTATACGCCCTCAGGCGCTCCATGTATTGCTCGCGCTGGATCATTAACAATCACTCCCTGATTGTTATTATACGGCAGATACTTAAAAATTTAAACACTTTTTCCTGCCCGGGGGTAAAAGTTGTATGGCTCGCCCGCCCCTTATAAAGACCGGCATCGCCTCAATCGGGCATTCAACCTCTATTGACTGTCCGCCAGTATACTCGCTGCCAGTATTCATATCCATCCAGCGGCATCCGGCAGGAAGGTACACCGTGCGCTTGCGTGCTCCGGCATATAGCACGGGCGCGACAAGATAGCGCCAGCCAAACATATATTCGTCCTCAACCGACCAGCATGTTTGATCCTGCGGGAACTCGTAGAACAGCGGCCGCATAATGGGTGAGCCCTTTTCGTGGGCTTCCTCCATCAAGCTCCGCGTGTAAGTACGCAATTCCTCGCGAATATTCAGATAGCGCTTGCATATTTCATACACCTTCTCTCCGTAGCTCCAGACCTCGTTGCTCGCCCCGGACAGGCATATCGCGCCGCCGGTCGTGCCCACCTGCGGCTGCTTGGACTCGCGGTCGCCATGCAAGCGCATGACCGGGCAAAACGCAGCCCATTGGAACCAGCGTATGAACAGCTCACGGAACGCTTCGTCGCTAGGATCGCCGCCGTGGAAGCCGCCGATATCCGTCGTCCACCAGGGTCTGCCCGCCATGCCCATATTCAGCCCCGCGGACAGTTGGTTGCGCATACATTCGAAGCTCGAGGCGATATCGCTAGACCAGACCAGCGCGCCGTATTTCTGGCTCCCCGCCCAAGCGCAGCGAAGAAGATTTACGATATCCTTCTGCCCCTCGCGCCGCATGCCCTCGTAGCAGGACTTAGCGTATTCCACCGGATAGATGTTGCCAACCCGTGAAGCGGTTGCAGCCGTCTATATGCGCGGCTTCTTCCATTTCCTTCGGAATCGCGGCGAAGAAGTTTTGCAAAATCAGCACGGAGAACGGAATGCCGTACGTCGCGTCGGCGAGCATGGCGGCGAGCGGAGTATTGTAGATGTTCATATTCCTAAACATGATAAACATCGGCGCGAGCAGCACGGATACCGGCAGCATCTGCGTGATGAGGAAGCTCATCAGCACGGCCTTTTTGCCTTTAAAGCGATACTTGGCTATGCTGTACGCGGCGGGTACGGCCAAGACGACCGAGATTGCCATCGCGCCTATGGCGATCATGAAGCTGTTGCCAAACGAGCGGAACATATTGAAATCGCCCATATCGAGCTGTGCCGAATATGATTTCGTATTGATAATCTCGGGCCAAATGGTGGGCGGAATCCGGAATATCTCCTGCTCGGTTTTTAAGGATGTATTGAGCATCCAATACATCGGGAACAGAAGCATCAGGAGGATAAGAATGGCCGCGACGCTCATCAAGACATTTTTTCGCCCCGCAAACGTCTTTTCCAAACCGAATTTCATTTCTCCGCCGCCTCCTCCCAATACGCGTATTTGACATAGATGATGGCGAACACCATGAGGATTACGAGCAGCACGTTCGCTATCGCCGCGCCGTCGCTGTATTTGAACAGCTCAAAGGATTGCTTGTAGGAATACGTAGACATCATCTGCGTCGCGTTGACAGGCCCTCCGCTTGTCATAACGTAGACGAGGTCGAAGACCTTAAAGGTGTAGATAAACCCAAGAATCAGCAGCGATTGAATGGTCGGCTTCAGCATGGGCAGCGTAATGCTCGTAAACTGCTAGCGCCTTGATCCGAGGCCGTATACGTTGCCGCTGGTCAGCGCCTTAGCGGCGTCTTTCAGTTCCGCCCATGTGGTCGGCGGCGTTACGCCTGCGGCGGAAAGCATGTCGGTGTTGTAGTAAAGGGCCAGGCAGTTGATACCGAACGGCATGCCGTAGAGCGCCCCGTCGAGCGTTGCGGAGTTGATCGGGCCTTCAAAGTATTGGCTGACGTCGAACTTGCCCGTGATGTCCTCGAATATTCCCATGATGGAGTAAGAAGCGTGATCGGGAGAGTCGATGATGACGAGATCGGGAAGTATATCCGCCGAAGCTCCCAGCGAGAGCTGTTTCTTGAAATCCGCGAAGGGTACGTAATTGGCGCTAACCGTCGTGCCGGGGTTGTTCGCGTTATACTCGGCGATCAATTCGCCCAGAGCGACTTGGTGTCCGGGTGTTTCCCAGTAGTACCAAATCTCGACGTCGCCAAAGCCTTCGGGCGCGGGATATGGCGCGGGTTCAGCGGGCGCAGGCGCTGGAGCCGCAGGCGAGGCACAACCGGCCACAAGCGCTACCAATAATACGATTTAAAGCAAAACCGCAAAACGTTTCTTCCTTTACTGTTCCCCCTATTATATTTATATGTGTAATTACAGTGTAATCCTTTAAATGCTTGTAATAAATACGAGGATTCTTGGATAGGAGGAATAAACTAAGCTTATTTATTCAAAGTCCTGTACTGTGACGGCAATTGACCGGTAGATTCCTTAAACACCTTGCTGAAATACTTCGGATCGGAATAGCCAACGCTTTGAGCAATTTCGGAGAGCTTCATCTCCGTGCCGATAAGGAGCGCCTTCGCTTTATTCGTGCGGTGGTTCTTTATATACGCCGTGAAATGCACGCCTGTCTTTTCCCGAAAGAGCGTCCTCAAGTATTCCGGCGTTAAGTTCGGCGTGCCCGCGATTTCATCAAGCGTAATGCCCGTATGATAGAATTCGTGAATCAGCGTTTTCGTGCGATTGACCGTGAGGCTCGCGGTTTCATCGGCGTTTTCCTTCGGCGTCCGCAGCGCTGCGCGCCCTCAAACCCGTGGATAATCGCGTTTTCAACGAACGGCTGTAAAAGCATCTTATGGATTCTCGCCGGTTCGATTCCCGGTTCAACCGATATTTCGCTTTGAAATGAATTCTTTAGCCGAATCTTTTGCAGCGTCAGGTATTGGTTCATCCAGTCGATCTCTTCTTTGATCGTGACTATGCCGTTGCTGTTGTGAACGCCATAGCGCAGTATAGCCGCCAGAGCGCCGATGGCGTTGCTTATCTCATAAATTATCGGCGCCAGTGATGTTACGAGGAAAGATATCAGCAATCGTGTATAGAGTTTTCGGTTTTTTGCCATGATAATTCAATTGAAAGGCCGCAGGCTGATTGCCATTTGCTCGCCTTCATAGGGTACTTCAATAGGTTCGGAAACACCTCCATCAGTGATGAACCGTAGCGTGAATCTGTTCTGATGGGGAAAGCTGCCTCGCCCTTTGCCAAGCGTAAGCGTTTTCGCCTGATCGTCATACTTTAGAGTTATAGAGGAAAAATGCCCCTGCTCGAAGGCATATCCGTCGCCCTCGTCGTTATAAAGAGTAAAGACGCCGTCCGCGCCGGAGTAGATATGGGTTTCTGATACCTCGCCTTTTCTTTCGTCCGCGAATGCAAGCGCGCCCGACAACGGAATTATAGAACCGGCGCGTACGAACAATGGAAGCATATCCAGCGGCGCCTCGCACACTGCGCTCTGCCCGCCGGCATAGGCTTTGTTCGTCCAGTAATCATACCAACAGCCCGCCGTTTTTGGAAGGTAAACCGATCTTGATAAAGACGCGTTTTTAATAGGAACGCTGTTTGGCGCGTAGTACATTGGTTCCGTTACGGGACAGACCAAAAAGGCCCGGCCGAACATATAGCTCAGCGCAATATCATGGACGTTCTCGTCGTCCGCAAAGTCGAACATCAGGCTGCGTACCATCGTATCGTGGCTATGATATACCGCCGCCGCCGTGGAGTAGATATAGGGCAATAGCTTATAGCGCAAGCGTATGAACTTCACGATCGCATCGTAGAAAGGTTCTCCCGACTTACCGAACTGCCAGGGCTCACGCGGCGTATCCGTGCCATGGGAACGGAACATGGGAAGAAAAGCGGCGTATTGCAGAAAACGCACATAGAGCTCTCTGTATCCGAGATCGTTTACGCCGTCGTTGTAATCGCCGTTCCAAAACCAGAGCTTTTCGCGCTCGCCCGCTTTGCCGCAGCCTCTGTTTTCCCACTTATCCTTTACAACAAAGAACCCGCCGATATCAAGCGTCCAATACGGCTGCCCGCTCATGGACATTTTGATGCCCTCGGCAATTTGCTGTTTCAGTACTGTCCATTTCGCGCTTATGTCGCCCGACCATGGGATGGCCGCGTAGCGCTGCCCGGATACATAGGTCGAGCGCGTCAGGTTGACGACGCGCTTATCGCTGCCGCTTTTGCGCCAATTTTCATAGACGCCTTTCGCGTGGTATAGCCCGTAAGAATTCAGCTGCGCCCAGGGCATGGACTTCTTCGATTCGTCTACGATTAAGTCGTATCTGGCTTCCTCGGGCCTTTTGTCTTCGCCGCTCCAATCGGCGTCGGAGAAAGGCTCGGCGCTGTCGCACCAAAAAGCATCCGCTCCGGCGGAAAACCAGTCGGCCTCTAACTGCCGCCAATAGACGGCGCGGGCCTCTTTGTCGAAAGCGTTATAGACAGCCGAGTTCGGCAAAAGCATATCCGAGTGTTTAAACTCGATATAATTGCTTCCGCCAGCCGCCATGTTGGGCCAAACCGAAACCATGAGCTTTGCGTGCATGCCGTGAAGGCGGCTCATAAGCGAGCTCAAGTCGGGGTAGCGGTTTTTATCGACGCGCTTTTCGCCCCAAAGGCCGTCTTCCCAGGAATACCAGTCCTGTACGATACAATCCACAGGAATATCCTCTGAGCGGAACCGGGCGGCGGTCTCAATAAGCTCCTCCGACGTTTGGTAGCGCTCTCTGGACTGTATATATCCGAAGGCCCATCTTGGAAGCATCGCCGCCCTGCCCGTCAATTCCCGCAGGGAGCGGATAATCTCGTCAAAGCCGCCGCCCGTTATCACATAATAAGAAATCTCATCCACAGTGTCCATCGTAAAGGTCATCCTGCCGTTTGCGGCGTCGAATATCATCGCCGTTTCCGTATCGATCAGGATGCCGTAATTCCTAGACGATATGACGAACGGTATGGAGATTATCATGTTGGTCTGATACAGGTATTCGCGGCGGCCGTTATAGTTATATACGCCGTCCTCGTGCTGGCCAAGGCCGTAGAGCCCTTCTTCTTTCGTAATGGCGAATTCCAGCCTGCCTCCATAGGCTATGCCCGAGGGTTCCTGCCGCGAGTTTTCGATGTAGGCTGCCTCGCCGTTGGCGGTTTGTTTATACTTGATGATAGGCTCGCCGTCGACTACAAACTTATAAACCTGCTTTTCAGTCAGGCTGTGGCCGATTTCCGCAAGAACCGTCTCGTTATTCCCGTTTTTGAACGCTAAGCCGCCGTTTTCCGGCGCATAGTTCGGGCGGATATCATTCTGTTGAATAAAATCGCCCGAAACCAACGAGCTCTTCTTCGGCTCGCCCGGGGCGTAAGTATAAACGACCCTGGTTATATTATCGCTAAGCGGTATGATGTGAGCAAACAAAGCGAACCTCCAAGTATATCAGCCTTTTATTGCGCCGGAAGTCATGCCTTGCATAAACCGCTTCTGCATGCTTAGATACAGAATCACGATGGGCAGCGAGGCGAGAATAACGTTTGCGAATACGAGGTTCCATTGGGACGTATAGGAGCCGATCGCGCTGTATATGCCCGTTGTAATCGTACTCCCGCCTTTTATACCGAGTATGTACATCGGATTGAGGAAGTCGTTCCATATCCACATGCTAAGGAAGATGATCGCCGTGGTCGTACAGGGGCGGATCATCGGGAAAATGATTTTAAAGAATATGGTAAACGGCCCCGCCCCGTCGATTGTCGCCGCTTCGTCCATGCTGACGGGTATGGTCTTGATAAACTGCACATAGAGGAAAATCGTCGTGCTGAAATACGTGCCCACGTAGAAAAGGTAAAGCCCCGGCAGGGTGTATAAAAGATTCAGCGACGCCAAGGTTTTTATGCTCGGCACCAACGTAACCACCGGCGGAACCATGATGCCCGCCAAGGCGAATACATAAAGCATCTTATAGAACCTGCCTCTTCTTCTCGCGATGACATAGGCGGCCATAGAGGACAGCAGTATAAGCAGCGCGACGGATACCACTGTGATAACGATGCTGTTTTGATACAGCTCGAGTATTTTAGACGAATTAAACGCGTCTATAAAATTATCGAAGGTAATAGCCTGGGGCAGGCCCAAGGGCGATTTGATAACCTCCTCGTACGGCTTGACGGAGTTTACAATCGCGATATAAAGGGGTATAAGAAACACTAGGGAAAACAGCAGTATCAATATACGCCTTATCCATTTGCCGGCTATTTTCATATCAATACTCAACCTCGTTCCTTTTGGTAATAATGAGCTGCGCTGTGGTTAAACCGATTATAATGAGGAACAGTACGAGAACGATGGCGGACGAGTAACCCCTGAAGTTATATTCGAACGCCTCTTTAACCGCGAAAAGCGTGACGGTCTGCGTCGTGCCGCCGGGCCCGCCGCCTGTGATGACCTTCACATGATCGTATTGCTTCAAGCCGCCGGCGACGGATAGGATGCTGTTTATCGTTATACCCGGCATTAAGAGCGGCAGGGTTATATGGAAAAACGTCTTTACGCTTCCGGCCCCGTCGATCTTGCTTGCTTCCATTATTTCCACCGGGATTGTGCTCAAGGTCGCCACATAGATGACCACGAAGAAGCCAAGGCTGTTCCAGCAGATGATGATCGACATCATGAATATCGTCATCAGCGGCGAGGAGTAGTAGTCTATAGGATTAATGCCGAAGAACCCGATGATCGTATTGATCACGCCGCCGTCCGTTTGGATCATGTAGGACCATATAAAAGCCACAACGACGCTGCTTAGAACCGTAGGAAGAAACAGCGCGCTCTTGGAGAAATTTTGCAGTTTAGTGTTGCCGTTTAGTATCACAGCCAGCAGTATTCCTAAAACGTTGTAGATGAGAACCGTTACTACCATGATGATCGCGGTGACCTTCAGCGCGTTGAAAAACGCGGCGTCTTGGAACAGCTCGACAAAATTATCGAAGCCTACCATTTTGTAGGTTGGGCTGAACCCGTCCCAATTCGTGAAGCTGTAGAAAAAGCACAGCACAACCGGGACGATCATGAAGACAATGTAGGTTAGGAATCCGGGAGCCAAAAACAGCCCGTCCTTCCATTTTTTATGCTTCATCCTCTGCCTCCTGAATTGTTGAAACGCTTTGACATTTGTTCTGTAGGGGACGCTGTCCCCAGCGTCCCGCGTTTTATTTGCTGGTGGCAGGTCGCAGAGGACTGCGACCCCTACAACAGCATAGCGGGTTAAATATAGGGGCGGGGTTCCATCCCCGCCCGCGACTCATGTTAGATAGCGCTTTCTATTCCAGCGCTCTGTTCGCCCTATCCCATTCGCCGTCGAACGCGACGAGCTCCTGCTGGACGTCGTTGCCCAAAGCAACATTCTGTGTGACTATGTTGGTGAAATAATCCTTCAGACCGGGCAGGAACGCATCGTCGCCCGTCATGCTCTCGAAGCCTTCGACCTCTTGCATGCCCGCGATCATCTCTTCCATTTCTTTTCTAAGCGGAATCATGTCGTAGGGTACGTTTGCTTTCGTCGTGGCAAAAAGCTGTTCGCTTGCGAGGAATTCGCCGTACAGCTCCTGATCGCTGAAGAAGAACTTAACGAAGTCTTTGCATACGTCGGGGTGCTGATTGTTGGGCGTCGCGCCGATGGAAAGGCCTTCGTTTACGAACACGGATACGACGTTCGCGTTGTCGTCGCCCGGCAGCGGGAACCAGCCCACTTCAAAATCCTGCAAGCCCTTGGCGACCTCGGCGTTGACCCAGGAGCCGATGGCGACCATCGCCGCTTCGCCTGTGAAGAACTGCTCCAGCATCTGTGTATAGGTTACGCCGGCGATGCCCGAGCCGCAGTATTTCTGCGCGACATCCTGGTATTTCTGCATAGCTTTGATCAAGTCGGGGTTATCGAACTTCACGGCGTCGGCGTTGCGCTGCGCGCCCCAACCCGGATTTTTGGCGAGAAGGTCTGTGCCTGCGTACATGTTGGCAAGCTGCGCCTGCGGCCAGCCGTCTTTAATGCCCATGGCAAGAGGCTGTACGCCCGCAGCCAGCAGCGTATCGCAGGCATTGATGAACTCAGCGTAATTTTGGGGAGCCGCCAAGCCGTTTGCGGCAAAGAGGTCTTTGTTGTAAAATACGCCGATTAGCTGCTTTTTATAGTTCGCGACATACTGTTTTCCGTCGATTTTGCCAACGTTGGGATCCGCCAAGTAGTCGAGCTCGCCCTCTTCAAACGCAAGCAATGCGCCCGAGGGAACGAAGTCGGCCGGATTCTGCATGACCATGACGTCCGGGAACTGGCCCGTGGAAAGCAGCGTCTTCTCGTACTCGAAGACCGTAACGCCCGAGGAGGGATTGCCGATAATTTCAACCGTCACGTTGGGATTCGCGGCCGTATACCTGTCGGCAATGGATTGCCAGAACTCCAGCGGAAGCTGAGGCTGAATATTGACGCAGAACGTAATCGTGACAGGCTCTGCGGCAGGCGCGGGCGCTGGCTCTGCAGGGGCGGGCGCTGGCGCTG
>QMCD01001134.1_pt1 | contig 18046 bp, 9 predicted proteins | sample 1821841 | NCBI WGS metagenome assembly QMCD01 (sample SAMN01991225, study PRJNA193472) | Termite gut metagenome, whole genome shotgun sequencing project. | isolation source: worker | host: Macrotermes natalensis
ATTCGTTACTTAATATGTTGAAAATCAAAGCAATATATTAACTCAATTCACGGGTGATTACAGCCTGTTTTTCGGAACATAGAACTGGACACCCTAATTAATGGCTCGCAAGATAGAAAATCAAACAACTGAAGTTCAGTTGAAGTGTATGTTATTGAATAAATTTACAAAAATGGGAATGCCCGATTCTTATAAAGTAGTATAAATATAAGCAACGATGCTATTAGGATAGAAGCATCTACAGCACCGTTGCAACAAAGTCATTCAGAACTGAGAAGCTCCGTTTTACTTTTGACACAGCTTCCATCAACAATACGTACCGTGCGGTCTGTAACCTGTGCCAGCCTTTCATCGTGAGTGACAATTACAAAGGTTTGTCCGAAACGATTGCGAAGGTCGAAGAAGAGTTGATGCAATTCTTCCTTATTATGTGTATCCAGGCTTCCTGAAGGTTCGTCGGCCAACACCACAGCCGGATGATTGATAAGGGCGCGGGCTACCGCCACACGTTGTTTCTCTCCGCCGGAGAGTTGGTTGGGTTTATGTCCGGCACGGTTTGCAAGTCCCATAAACTCGAGTATATCCATTGCGGACGAGGTTGCTTCTTTCTGGCTGATGCCGGCGATAAACGCAGGAATCATCACATTCTCCAATGCGGTAAACTCAGGGAGAAGTTGGTGGAACTGGAATACAAAGCCGATGTGCCGGTTGCGGAAAGCGGAAAGTTCTTTTTCCTTCATACGGCTGACTAACGTACCGTCAATCGTAACTGTCCCATTATCGGGAACATCCAGTGTTCCCATGATTTGAAGCAAGGTAGTCTTTCCTGCTCCGCTCGGACCGACAATGCTGACGATTTCTCCTTTGTCTATATGCAAATCAATACCTCGCAAGACTTGCAGGCTACCGAAACTTTTGGTTATTCCTTCTAATTGTATCATATTTCAAAATATCTTAATATTATATAAGTACATCACCCCAAGGGTGCTTAAGTACTTCGTCACAATTATTTTATACTATAAATGAGAATTTAGCGGAGCGGAGCAGTGATTAATGGTTAGTGATTAATGATAAGTGATAAGTGATAAGTGATAAGTGATTAGCAAGAGTATCTCTATTCTCCTCCTCCTGGGAGGAGGAGTACCCCGAAAGGGGGGAGGTGGTAGGCAAAAAAGTTCCTTAGAGTTATGATTAATAGGTATTTATTTTACCTACCACCTCCCCCTGCGGGTACTCCTCCTCCCAGGAGGAGGAGAATAGAGATACTCTCTTGCTAATCACTAATCACTAATCATTAATCACTTATCACTAATCACTAATCACTAACCATTAATCACTACTCCGCTCCGCTTCATTCATAATCTCTTAATTACATACTCCGCAAGATAACAGCCGAACACTGCCGGCATATAACTCACCGTTCCGCAGGTTGACTTCTTGTTCTTTTCGTTGTCCGTCAATAATACGGCTTTCGGGTCAGCCTGTTCCGTACTGAAGACAACCGGGAGTTTGCGTTTAACTCCCATTTTTTGCAGACGCTTCCGTACCGCTTTACTCAGCCCGCAATGATACGTATCCCCAATATCGGCAAAGCGTACCTGGGTGATATCACTCTTTGCGCCGGCGCCCATACTGGAAACTATTTTCATACGCCGCTTCAATGCTTCGGCAATCAGGTGGCATTTCGGGGCGAGGGTGTCAATGGCATCGACTACAAAGTTATATGGCGCCGCATCCAGCAGTTCGGGGATATTCTCATCTTTCAGGAATACCGGCAGCACGCTCAACTCTATTTCGGGATTGATATCCCGGAAACGGGCTTCGAGCAGTTCAGCCTTACTTTTACCCAAGGTGGAATGCAAAGCCGGAAGCTGACGGTTTATATTTGTGGGCTGTACCGTGTCGGCATCAACAATCGTCATCCTGCCTACTCCGGCACGGCATATCAATTCCGCCGCATACGCTCCTACTCCACCCAGACCAACTACCAGCACATGGGAGCGCCGCAACCGTTCCATCTTCTCTCCACCTAACAGGAGTTGTGTTCTTTGTCTCCAATCTTCTATCATCACGTTTTTTATTAAATTAAGCGAAGCGGAGCAGTGATAAATTAGTGATTAGTGATTAGTGATTAGCAGTAGTATCTCTATTCTCCTCCTCCCGGGAGGAGGAGTACCCCGAAAGGGGGGAGGTGGTAGGCGAAAAGAATTCCTTAGAATTATGATTAATAGGTATTTATTTTACCTACCACCTCCCCCTACGGGTACTCCTCCTCCCGGGAGGAGGAGAATAGAGATAGTCTTGCTAATCACTTATCATTAATCATTAAACACTTATCGCTTATCACTTATCGCTTATCACTTATCACTTATCACTGCGAAACTCCGCTTCGCCACATCTCCCTTAATTGCTCTTTCTGAACCATTTGTAGAACCACTCGCCCACCTTTTCGTAATGTTGGTCTTCGTTGTTACCATGCGGATTGGAGAAAGACAACAAGTCCTGCGGTTCGCCCAACTGATCGGGGTAAAGCACTATCAAACTATTATTCGAGAAATACTTTCCTAACTGGGCTGGAAGCCTCTCGAACGTAGCATCGTAGGATATGGAGCCTCGACGCGCACTGATAACAACCAGCAAATGGTCATAATTCACTTGTCCGGTCAGCAACAGTAAATCTCCCCAATCGTCCAAACGGGAGAAACCGGTCAAGGTTGCGCCATACCGCTTCTTAACCAACATCTGCAAAACCGCAGTAGTATCTTCATTAGCAAAGAAATGAACCCGGCAACTTAATGTACTGCCCATTCTGCAAAAATGTTCCACCCATTTCTGAAAGCCGGTTTCATATTCCGCTTTCGGCGGAACGGCAATGTTTATCCGCCGTATCGTATTGATAGGCATCAGGAATTTGGCAATCATCACTTCCCGGTGCAGGCTTTTCAGTAGATTCTCCGCCAGCATTCCAAAGAAAGAGTCCACAATGTTGCCCTTGCGGTGCAAACCAATAATTACGTCCGTCACTCCGTGTTCCTTCGCCGTATGGGTAATGCCCGAAGCGATATTCAGGTCATAACGGCTGATTTGCTTTAATGGGACGTCCACCGAGGCGGTAATCATCGCCGCCTTTTCCAGATAACGCTTCCCGCGAATCTCCAAAGCCTCCGAAGGTCCCGAAGTATTGTTGTCGTTAATCACATTCAGCGCCAGCAGATTATCCCTCTGTTTCGGGTCGCGTATCAGCAACGACAAGTTTACCAAATCCTCAATCGTATCAGGATTGGCAACCGGTATCAGTATCTTCTCCTGCTGCGCTGGACGGCTTTCATCTTCCAGGTGTGCCTCACCGATAGCTATCTTGCGGGCTGCCCGCTCGGTAATGAAGGAGCTTACCACACAAGTCACCAATATAAGCAACACCGTACCGTTCAGGACATCGTCATTCAGCAACCGTTCGCCATTGGGCAAGATGATATTGTATCCCACCAGTACCGCCGCCAACGTTGCTGCCGCCTGCGCATTGCTCAATCCATACATCAGTTTACGTTCGATGGTTGCCATCTTATATATCTTCTGTGTCAGCCAGCAGGCAATCCACTTACCCGTCAACGCAACCGCAATCATCACCCCAGCAACCTTCAACGCGTTGCCGTGACCGAAAATCACATTTACGTCAATCAACATCCCTACACCTATCAGGAAATAGGGAATAAAAAGCGCATTGCCCACAAACTCCAGGTGGTTCATCAACGGAGACACGTGCGGAATGAGCCGGTTCAGCACCAAGCCCGCCAGGAAAGCGCCGAGAATGCCTTCCATGCCTACAAGTTCCATCAATCCCGCTCCCAAGAACACCATAGCGAGCACAAAAATAAACTGCATCACATTATCGTCGTAGCGACGGAAGAACCAACGCCCGATACGCGGGAAGAAGTACATAATCAGCCCGCCCAGGAGAATCACCTTAACAACCAGCCATATCCCGAACAGTCCGCCGGACTCGCCCTTGAACATACCGCCCACTACCGCCAGCACAAGTAGGGTCAACGTGTCCGTCACCGCCGTTCCTCCTACCGCAATGCTCACACTGCGATGCCGGGATACGCCATAGCGGATAACAATCGGATATGCCACCAACGTATGCGAAGCGTACATACTCGCCAACAAAACAGAAGTGATCAAACTATATTTCAGATAAGCCGTATTCACCACAAGACCGATTATTATCGGAACAACAAACGCCAGCAATCCCAGCACAACCGCCTTTCCCCTGTTCTTCTTGAAGTCCGCCATATTCATTTCCAGACCTGCCAGGAACATGATATAGAACAAGCCAACCTTGCCGAACAGCTCGAAACTGCTATCCCGCGTCAGGATATTGAACCCATGCTCACCAATCACCAGTCCCGCCAATATCATACCGATGATATGCGGAATATGGAGCTTATTCAACAGAATGGGAGTGAACAATATAATGAGCAATACAAGGAGAAATATCCACGTAGGGTCAGTGATAGGGAAATTCAGGCTGAAGTCGAAAAAGTTCATAGGCTTCATTTATTGAGATTCGTGATGCAAAATAACAAAAAACTTTTCATTCTATAGGTTGTTGTACAGCAATTTGTTATAAATTTGCAGCCAATTCTATCTTTTTTCGGGTGGAAGATTAATTTTATCAACTTATTAAAATAAAAAAGAAAATGAAAGTAGCTATTGTTGGAGCAAGCGGAGCCGTGGGACAGGAGTTCCTGCGTGTGCTCGATGAAAGGAATTTCCCGTTGGATGAGTTAGTATTGTTCGGTTCTAAACGCAGTGCAGGAACTAAATGTACATTCCGCGGTAAACAGATCGAGATAAAACTCTTGCAACACAACGATGACTTTAAAGGGATCGATATCGCTTTCACTTCCGCAGGCGCCGGTACCTCTAAAGAGTATGCTGAAACCATCACTAAATATGGCGCCGTGATGATTGACAATTCCAGCGCTTTCCGCATGGACAATGACGTACCCCTGGTAGTGCCCGAAGTCAATGCCGCTGACGCCAAAGACCGTCCGCGTGGCATCATCGCCAACCCTAACTGTACTACTATCCAGATGGTAGTAGCGCTGAAAGCCATCGAACAGCTTTCTCACATAAAGACCGTCCACGTTTCTACATACCAGGCCGCCAGTGGTGCAGGCGCTGCCGCAATGGACGAGTTGTACACGCAATACCGCCAAGTACTGGCAGGAGAACCTGTAACTGTAGAGAAGTTTGCTTATCAGTTGGCATTCAACCTCATACCTCAGGTTGACGTGTTTACTGAAAACGGATATACCAAAGAAGAAATGAAGATGTTCCACGAAACGCGCAAGATTATGCATTCTGATATAAAAGTCAGCGCCACTTGCGTACGTGTTCCCGCCCTTCGTTCTCATTCGGAAAGTATATGGATAGAGACAGAACGTCCAGTCTCGGTAGAAGAAGCGCGTGAAGCATTCGCAAAAGGCGAAGGCTTGGTGTTGCAGGACAATCCGGCAGAAAAGGAATATCCGATGCCGTTGTTCCTTGCAGGCAAAGACCCCGTTTACGTAGGGCGTATCCGCAAGGATTTGACTAATGAGAACGGTTTGACTTTCTGGGTTGTGGGCGACCAGATTAAGAAAGGCGCCGCACTGAATGCAGTACAGATTGCCGAATATCTGGTGAAAGAGAATGCGGTGTAACTGATACTCTGATTCCGAAATCAATATAAAGGCTGCCTTTTAATGAAGGCAGCCTTTATTGTATTATCAAAAATCTCTCAACCGGTTTTATTCCCAACCTCTGTTTTGAGTCAGTTGCGGATTCAATATTATCTGTCCGCTCGGTATCGGATACCAATAATATCTTTTATCAAACGTACGCCTGCCATCGCGAGATACATCTAAATAATTACCTTTGAGTTTCACCGCTTCATTAGACGCAATATCCGGGTCAGCGGAAACATTGGCGCCCAATATTATATTCGGGTTGGTGGTTGTGTCTAATTTATCCAACTGATGCCAGCGAATCAGATCCCAGTAGCGTGCCCAGTTGTCAAACATCAGCTCGCAACGACGTTCGCGACGGATTTCCCAAAGTAACGAACTCACTCCGTGATTGTTTGCCGGATCGTTAAATCCTACATTCAGGCTCAGATGCGGCAAACCCGCACGATCTTTCAGCAGATTGATTGTTTTGTCCAAATCAGCTTGCGTAATGGCCTCTCCACCTGCATCAGCCAATTCGGCAGCAGCCTCGGCATATTGCAGATAGACAGTTGCCAACCAAAACAAGGGAGCACAAGTATAATTTGAACCTGTCTGATTACGGAAATTAGTAGGAATAGTTTCATTATCATATTTACATACGCCATATCCGGAGGTAGATGTCATTGCCATACCCACATTGAAACGCGTAAAGGTACGTCCGCTATAAAACACTGCCGAGTCAATGGTTTGCGCCAATCTCTTGTCGCGTACTGCAAGTAAGTGAGTTATGGAGAATACCGGTCCGGTAGGTTTCTCAATCATCTTGGGCAAATCGCTCTTGTCGCAGGAGGTCAATGCCAATGGTTTACCGTCCGTGAACAAGTAAGAATCGAATGCATCTTTCGACATACCGCTGATGGGTGTCGAAGCAGACGTATAAGCAACCAACGAATGTGTCAATATAGACTGCTTATACGCTTTGAAGAAAATGATTTCAGAATTTGCTGACAAACTGACAGAGTTATACTGGGTTTGATAAGAATCTTTATTCAAACTATATTTGGGTATCAGGTAGGCCGCAGCATCCTTTGCCTCCTTCAGATATTTCTTTGTTCCTTCCATGTCCGGTGCAGTTTGGTAATCTTCGGCCTTACGGTATTTGCGGTATGTACCTTCAAACAAACATATCTCCGTCTTCATGGCGTAAGCCATATTACGACTCCAAGTAATTTTAGACGAAACATCATCTATATGAGCACAAGCAAAATTAAGGTCTTCCAATACGTGATCCATCACTTCATCCCGATTGTTACGAGGACCATACAGTACAGCCTCATCAGTGATATCCAACGATTTGTCTGTATACGGAACATCTCCGAACATACGCACCAGTCGATAATAATATTGTGCCCGCATCATTCGTGCTACGCCAATCCAATGATTTTTTCGGGCTTCGGGAATAGACATTTCCGCCACTTCTTCAATCATAATGTTGGCACGCCGAATATTCGTATAAGGGCTGCTCCAATTTCCTGAACTGGCAGGTATAGCCGTAGATGCCCAGTTCACAAAAGAATTGGCTGTCTGGTCATCAGAAAGTGTTCTGAAATAAAAATCATCATTATAGCCCGAGAAGCTATCATAGAAAGAATTGGCATAACCGGACACATTACCTTCACCTGTCCAGAAGTTGGAGTTGGAGAAAGTATCCAATGGCCCCTTATCTAAAATACTATCGCAACCGGTAAACACCAATAGCAACAACAAACATACTATATTTATCTTTTTCATACTCTATTTTCTAAATGATTAGTTACTGAAGTTAGAAAGTCACCTGTACACCAAAGGATATCGTGCGACTCATTGGCTCCGCCGTACCCCACTTACCATTGGTCAAAGAACCGGAATCCGACTCATTGATTTCCGGGTCAACCGGAGCGTTACTCTTATTTATCAACTCGCAAATATTGTTTGCACTGAAATAGAAACGTACCTTATCCAAATAAGCTTGGCGGGTGATTACTTTCGGAAGCGTATAACCTACGGTCAGGTTCTTGAAACGCAAATAAGCCATATTCACCAGAAACTTGCTTTGGGGATAGAAGTTATGGTTACCGCCCTCAATAATAGAACTTGAGATAGTGCCCTGACCTGTATTGCCGGAAAATAATCTCGGGTAGTAAGCATCTGTGTTTTCTTCAGTCCAATAATCAGTCTGGTTGGCGTAGAGAGCATCCACACCACGCATCATCGGCATCACGAAATAACTGGTAGTCCACACGGCACGCTTGCCCACGCCCTGGAAGAACATATCAAGATCAAATCCTCTCCATTCGCCACCCAAGCGGAAACTGTACTGATAGCGCGGAGTCGTATTACCGATAACCTTTAAGTCACCATGGTTTTCAGGGGTACCGTCTCCGGCGTCAATTTGTCCATCACCATTCAAATCCTTGAACTTAATGTCACCCGGACCAAACAAGAAAGAACCTTGTTGTAGCTTATGTTGATAAGCGCCGTTTTTCAATTTGTATGCTACGATAGAACCTTCTGTTCCGTTCGGTACCACTTTGCCGTCTTTGACCGATACTTCAAGAAACTTACCATCTGCACCGTATTCAAAATCCTCTTTCTGATACAAACGTTCTGTTTCAAAACCCCAAATATCGCCATATTTCTTACCACTGAAGTTTGTATTCAAAAAGCGGGTATCGTTATCCCACTTAGTTACCGTGGTACTGAAGTCGCCAATGTTGAAGTTAGCATACACATTCAGGTCGTTGAATGAATGACGATAGTCAATGCTTAACTCCCAACCGCGGGTTCTCAACGTACCGGCATTAATCCTCGGTGCGCCGGCACCCAACACTTCCGGCATCGTTTGCCCCGGAGCCAACATGTCTTTCGTGGTACGTTGGTACCAATCGAAACTGACACCCAAGTCATTATTCAGGAAGCCAAAATCTCCACCAATGTCCAATGTTTGGATACGCTCCCATTTCAGTGTAGAAGACACCAAAGAAGGTATACCGTAAGACACGAACTTGTTGCCACTGGCATCCAGCCAGTTAGCATTTCCGCTGGCTAATGTGGAGATGTACATATTGTTACCAACAGCCTGATTTCCTATTTCACCATAAGAAGCACGCAACTTGGCATTGTTTACCACTTGCTTGACAGATTCGAAATAAGCTTCTTCACTGAGCCGATAACCAAAAGAACCTGAAGGGAAGAACGCCCAGCGGTCAGCCTCCGGAAATTTGGAAGAACCATCGTAACGACCATTTAACTCCAGCAGCCAAATTCCGTTATAATCATAGTTAATACGCCCGAAATAACCGCATGCACCCCACTCGCTGTGTGAACCATTCACTGTTTGTTCACCGATAGCCAAGGGGAACTCCGGCAAATTTTCATCCAACAAATAATTTCGTCGCGACCAGGACATTTCCTTCTCGCCTTCTTCAGCATTACCACCAAGCATGATGTTGAAGTTGTGCTTCTTGGCAAGGTTAAACTCATAGTTGGCGTAGATATTCAGCGCATAAGACTTGTCACGTTCGGAATCTCTACGTACATAAGACGATGAAGGCAAAACAATTTGTTTCACGGCGCGTACGTCGCCCCCCCATGAGTCATAAGAGGTAAAAGAATTGTAGTTGGCACGCCTGATACCGTTCATCACATTAAATGTATAGTCGGCATTTAAAATCAATCCTTTCACTATTTTAGCTCTCAGGAAACCGCCCAAACGTGTGTACGTATTGTTGTATATATTTTCACCCGCTTGCTTCCGATAAGCAATGTCGTTACGGAAATCACTACCTTCATAAGTACCATAAGGTCCGAAAAAGCTACCCCAACGCCACAAATATTCAAAAGTATTACGTTGCGTTGCCGGCGTATCGAAAGTCTTGTCATTGTAGCTGAAACGTCCGCCAATTTGCAGCCAATCGGTTACGTCGGAAGTAACATTCATGTTCACAGTCCATTTGTCTAACTTATCCGGATTAATGGCCATAACACCTTCATTATGATTATATCCTAAAGACATATAATAAGAAGTTTTCCCGCTGGTACCTTGAATAGATACATTGTGGCTTTGCGATGGTTTCCACTTACGATACATGATGCCTACCACATCCCAGTCCGCATAATACGAACCAACGCCGGTATTGGGGTCTATATCAAAGTCGTCACCCAATACCATTTCCCGGTATCCAGTCTTTCCTCCGTGTTTCTGCTGCCAAGCTTCTGTTTTCGGCAGCATGCTTATCAAATTCATTCCAAACAACTGAGGAGAAGCATTCATACGCTCACTCACGGCTATCATACCCTTGATCTGTGTCGGCACATCAGGATAATCGGGAAGAACCGTCGGAGTTTCCCATGCAAAATTGTTTGTATAGTTAATGGTTATCTTATCTGTTTTCTTAGCGGCTTTCGTTGTAATGAGCAATACGCCGAAAGCGGCACGCGTACCATAAATAGAGGTAGAAGCAGCATCCTTCAACACTGAGATATTTTCAATATCCTGCGTATTCAGGTAAGAGATATCGTCCATAGGAACACCATCCACAACAATCAAAGGATTACTCGTAGCACCGTTGCTCAATGTACCTGTACCGCGAATGGTAATGGAAGGGGCTTTATTGATAGCACCCGATGAGTTGATAATGGAAAGTCCCGGTACAACACCCTGCAAGGCCTTGGTCACGTCCGACTGCGGACGAGCCTCCAATGATTTGCTAACATCCACGGTAGTCACCGCTCCCGTCAGATTGGCTTTCTTCTGAGTACTGTAACCTACAACTACCACTTCATCCAATAGTTCGGTGTCTTCAAGCAATACAATCTTCATACTCCCTGCAGCTTTCACATCCTGCGGCCGGTATCCTATAAAAGTTACTCTCAGTGTAGCACCTTGCCTAACTGATAAAGAGAAATTTCCGTCAACATTCGTAACCACTCCATTTGTAGTACCCTTTTCTACTACACTGGCACCGATAACCGGTTCACCATTAGAGTCTACAACCAAGCCTGTAACAGACACGGACTGTAATTGTTCTGTTACACCATAAGAATTGTTCTCTGTATTTTGGGTAGCCATCACGCTACCGTTGTTCAAGAACAATGCACCGATAGCTACTACCATGAGGAATTTGCGATATGTTGTTCCTCGTTTTTTACGATCTTTATTCATAAATGATTGATTAATTTGTTACTAACTAAAATAATAATTTAAAAAACTTAGGGTAAGGAATAATAATTCAAGAATAGCTTAATGCTATTTCTCCTATCAAACAGTTTTCTTTTACATTGGCCTTTCTTTACTTTTATTGGTTTAACTTATTTTTATCTCTCTCGTTCTTTCTATCAATTCCCCAGCTAAAAATAAAATGTTCTATCGTATTAATTTAGCTGACTGTTTTTAAAAGATAAACTCATTGTCAACAAAGGTAAAAAGCGCTATTTCTTCGTTTCGTCGAAGCAAAGATATACCCCCATTTGATATCAAGAACAATAATTTGCATTTATTTAATCAAATCCCTGCATTTTTGCTTAAAGTCTTTATGTGATTTTACATCCATATTTCAGATACTGAATTTAAGGTGCATCAACAGGTAGAATTCTATCAAACCTAACCCAACTTTCACTCTCAGAATTATTTTTCATAAAAATCGCAGCGTAACTTTGAAGGTAATACCTCAGCCCTCAAAGTAGTCAGTCAACTACTAAGTAGTAGTTGGTCAGTTACTTAGTAGTAGTTCATACACTACTACTAAGTAGTTTCAAATAGCATTTGAATCAGCTTAAAAGAGACCATCAAGACCAATTTCCATCTGCTCCTTTTATCATATAATCGTGCGCAAACGGCATATATGCGATGTAAGTACCACATATATCCCGTACAAAAGACATACTCACCGGTAGGAATAAGCCATTAAAGCCCCCTTCAGAAGAAGCTTCCGTATTTCCAACCGTTCCTATCTTCGGGCGGAAATATCGCATTCTAAAGCATACAGAAAATAGAAAAGTCAAGCAAATAATGACGATTTTCATCATCCCGCACTGTACATCTGCTGATTTTAGCGATATGAAAGATACAAAACAAGAACGTGTATCATAAGTAGAAAAGACAAGCAAACGCCCCTGTTGTTGTGCATTTATATTACAACAGGGGCGTTTTATAGAAGCGGGGATTTTGACGCATCCCCTTTGTTTAGTTTGTCCGGTTCAAGCTCAATAGTCTAACCGAAGAAAAGCGCCGGTTTTATTAAACTCCAGTTCGATATAGTTATTCAAGTCTATTTCATAACCGAAATGCTCTTTATTGATTTCACTGATAAATTGGTTCGGATAGTGTTCTGCTACGTAGGCAGAGATAGCTTCAGGAATCAAGGCTATGATACTTGCCGGCATTTCCTGTCCTCTACAGTCCACATCATCCCAATCTCCGGATTTGGTAAAATCAATACTGACCCCATTTGCCAGATAAACATCATAACTGTCCCTGTCTTTCTCAATACGTGTTGCTTCCTGGGCGGGGAAGTGTGTTTGTATGAATGTTTGGGCAGTAGTCGGCAACTTGTCTATTGATACAAGTTTCTCTTCATCGCAAGCGACGAAGGCAATAGATACGATAAGTAAACAAAGTGTGAATACCAAATTTTTCATGTTCTTTCTGTTTTTTAGTAATTATAAACTCTATAAATCTCAACTCATAGTAGACTAACACGATATTAAGCAGGCCTGTGTTACACTGAAAATAAGAACAATGTTCTTACTTGCATATATTCTAAATGAATTTATAACGCAAAACTATGGCGCAATTCTGAAAAGATTTGGGAATAGACAGAAATAATGAGGGGAAGTTGATGTGGAGTTGATATTAAGAAGGTGGTTTAGGGTTCAGGCGTGAAGTTAGCGCTGAAGATGTGTTTGCTGTTATAGTAGCGGGCCGGATAAAAGGCTGATGGACAAAATAAAAAAGAAGCTGTGTCATAAGTAAAGTACACTATCAGAAAAGATATTCTTCATCCGCAGATTACGCGGATAACACAGATTAGGTATTAAATAAATCCGTGTAATCCGTGCAATCCGCGGATGAAAGATAGTAAACTTAAACTTTTGACACAGCCTCTTTATTACTCTTTATCTAACCTATTCCCACCCGGGGTTTTGAGTAAGAGTGTACCCATTATCCTTATACATGGTAATCTGGGTAGCAGGAATACTGCGCAAATAGTAACGTTCGGAATCTAACTCGCCTTTTTTGAACACACGAACATTCTTTTGATTGAGGTGCCAAATATAACCTTCTTCCGGTTCCGGATTTGTAGGATCGGCAGGGTTAAACAAATGCACACCCGTCTCACCTGTTATAAGACCCGGATAGTCCGAAAGCTTCACGTAAGCTCCAAGGAATGTCTTGTCCGGATTGCCGTTCTCATCTTCCGAATTAAGATACTCATACTTAGCCCAACGACGGAGATCTTCACCACGGCGGCCTTCCATTAGCAGCTCCACACGGCGTTCACGACGGATTTCCCAAAGTACGGCATCTACAGTGTTGTCGCGCGCGGGATCGTTAATAACCGTTCCGCCAACGCTAATATTGTTACCGCTAAGAGTCATTGCCGGCATAGTACGTTCCACCTGCGGATTCTCACCCCATTTAAGCAACTTACGCCCACGAATCAGGTTAATGGATCTATCCAAATCAGCTTGAGTAAATGCATTGCCGCCAACTTTACTGATCTCATAACGAGCTTCCGCATAGTTCAACAGGACTTCTGCAAAACGGATAGTTGGAGCATCGGCAGGGCTCTGGTTATTTCTTGTAAAAGGTGAACCATCGGCAAGCCATTGCTCATTAAGGAACTTCTTCGGGGGATAACCCGTGGGAGATAATCCTATCGTACTCAGACCTCCATAAAGAATGCGCAAACTATCTACAATTGTCACATACAACCTTGGGTCACGGTTCTTAAAAGAATTCTTAATACTTGGGTCATCTGCTCCCTCGTAAAGAGGTGACTGTCCGATGGGCAAACCGTCACTGCACAAGAAACTTTCTATCACGTTTTCGGTTACTCCACCCTGTTCCTGGGTAAAATCCGCATTGTATGACATCAGGGCATTACCTTGCAATCCGGTAGTATATTCGCGATAAAAGATAACTTCTCTATTTCCCGCCAAGTCATCAGACGCAAAGATAGCATTATAGTCATTCCCGATTGCAAAAGGACCTGCCATCACCACTTCGGCGCCATCAATAGCCCCCTGGAAAAGCGCTTTCAGATCAGCCTCCGCCACATCATCTGAATTCGGGCCAACAGTGGTTCCATGATACTTCAACCATGTAGCGTGATACAGCATGTCGCGAGACATATAGGCACCCACCACATATTTGTTTACCTGACGTTTGGTATCATCGGTACGTACATTTGCCAATGCATACTGATAATCTTCCAAAATCTTCTGAGCAACAAATAAATAAGGATCACGATCCTTATAGAGAGTAGGTGAATCAGCCGGATCAGTTACGCTGTCAATATAAGGCACACCGCCATATATTTTAGTCATGGCACTATATGTCATGGCACGGAAATAGCGTGCAATACCTGTCCAATGTGCTTTTGCCTCGTCCGAAATGTTCATCCCGGGAATCTTTTCAAGCATCACGTTTGCCTTATATACTATAGAATAACCGGTTGTGTTTGACCACCACGGAGATGTTGTCGCATTGATACCTGCAGTAGGTGATAGAGGAAAATTGCGGGTACCACCGGACAGAGTCAAGAAATCGTCTGTAAAGTCATCACCGGAAAAATATCCGCCAAAAATTGTATAATCAATACCATATCCCGTATAATAAGTGGAATAGAAATCTTGTGCATACGTACGCAAAGAAGTTTCATTCACCCAAAACGTATCATTGGTCTGTTTGTTCTGCGGGTCTCTGTTAAGAAAGTCATCGCAACTATAGAGCGATGCTGCCGAAAGGGCGCAGACAATATATAATAGATGTATCTTTTTCATATTCTTTTCTGTTTATTAGAATTATAAACTAAGCTGTAAACCGAATGAAATGCTCTTCTGGTACGGATAGCTTCGTCCGTAATTACGCGCATCAGAAGATGTTCCTACAACGCGGATACCGATTTCAGGGTCAATATCCGGTTTCATACCATCAAACGTAAACAGGTTTTCGCCGGTGAAGTAGATGCGTAAATTCTGGATCTTCACTTTGTTCAACAAAGATTTCGGTAAAGAATAACCAACTGTCAATGTCTTGCAACGCAAGTAAGCCATGTTCAGCATATAGCGGTCGTTAATCTGGAAGTTACCTGTATTTGCCTGGCCGTAAACCATGGGACGCGGATAGAAAGCATCCGGATTTTCGGGAGTCCAATAATCTTCTGCACCTTTGTAGTAAGGTTCACCGCTGGTAAAGCCCGGTAATACCTGGTTACCCGATGCCCACGTATCTCTCTTGAGTACGCCCTGGAAGAAAATGTTGAAATCAAAGCCTTTATAAGCGGCATCCAGATTAAAGCCTACCTGATAGCGCGGTAAATTATTGCCGATAATGCTCAAGTCTCCGGGATTTTCAGTATTTGGTCCCTTCGTGATCTTTCCGTCTGTGTTTCCATCCTTGTCGGGCAGGTCTTTATAAAGTACATCACCCGGTGCAAAACGGTAATTACTCGGAAATACCTGAGACTGGTCGGGCAACCCTGCTTTCAAAGAACCGTCAGTGTTAAAGTCGGCTTCAGTAAGAAAACGATCGAATTGAAGTCCCCAGATATCTCCCAATACCATGCCTTCCTTAAAATAAGTTGAACTATACCAACTTGCTCCGCCTGAACCATAAACCGGCATTTGGGTGCTATACGACCATTCCGTAACTTTCGTCTTATAGTCCGAAACAGATGCGCCTACACCGATATGCAGTCCATTCTTGAATTCGTGACGGTAATCAATAGCCAATTCCCAACCCGGAGTTGAGATAGTTCCCATATTTTTCATTGGAGATGTAGCACCCAATGTATTAGGTACAGTAGCTGCAACAAGAATATCGCTGGTCTTGCGGTTATACCAGTCGAAAGTTATGCCGAGGGCATCATCAAACAAGCGTGCGTCGAATCCGACGTCAATCGTGGAAACCTTTTCCCAATGCAGTTCGGATGATACGATTGTAGGCTTACCGGCTGACTGTACTTTCTTTCCATCAATAATCCAGCTATCTACTGCGGTACTAAGGGTAGATATGAAACGATCCTGACCTACATCCTGGTTACCGATAGAACCATAAGATCCTCTCAGTTTCAATGTGCTGAGATAAGGCTTCAATGCCTGCATAAAAGGTTCTTCCGTAATGCGATAACCGGCGGACATGGACGGGAAGAAAGCAAAACGTTGTCCGGAAGGGAATCGTGAAGAACCGTCATAACGTCCGTTGACTTCAAACAGATAACGATCCTTGTATGAATAATTAATACGTCCAAAGAAACCTGCTACTGCCCACCATGTGTGGTCGCCACTTGTAGTCTGGTCGCCTGTGGCAAGGTTCAGTTCCGGTTTGTCCGTTGTCAACAGCCCCATGCGTTGCCCCCAGAAGTACTTATACTCACTTTTCTCAATATTAGAACCTGCCATTACTTTAAAGTCATGGTCAGCCAGACGTTTGCTGTAAGTCGCTACAAAGTTACCCGTCAAAGCCTCAGTGCGCCCAAATTCTTCCCGCGTATAATCATAAGTTGCAGCTATGTATGGGCGATAAGATGCTTTTAATGCATCAAGCGAAGAGTAAGCTGTGAAAATATCGTATCCTTCAACCAGTGGTGGTGCTCCGTTCCTGTGCAGGCGTGTTTCAATCGTACTATATGTTCCGTCAAAGTCAAGAGTCAGGCCTTCAAACGGTTTAATGGTAATACCACCGGACAAGCGAACATATTCACGTTCTCTTGTTATCATGGGAGCTGCAGCTAATTCAGTCAATGCACCGCGGAAGTTCTTTCCATCCATCGTGCCGTACGGGTAAACCGGCTGCCAACGATAGAGATAGTACATGTGATCATATATATCCGAATTGTAATTGAATGGCTTATCAATATCAGCACGAGTGTACATCAATCCGGCACGGATAGAAACATATTTATTCAATTCCGAATTTACAGAGAAATTCCCATTGTAGCGTGTATACTGGTCGGGATTGACTTTAGTCAGACCTTCCTGATTAATATAACCCAATGAAATATTAAAATTCGTTTTCCCATTACCGCCATTGATAGATAATTTATGGGTCTGCTGCGGCATCCAGTCTTTCACATACATATCATACCAGTCCCATGTACGATACATGTGCATACCGGTTCCGTCCCAGTCAAAGTCACGGCCTTCTACAATCTCCGATCCGAATTGGTCGCCGAAGCCATACTTATCCCAATATTCTTTCATCTTAGCTACGCCGGCCTCGTCGATAATAAGGTTTCCGATTACGCTATAGCTATTAGCGGGAGTAACACCGTTCTGTACACCTTTCAGGTTGATATCAGCTTGTTGCCAGCCCGGAAGCTGAGTTGGTCTTACGGTTGGTGTACGCCAAGCAAAGTTATTAGAGTATTTTATAGACAAACGTTCTGCTTTGGTCTTCGCCCTCGTTGTAATCAGGATTACGCCAAAAGCGCCGCGAGCACCATAAATGGAAGCCGAAGAAGCATCCTTCAATACGGAGATGGATTCGATATCATCGGGGTTTACCAATGAAATATCCGTGATTTCCACGTTGTCCACCAGAATCAACGGATTGGCGTCACCATTGGGAGATCCCACACTACCACGGATTTTGATTATCGGCGCATCACCAAGTTCACCGGAATTCGTGGATACTATCAATCCCGGTACCGCTCCCTGCAAAGCGCGACCAATATCCGAGATAGGACGGCTTTCTACTGTTTTGTTCACATCAACGGAAGCGATAGCACCGGTCAGGTTCACCTTCTTCTGTTGACCGTAACCTACTACTACTACTTCGTCCAGTATTTCTGCGTCTTCTTTCAGAATCACCCGCAACGTTGGGGCTGCTTTCAGGTCCTGAGTGATATAACCAACAAAAGATACTTGTATAGTAGCTCCCTGTTTTACATTTATTCTAACATTTCCGTCTAAATTCGTGATACCGCCATTAGTGGTGCCCTTTTCTACGACATTTGCACCAATAATCGGTTCACCTTTTGTATCCACTACTGTTACCGTTACAGAAGTAGTTTGCATCTGCTCTGATATTCCGTTCGAATCGTCAGATACAATTTGGGTAGCTTTTA
>QMCD01001998.1_pt1 | contig 18038 bp, 12 predicted proteins | sample 1821841 | NCBI WGS metagenome assembly QMCD01 (sample SAMN01991225, study PRJNA193472) | Termite gut metagenome, whole genome shotgun sequencing project. | isolation source: worker | host: Macrotermes natalensis
AGAGAAAAAAGTGAGGGGTGAGGGTAGAATCGCTCGAAACCCTGGGAGGGAGAATTCGTCTCGTGGGACGAGAAATTTCATCTCGTGAGACGAATGAATCCGTCTCACGAGACAAAAAAATCCGTCTCGTGAGACGAATGAAACCGTCCCGTGGGATGAAAGAATTCGTCCCACGGGATGAATGAATCTATTTGCCGCTAAGTAGCTGTTCATAATTAGTTTATACTATCATTTTTTAGACGCGGATAACGCGGATGACGCGGATCTCTTTTTATCTTCCGGTTGAGCTAACGTAGCGCAGCATTTAAGAATCCGCGTCATCCGCGTCTAAAGAATTGCTTGTATTGCGCAGCAACTGGATTGAGATTCCGTTTCGCTATATTATCATTCATAGTATAAACTAATTATGAACAGCTACCTATGAATAATGCAGGTTAGGTAAAGATTAAGTAAACTTTAAGATTTATTCTCAATGCATCCTCTATACCTTTAATAAATGCTAATATAATAATCTTTTAGAAGAAAACTCAATTAACGAAACAAGTTTTCTTCCTATATTTGCACGGTTTTATTCCGGATGCGGGTGTCTTCCTGCTTTGGAAATATGCAAACTTAAAGGGACATTAAATGAGAATAGACGATAATTTGAAAGAACACCTTTCGAAGTTAGAGTTACGGGAACGTATCGTAGAATTAGCTCTTGATTCTTTTGCTACCCATGGAATCAAGAGTATTACAATGGATGAGATTGCTACTACATTAGGTATTTCCAAACGTACATTGTATGAAGTGTTTCCTGATAAAGAAACATTATTGTTGGAATGCCTCAAGAAAGCACAATCCGAAGGAGCAGCTTATGTTAAGGAAGTGTGTGAAACAACTTCGAATGTATTGGAAGTTTTGTTGAAAATATACCAGCGGACGATTGAGAAATATCACAGTACCAATAAGAAGTTCTATGAGGATATGAAGAAATATCCGAAAGTATATGAGTCGTTGGTGAAACGCCATGACGAGAATTACGAAGAGAAAAAAGCGTTCTTTAATTTAGGTGTACAGCAAGGGCTTTTCCGCGATGATATCAACTTTACTATTGTGAACATGTTGATGCACGAACAGTTTGCGGTGCTTATGAATACTGATATTTTTAAAGAATATTCTTTTGTGGACGTATATGAATCCATCATGTTCACTCATCTTCGTGGAATTTCAACGGAGAAAGGCGCCAGCAAACTGGATGAATTCATTCAGACGTATCGCAAGGAGCACCAGGTGAAGGATTAATCAGCCCTCATAATAATACTTATTGAATATAAAAAAGATAATTTTGGTTGCGGAATTCATCGATTATAATCCGGAGTTTACCGGTTTTTCCAATGTATATCATCCGGAAGAACTGTGTGGAGATGAATAGACTGTTTACCTTTGCCCCCGAATCAAAAACGAAGTAGTCTTAATTAATTTTATAGATTGATTTTTATGGATAAACAACTGTTTTTAGTAGGTAGAAAAATGTTTCTTACCCTTGCCATGATAATGGCTGTTGCCCATGTACAGGCACAAGAAACAAAAAACACCTTAATTTTAACTCTTAACAAAGCACTGGAAATAGCGCTTAGCGACAATCCTACAATTAAGGTAGCTGAAGAGGAAATAGCCCTGAAGAAAGTGGCTGACAAGGAAATGTGGCAAAATCTATTGCCCGAAGTGAATATTGGCGGTTCGTGGGATCATACAATTACCGCTGCCACAATAAGTCTTGGAGAACAGTCTTTTAAGATGGGGCGGGATAATTCAAATACCGTAGCCGGGGCATTGAGTGTCAGTCTGCCTCTGTTTGCCCCTTCGGTTTACAAAGCAATGTCTATAACGAAGACGGACATTGAATTGGCAGTCGAAAAGTCCCGCGCTTCCAAACTGGATTTGGTAAATCAAGTGACCAAGGCTTACTACCAGTTGATGCTGGCGCAAGACTCTTATGATGTTTTGCAGAAAAGCTATAAGTTGGCGGAAGACAACTTCAATGTAGTCAATGCCATGTTCCAGCAAGGCGCCGTTAGTGAGTTCGACAAGATTAGCGCTGAAGTACAGATGCGTAGCATTAAGCCCAGCGTGATTTCGGCAGGTAATGCCGTCACTTTGTCCAAGCTCCAACTGAAGGTTCTGATGGGAGTAACTGCTGATATAGACCTCAAGATAAATGACAATCTCTCTAATTATGAAACGGACTTGTTTGCCAACCAACTCGATAAGGTAAACGAAGGCCTGACAAACAACACTACGATGAAGCAACTTGACCTGAATATGAAGTTGCTCAATCAGAATGTGAAATCCCTGAAAACAAACTTTATGCCGACACTCGGAATGAGTTTTAATTATCAGTATCAGTCGCTCTACAATAGTGGCTATAACATCTTTAACTATAACTGGGCAGGTAGCTCTTCATTGATGTTTAGCCTGAGTGTTCCCCTTTATAGGGCAAGTAACTTTACTAAACTGAAAACTGCACGGATTCAGATACGTCAGTTACAGGAAAGCCGTACGGATGCAGAGCGCAAACTCAATATGCAGGTTACCAGTTATCAGAAAAACATGGCGGCAAGTTCCGAACAAGTAGTAAGTAACAAAGAGAATGTAATGCAAGCCCAAAAGGCGGTAGAGATAGCCGGAAAGCGCTATGAAGTAGGTAGAGGTACGGTTCTGGAACTGAACAGTTCGCAGGTGTCACTCACTCAGGCCGAGCTTACTTATAACCAATCTATTTACGACTATCTGGTATCTAAGGCTGACCTTGACCAGGTTTTAGGCCGCAACTATTAAATCAACAAGTAAAAAACAAATAATCACAACGATATGAAGAAAAGTTTTCAATTGATTGCCCTGCTCGCTGTAGCTATGTTGGGCGCATGCGGTGGTGGAGAGAATGAAAAAACTGAAACCGTAAAGGTAGAAGAAAAACCGCGAGTGAAACTGGCTTCCGTAACGGCGCGTCCTGTAGATCAGATACAGGAATACACCGCTAACGTAGAGGCTGAAGTTAAAAATAATATAGCCCCTTCCACTCCGGTACGTATCGATCGGATATTTGTAGAAGTAGGCGACCGTGTATCCAAAGGACAAAAGCTGGTGCAGATGGATGAGGCCAGCCTGAAGCAAGCTAAGTTCATGCTGGATAACCAGCAAATAGAGTTTAACCGTGCCGACGAATTATATAAGGTAGGCGGTATTTCCAAATCCCAGTGGGATGCTGCCAAGATGGCTCTGGATATACAGACGACAACTTATAAGAACCTGATGGAAAACACGGCATTGCTTAGCCCTATCAGCGGTATAATAACAGCCCGTAACTATGATAACGGCGATATGTACGTCGGAGCCAGTCCGGTGCTGGTAGTAGAACAAATCACTCCGGTGAAGCTGATGATTAACGTTTCCGAACTTTACTTTGCCCAAGTAAAGAAAGGCACTCCCGTAGCAATTAAGGTAGATGTATATAGCGGCGAGGAGTTTACAGGAACGGTAAGTCTGGTTTATCCCACGATTGACCCCGTGACCCGTACGTTCCCCGTAGAAGTCAAGCTTGCTAATGCTGACCAGAAAGTCCGTCCGGGTATGTTTGCCCGCGCTACTCTTAACTTCGGTACTCAGGAGCATGTGGTTGTTCCCGATTTGGCTGTTGTGAAGCAGGCTGGTTCGGGCGACCGTTACGTATATGTCTATAAAGACGGTAAGGTATCCTACAATAAGGTTGAACTGGGACGTCGTATGGGTACTGAATACGAATTGATTTCCGGTGTGCCCAATAACTCCCAGGTAGTGATAGCGGGACAAGTGCGTCTGATTAATGGGGCTGAAGTTGAAGTAGAGAAATAATGATTAACGATTAGTGATCAGTGATTAGTCCTTGCATCATTATGTAACTGTACTCATCACTTATCACTCATCCCTAAACGCTAAATAACATGAGTTTATACGAAGGTTCGGTTAAGAAACCGATTATGACCTCCCTCTGCTTTGTGGCAGTGGTGATATTTGGTCTGTTCTCTTTGTCCAGATTACCTATCGACTTGTATCCCGATATTGATACAAACACGATAATGGTAATGACAGCCTATCCGGGCGCCAGTGCATCGGATATTGAGAATAACGTGACCCGTCCGTTGGAAAACACGCTGAACGCTGTCAGCAACCTGAAGCACCTTTCTTCCAGGTCATCCGAGAATATGTCTCTGATCATCCTGGAGTTTGAGTTCGGCTATGATATTGACGTGCTGACAAATGATGTGCGCGACAAGCTGGATATGGTAAATTCCCAGCTTCCGGATGATGTGGAGACTCCCATCATCTTTAAGTTCAGCACGGATATGATTCCTATCGTGTTGCTTTCCGTCCAGGCGCAAGAGAGCAATGCGGCGCTTTATAAGATTCTGGATGATGCGGTAGTGAACCCCTTGGCTCGTATTCCCGGTGTGGGTACGGTGTCCATCAGTGGTGCGCCCCAGCGCGAAATCCAGGTGTATTGCGACCCGAACAAGCTGGAAGCATACAACTTGTCTGTCGAAGCAATCAGTGCCATCATCGGTGCAGAGAACAGGAACGTGCCCGGCGGTAATTTTGATATCGGTAACGAAACCTACGCTTTGCGCGTAGAAGGTGAGTTTGTCGATAGCCGCCAGATGGAAAATATCGTTGTAGGTACATACAACGGCGCCAATGTTTACCTGCGTGATGTGGCGCGAGTTGTGGATACCGTGGAAGAACGTGCACAGGAAACTTATAACAACGGTGTCCGGGGTGGTATGATTATTATTCAGAAACAGTCCGGTGCCAATTCGGTGGAAATATCCAAGAAAGTATTGGAATCGCTTCCCCGCTTACAAAAAAACCTTCCTGCCGACGTGAAACTGGGAATCATTCTCGATACTTCGGAGAACATTCTCAATACAATAGACAGTTTGACGGAGACGGTGGTATTTGCATTGATATTCGTTGTGCTGGTGGTATTCCTGTTCTTGGGGCGCTGGCGTGCTACGGTGATTATCTGTATCACGATTCCGCTTTCCTTGATAGCTTCGTTCATCTACCTGGCCATGTCGGGTAATACGATTAACATCATTTCGCTGTCCTCCCTGTCCATAGCCATTGGTATGGTAGTGGACGATGCCATTGTGGTGTTGGAGAATATCACGACACATATCGAGCGTGGTTCCGAACCGAAGCAGGCTTCAATACATGGTACGAATGAGATGGCTATTTCAGTAACCGCCTCTACGCTGACCATGATTGCCGTATTCTTCCCGTTGACAATGGTAAGCGGTATGGCGGGAGTACTCTTCAAACAATTGGGCTGGATGATGTGCGTTATCATGGCTATCTCCTTAGTATGCTCGTTGACTCTTACTCCGATGCTCTGTTCCCGGTTGTTGCGCTTGCAGAAGAAGCAAACGAAGGCGTTCAGGTTATTTTATGCTCCGATAGAAAAAGGGTTGGATGCATTGGATACCGGATATGCCCGCATGTTGAACTGGGCAGTCCGCCATCGTTGGATGGTGCTTGTGGGCTGTATTGTGTTTTTCGGTCTCAGCTTGCTCTGTGTAAAAGGCATCGGTTCGGAGTTCTTCCCCTCACAGGATAATGCCTATGTTTCCGTGCAACTTGAGTTACCCATCGGTACGCGTAAAGAGATATCACAGGAACTGGCTCAGAAGCTGACTACACAATGGATGAAAGAATATCCCGAAGTAGAGATATGCAACTATACAGTCGGTCAGGCCGATTCGGATAACACTTTCGCTTCCATGCGCGATAATGGTTCGCATATCATATCGTTCAATATCAGTTTGTCCGACCCCGGTGACCGTGAGCGTACGCTGGATGAGATTTGCGACCTGATGCGTGAAGACTTGAAAGCATATCCGGAGTTCAGCAAGGCGCAGGTAATCCTGGGTGGTAATAGCGGTGGTATGTCAGGACAGTCTACAGCCGACTTTGAAATCTACGGTTACAATATGGAAGAAACCGACAGTGTGGCTGCCCGTATGAAGCGTGCATTGCAGCTGGTGAACGGGGTTAGCGAAGTAAACATTAGCCGTAGCCAGTACCAGCCGGAGTATCAGGTAGACTTCGACCGTGAGAAACTGGCTATGCATGGCTTAAACCTTTCGACTGCAGGAACCTATCTGCGTAACCGCATCAATGGCGCCACGGCATCCAAGTTCCGTGAAGACGGTGATGAGTATGACATCAAGGTGCGCTATGCTCCCGAATACCGTACCAGTCTGGAATCTATAGAGAACATCCTTATCTATAATAATAAAGGTGAAGGTATCCGCGTGAAAGAATTGGGAACGGTTGTTGAACGCTTTGCACCGCCTACCATCGAGCGTAAGGACCGTGAACGTATAATCACTGTATCCGCTGTAATTTCGGGTGCTGTTCCGTTGAGTGAGATTGTAACCGCCGGTAATGAGATTATAGACAAGATGGAAGTTCCCGCCGGTATCACTATCCAGATTTCCGGTGCGTTCGAAGACCAGCAAGAATCATTTGCTGACTTGGGTATGCTGGGCATACTGATTTTCGTTTTGGTATTCATCGTGATGGCAGCGCAATTTGAATCGTTGACGTATCCGTTTATCCTGATCTTCTCGGTATTCTTCGGGGCGAGTGGTGTATTGATCGCCTTGTTTGTTACCCAAAGCACACTGAGTGTAATGAGTCTCTTGGGTGGTATCATGCTGATTGGTATTGTGGTGAAGAACGGTATTGTGCTTCTTGACTACACCAATCTCTGTCGTGAACGAGGGAAATCGGTTATCAATTCAGTGCTTATAGCAGGTAGAAGCCGTCTCCGTCCGGTATTGATGACAACGATGACCACCATTCTTGGTATGATACCGATGGCGATAAGTACCGGTCAGGGTTCCGAAATGTGGCGTCCGATGGCAATTGCCGTAATCGGTGGTCTGGCGGTATCCACCATTCTGACATTGATTTACGTGCCGACCATGTACTGTATGTTTGCTTCGGTAGGTATCGGACGTCAGCGCCGGAAGATACGTCAGCGCCGCGAGATGCAGGAATACTTCGATGCACACAAAGAAGAGATAATCAAAAAGTAACTAATCAGCAGGCGCATTAAGGGACACATCCCTTAATGTCGCCCCAAAAACAATAGAATATGAAATCCGTATTAATCACTTTTGACCAGGCGTTCCATGAACATATCATGGCTACTCTGGATCGTTTGAACTGCCGTGGCTTCACGTACTGGGAACAGGTACGCGGGCGTGGTACCAAAACAGGCGAACCTCATTACGGGAGTCACGCTTGGCCCAGCATGTGTTCTGCCATTCTTACGGTAGTAGAAGACGAAAGGGTGGAACCATTGTTGAATACATTGCATCAAATGGATAAGCAAACTGAACAGTTGGGACTTCGGGCATTTGTCTGGAACATAGAGAAGTCCATATAACCTGCAGTATGAATAATACAACAGGTATTTGCAGCTTGATTGGTATATTACCTAACGAATAAATATACTAAAGACTGTCATACCGGATATGCACGAGGGAAATCTCACAAAACGTGATGATTTCCCTTTCTTTTTATGTCTTTTCTATATCTTTGCAACTCCTTTAAGGACAATATGGAAAAGAACTATCTGAAATATACTTGCATCTGGGTATTCATTATATTGGCGGGCTTGCTATTGATGTATTTCCTGCCGGGTTTTACAATACATGGGCATGTGATGAGGCGTGTCGATTTATTGGGCGATGTGCGAATCCGCGAAGAACAGCCCGAAGACCCCGACAGTCTGCTTCCGTTGCTGCCGAAGGTGAAGCCTGCCTTTGTGGATACCTGTCGTACCGGCGCTACTTGTATTGAAGATTACAGCGACTCCACCTTGCGCGGGATGACTCCTTTCTACCGTGCATTGGACGAATTGAACCAACATCCCCGTTTGGTACGCATCGCTGTTTTCGGTGATTCTTTCATTGAAGCCGATATCCTGACGGCGGATTTGCGGAATATGTTGCAAAGCAAATACGGCGGTTGCGGAGTGGGGTTTGTTACAATGACCTCTATGACCAGCGGCTTCCGTCCCACAGTACGCCACTTTTTCAGCGGCTGGCAAAGCCATTCCATTACAGATTCCACTTACTTCGACCGGAGGAAACAAGGTATATCCGGACACTATTTTATTCCTAATCCCGGCGCTTATGTCGAACTGCGAGGGCAGGATAAATACGCCTCTCTCCTGGATACCTGTGAACAAGCCTCCATCTTTTTTTATAGCCAAAGCGAAGTTACCCTTTCCGTCAGTGTCAACCGGAGTGAAAAACAAACCCGTACTTTCTTTCCTATAGAAGACCTGCAGGAAATGAAAGTGGACGGACATATCGGTTCTGTACGTTGGACAGTGGATGAGGCAGACTCTACACTGTTCTATGGCTTGGCAATGGATGGCAAGCAGGGGATTATAGTGGATAACTTTTCCCTGCGCGGCAGTTCGGGCTTATCGTTGCGTTCTATTCCTATGTGGATGATGCACGAATTTAATGACCGGCGTCCTTACGATTTAATCATCTTGCAGTATGGACTGAACGTAGCTACCGAGCGCGGACGGGATTATGATAAATATGCTGAAGGCATGAAGACCACCATTGACCACTTGAAAGAAGCATTTCCGCAAGCAGGTATATTGATTGTAACTGTCGGCGACCGTAATTATAAAACAGAAAGCGGTACTATGCGCACCATGCCGGGCGTTAAGAACCTGGTGCGTTACCAGCAAAAACTGGCTGCTGATAACGGTATCGCTTTCTGGAATATGTTTGAGGCTATGGGAGGAGACGGAAGCATGGCTAAATTGGTACATGCCAAGCCATCTTTGGCAAATTATGATTATACGCATATCAACTTCCGTGGAGGCAAGCATCTGGCAGGTCTGCTGTATGATGCATTGATATACGGAAAGGAACAATACGACAGGAGGAGGGCTTATGAAGCGGAATAACATCTCCGGAGGTTTACAGAAATCTTCTTTAGGCGCAGATTACGCGGACTACACGGAATGTATGGACAACATCGTTGGCGTGTGCAACAATTCATGCGGTGAAGTACTGAAACAATCCTTCCCGGATAATCCACATCGTCCAAATGTTCCGTGTAATCTGCGTAATCCGCATCTGAAAAGTGTTTGCATCATCTTCTGCCTTCTGTTATGCACTTTTCCTCTTTATGCCCAAGACCCTATTCCTTCTTGCCCTTTAGCTGATAGAGTGACTACAGATAGCGATACTATCTATACATATTCCCAACGAACGGATACGGTGACGGTTCCACAAATCGTTTTACCTGCAACCTTCAAGCAACCCGGACTGAATGAGTTGACGGATAGTATCGGCATTCTCAAGCCTTTTTGGGAAAGGCTGCGCCTGTTGCGTGCCGGCTATAGTACCGACACTGTTCGCATTGTGCACATCGGTGATAGTCATGTCCGCGGGCACATCTTCCCCCGTACTGCGGGAAGCCTTTTGACTGAGGCCTTTGGCGCTGTTTCTTATACCGATATGGGCATCAACGGCGCTTTCTGCTTTACCTTCACTAAACCCGACCGTATTTCGGATATTGCTGCATTGCATCCCGACCTGGTGATTCTCTCTTTCGGAACAAACGAGAGCCACAACCGCCGTTACAACGCTATAGTGCATTACCGCCAGATGGACGAACTGGTGCGTATGCTTCGTGACAGTCTGCCTGATGCACTGTTGCTGATGACTACCCCTCCCGGCTCTTACGAAAGTTTCAGGAAAAGCCGCCGGCAACGGACGTATTCCGTCAATCCCCGTACAGCGATTGCCGTTCAGACTATCCGCCGGTTCGCCGACGATAACGGACTTGCCCTGTGGGATATGTACGGGGCAGCGGGAGGAAGCCGGCAGGCATGCCTGAATTGGCAGCAGGCGGGACTGATGCGTCCGGATCATATACACTATCTTCCCGAAGGATATGTATTGCAAGGTGAATTATTTTATCAGGCTCTTATAAAAGCGTATAATGATTATGTGGAATATTGACTTCGACCGTTTGTGCGACGTGTTCGTTTATGATCCGCAAGCGCCGATGATATTCAGTAGCGGTGTGTTTCTGTGGTTGTTTGCGGCATTTGTCTTTGTATATCTGCTGTTGCAGCGCCGCCTGACTGCCCGTTTGCTCTTCGTAACCCTGTTCTCCTATTATTTCTATTATAAAAGTAGCGGTACTTACTTTTTTCTGTTGGCGTTTGTCACGGTGGTCGATTTCTGTATTGCCCGTCTTATGGCCGCCACTTCCGTTCGCTGGCATCGCAGAGCATGGGTGGTGGCAAGTCTTATCACCAATCTCGGTTTGCTTTGCTACTTTAAATATACTAACTTCCTGGGCGATGTGTTTGCTTCGCTGGCTGGCGGTACGTTCCATCATTATGACATTTTCCTTCCTGTCGGAATTTCCTTTTTCACGTTCCAGTCACTTAGCTATACGATTGATGTCTACCGTAAAGAAATCGTGCCTCTTACCAATTTGTTGGATTATGCCTTTTATGTCTCCTTTTTCCCGCAGTTGGTGGCAGGCCCCATTGTCCGTGCCCGCGACTTTATTCCGCAAATCCGCCGTCCCCTGTTTGTATCGCACGAGATGTTCGGCAGGGGAATATTCCTGATTATAAGCGGTCTTTTCAAGAAAGCTGTCATATCAGACTATATCAGTATCAACTTTGTGGAACGCATTTTTGATAATCCTACGCTCTATTCGGGGGTTGAAAACCTGATGGGAGTATATGGGTATGCTTTGCAAATCTATTGTGATTTCTCCGGCTATAGCGACATGGCAATTGGCATTGCATTGCTGCTGGGCTTTCATTTCAATAAGAATTTTGACTCGCCTTATAAATCGGTTTCCATTACTGAATTCTGGAGACGGTGGCACATCTCGCTTTCCAGTTGGCTGCGCGACTATCTTTATATCTCTTTGGGAGGAAACCGTAAGGGAAAGGTACGCCAATACGTTAATCTGATAATCACCATGTTCCTGGGTGGCTTATGGCATGGGGCTTCCTGGAATTTTGTAGTCTGGGGCTTGTTTCATGGGGTAGCTTTGGCGGTGCATAAGCTGTGGATGGCGCTGACCGGACGTAAAAAAGGCGAGCAAAGCCACGGTGTCCGCCGCTTTTTCGGCATACTGATTACATTCCACTTTGTTTGTTTCTGCTGGATATTCTTCCGCAATGCGGACTTCGCTACTTCGCTGGATATGATAAAGCAGATAGGTACGACATTCCGTCTGCAACTGTTACCTCAACTGATTGCCGGGTATTGGGAAGTGTTTGCGTTGATGGCATTAGGCTTTTTCTTGCATTTCTGCCCCGACCGTTGGGTGAATGCCTGTTGTAAAACAGTAATCCGCCTTCCCCTTGCAGGAAAGGCGGCTCTGATGATTGCCTTAATTTATCTGGTTATTCAGATGAAGAGTTCCGGAATCCAGCCTTTCATCTATTTCCAATTCTGATTCTTAAGAAGCTGTTTTGAGTTTATTCCTAATTAATTTTATCAGTCTCTTTTAAGTTTGTTTTCGGTCTCTTTTCCTGTTTTCACTCGTCACATAGCCCGCTATGTTCCTCTTAGAGCCTGTTTAAATTTTCCTCAAAAAGTTTTTTATTCAGCTTGTTTTGAGTTTATTTTCGGTCTGTTTTTCTGTTTTCACTCGTCACATAGCCCATAGCCCGCTATGCTCCTCATAAAAACAGAAAAACATCCTCAAAAATAACTCTCAAAACACTATACATTAGTGTTAATAATGAAAGATGTTTTGAGTGAAACTAATGCTGAGCAAAATTTAAACAGGCTCTTAAAAACAGAAAAATATCCTCAAAAACAACTCTTAAAAGAAAACTGAATAAATTCAAGACAGCTTCTTATTCCACTGCTATTTCGTCAATAAACAGATAAGGTGTCCGTCCTTCTCCCGCATGACCTTTCGGCAGGGCAGGAGTACGCTTGATGATAACCTTCACATAACGGGCTTTCACCGGGTCAAAGGTTACTTCGTAATTATCTATCCCTTTCTTGCCAATATTGGTTTCTGCCGGAAAGTCCTTAACGGCTACTTCGCGGAACTCCTTGTTGTCGTCGGATACGGCAACTACTATACCTGCACTTCCCATAATCCAGGCGCCCAGGTCTACTGCGGCTTCTGTGGCCACTTGCTTAATTTCAGTTGCTTGCCCCATGTCAATGGTAGCCTCTACATCATTGCTTACGAAACCTAACCAGGCGCCGGTGGCATAACTTTCATTTCCCTTTATGCCGTCCACTAATGTAATGGCACCTTTGAATTTATATCTGTTAGACGGTTGGAACGCCAATTCTATGGGGCAGTAAGTGGCCTTGTTGAAAGAAAACGCCTTGGCTGTTTCCTTGCTTTTACCGTTCGGGCGAATGGCGACAGCGCGGAAGTCGGCGTTTTTAGCGATAACTATCGGTTCGGTATATTTCAAGGAAAAAGAGGTAGGTTCGCTGCCATCCAATGTATAATAAATAGGTGCATCGTCGATGGTGCTCAATGTTATTACAACTGCTTTCTTCTCGGTATCCGGCGTAAAGTCGGCATCCAGGTTGAACACATGTTTGGCATAATTATATTGATTCATGTCATAAATGGCCATCATGTGCGGCAGACGCGTAATGAAGTTTTTGTAGTCTTTCTTTTCAGGCTGAGTCCACTGTACTTCGGCAAGGGCTGCCATGCGGGGTAATACCATATACTCTACGTGTTCGGTGGTAGCAATATATTCAGTCCACAGGTTTGCCTGCGCACCTATGATGTGCTTCTTTTGCTCGTCGGTAAGTACTTCCGGTGCGGGTTCCATGCCATACACTTTTTCAATTGGCACATAACCACCTATACCGAGCGGTTCGTCCTGTGTTTCGGTAGTCTGGTAATAATCGAAATAGCAGTAATCAGTGGGTGTCATGATGACATCATGTCCCAATTGTGCAGCCTTGATACCGCCTTCCATGCCACGCCATGACATAACCGTAGCGTTAGGGGCAACGTCGCCTTCCAGTATTTCGTCCCAACCGATAATCTGGCGTCCTTTGTTGTTCAGGAATTTTTCGATGCGCGCCATGCAATAGCTTTGTATGCGGTCTTCGGCAGTATGCTCTTTGTCGGCTTTCAAGCCTTCTCTCTTGATAAGCGCCTGGCACTTCGGACATGCTTTCCAACGCGTACGGGGAGCTTCGTCTCCACCGACATGAATGTATTTCGATGGGAATATCTCTGCGATTTCGCTCATCACATCTTCCAGGAATTGCATGGATTTCTCGTTACCGACACAAAGTACATCGTCGAAAACACCCCAGAGCGGACATACTTCGTACGGACCGCCTGTACATCCCAGTTCCGGATAAGCAGCCAGCGCGGCAAGCATGTGTCCCGGAAGGTCAACTTCGGGAATAACCGTGATGTAACGGTCTTGGGCGTATTTCACGATTTCCTTAGCTTGCTCTTGCGTATAGAAACCGCCATAAGGGGTGTTGTCGTACTCCTGTGTGTTTCTGCCTATCACGGTGCGGTTACGGATAGAACCTACTTCCGTCAGCCTCGGGTATTTCTTGATTTCGATACGCCAACCCTGGTCTTCCGTCAGGTGCCAGTGGAATGTATTCATGTTGTGCAACGCCAGGATATCTATATATTTCTTAATAAAGTCTAAGGGGAAGAAATGGCGTCCTACGTCAAGATGCATGCCACGGTAGGCAAAACGCGGTTCGTCTTTGATAACTCCGGCGGGTACCAGGACGCTTCCGACCATTGTGTCAACAATGGGGAGGGATTTACGCAAAGTCTGGATGCCGTAAAAAACGCCGCTTTCTGTCTGCCCTTTAATAAAAATATTCTCAGGGGTAATGGTCAGTGTGTAACCTTCTTTGTTTCCGATAGATGGCTCAAGTCCCAATACAATGTTGCCGCTTTCTGCTTCTTCACCGTCGGCAAGAGCCTTGGCTGTGGGGGTTAAGCCTGTTTCCTGCTTGATGTATTCCGCAAGGAATTCGGCGTTTTGCTTCAGCAGATCATTGCTTTCGGGATAAACAATCTGTGAGTTTGCGCTCAGGTTGAATGGGGTTTCCTGGCTCAGATTAACCTCTTGGGGGAGAGGGATTACTTGAAAATTCGCTTCGACTTTCTTAGAACACGACGTGCAGCCCAAAGCGATAATGCCTGCAAGAAGTGCGTGGTTAAGTTTACTCATGGTGTTAGTATTAATTGATTATTCAAATGCAAATTTACATAAAATTATTGAAATAGGAGAATATCCGGTGAAAATAGGTGTACACATTTTCTTTATTTATGTAGAAAATATGCTGTTTTCTTTAGTTTTGTGCACGAATGAATCGGGGGTTGAGGCTGTGCCGGAAGTAAAGTACAGTATCAAAGAACTGTTTTTCGTCCGCAGATAACGCAGATTATGCGGATTTATTTAACCTGCATTATTCAAAGTGTAAGTACTTCGTAATAATTATTTTGTATTATAAATGAGAATTTAGCGAAGCGGAACTTCGCAGTGATTAGTGATTAGAGATACTCTTGCTAATCATTTATCACTTATCACTAATCACTGCGAAGTTCCGCTTCGCTAAATTCTCATTAATGACGAGATACTTATGAAGAATGTAGGTTAAAACTTAATCCGGATAACCTGCGTTATCTGCGGATGAAAAATAGCAGGCTGAAACTTCACCAAATCTACAAGAAGTCTGATGAACGGGGAATCCGTGAATCTCTATTGAGCCAGGTATTCTTCAATCTGCATGACCGTGGCGTCTTTGAGCAATACCGTCTTGTTCTTATCCAGCAGATACAAGGTAGGTATGGCTTTCAGGTCATACAGGTTTTTTTCCTTTATCCTTGTTCCCTTATCATACCCGTTTATCCACTCTCGGGGAAAGTCTGCCAGGTGTTTTTTCCATTCATCCACCTCCTCGTCCGGGTAAACGGCCAGTATTTTCAGTTTTCCGGCTGCCATTTCTTTATTGATGGCGGAGGCCCATTTTATTTCTTCAATACTTTCTCCACAAGCCTGGCAGCCCGGATTGTTGAAGAACAGCAACGTATATTCCGCTTTAAGGCTGTAGAGCGTACCGCTTTTCCCTGATGCCGACGTGTAGCTGAAGTCAATTGCCGGTTTCCCCTGACGGTTCTGTTCGGCGAGCTTTCTACGGGCTTGCGGACGGATTTTCTCCACGTCGTCCAGCAGGGTTGTTTCCAGCATGACGTCCAATACCGGGATGTAATATTCCTCGTTGCGCATGGGCGAATTGGGGTCGCGCAAATACTTATTGGCAAGTTCCGTGAAGTAAAGAAATACTTTCTTTTCTGCTTCCGCGCTTTTGAACAAAGATTTTATGGAAGTCCTTGCAGTGGAGTCGGGCACAAGTTTCAATATGTCTACGTAGTCCACCCATGCCTGTTCCGTGATTTCGGGATGGTGGATGTAATTGGTGTCCGCAAAGTTTACGTTATCCCAGTAGTGGCGAACCAGGAAATCCGAGCGTAGTTCCGGAGTGTTCAGCACGGTGGGGATGGATGGTAACGTGAATCTTTTCAAAGTGTCTGATTCAGAGGCTACCGGTTGCTCGCCGGAAATGTTGCGGCTGCCGCATGAAATGCAAATAAACAGGAATAAGAAAATTAAATTGATGTAACTTTTCATTGTTCAGAGATTTAATAATGTTCTACGGGCTACAAACTTACGCAAAATCATTCGTATTTTATACCGGTTGGTTAAAGAAAGATGTTTGTACGGTAAGATTAGAGCCTGTTTAAATTTTGCTCAGCATTAGTTTCACTCAAAACATCTTTCATTATTAACACTAATGTATAGTGTTTTGAGAGTTATTTTTGCGGATGTTTTTCTGTTTTTATGAGGAGCATAGCGGGCTATGTGACGAGTAAAAAGAGGAAAACAGACCGAAAATAAACAAACTCAAAACGAGCTGAATAAAAAGCTTTTTGAGGAAAATTTAAACAGGCTCTTAATTGGGAATGATATATATTTGCACTCATTATGAAATACTACTCTTTATTATTAATTGCAACCCTTGTTGCTTCCGCATCAAGTTGTTTTGCACAGAAAAAGGTATCCGTCCTTGGAGATTCTTACTCAACATTCTATGGCTATGTTACGCCGGATACAAATCTTTGCTGGTATGGTGTGCCTGGCGAAAGGAAGGAGAATGATGTCGAACGTATAGAAGAAATCTGGTGGCATATTCTTGTCAGCGAACATGGCTGGCAATTGGAGCGGAATAATTCCTATTCCGGTTCAACAGTCTGTCATACAGGGTATGAAAAGGCTGACTATTCCGACCGTTCTTTCATAACCCGGATGGATAATCTGGGTAATCCCGATATTCTTTTTGTCTTTGGTGCTACTAATGATAGCTGGGCAAAGGCTCCTATCGGTGATTATCAGTATGCCGGTTGGACGAAAGACGACCTTTATAAGTTCCGTCCGGCTTTCTGTCGTATGATGGATTATCTGACTAAGCATTATCCGAATACCCGGATTTATCATATAACGAATACCGAATTGTCGGATGATGTAACGGAATCCATAGCAGTCATCTGCCGCCATTACGGAATAACAAATATTTCCCTGCATGATATTGATAAGCAGTGGGGGCATCCTTCCGTCAAAGGAATGAGGAGCATCAGTGAGCAGGTCTGGCAAATGGTGGAGAAGTGATATAGAGTTCTCTGAATACGATAGTTTGCGGAAATCTATTGCTCAATGCATATACACACGTGCGTATATACAAAAACAAACCTGCAAGAAGTCTACTACTCATACGAATCAGGAGTTAAATGATAAACCGGTATAAATGATTAATGTGAATCAGTAGTTAAAAGAGTTATCGCTTTGTTCAGGAGTTATCAGCCCCCAAACGGACTTATTCGTTAACGCTGATACTTCGTTTATGCTTTAACTCTGTATGTCGGTAACGATACTATCGGTTTTAATTCCTCTAACTGCCGAGTAAAACGATAACTTCTTAACTCCCGATTCGCATGATTAATAAGAGTATCTCTATTAGCTTCGCTGACAGCTTCTCTGATTTCTTTCTCTAAGGTACGTTCTCCTCCTCTTGGGAGGTTGCTCTTCCCCGATAACGGGGGAGCCGGAGGGGGTTAGTACCGCTGGGGGAGGTGGTAGGTAAAACACCCCAATACCTATTAATCATAAATCTAAGAAATACCTTTCCCCCGCTTCCTCATTTTTACCCTTGTCCCGCCTCTTACCTCATACCCCATCAGAATTTGAATTACCTCCTGATAGCCATAACAAAAATCCTACCGCGTTTACCAAGTTCCGCAATCTTTAAGACTTATTTCACCCTGATAGGCATAACAAAAATCCTACCGCGTTTACCCCCTTCTCCTTTCCCTGTATTTTCTCCTCTACAAACTCGATATTTACTCTTAGCAAATTCGGTTCATACCCGTAAAAAGCCATACTTAACCGAATCTGTACCGAGTTTGTACCGAGTCTGTACCGAATTTGCATTGGACTTGCAGTATGGAATGGATGTGCCTGAAGCAACTGGAAACCGAGTCTGTACTGAATTTGCATTGGACTTGCACTTATTCCCTTGCCTGCACCTGAACAACCGTGACTGGACTTGCAGTGGATTTGCGCTGGGCTTATATATAACCCATATCGACTTTCCCATATTTATCAGAGCAACCGCACCTTGTTTCCCTTAGCATTCTGCTCAATCTAAAAACCGCAAACCACTTTGTGCCTCATTTATAAATCATTTAACCACCTTAACCTTCCTACGCTTTACCCCCTCAGTACGCAAAAACACAGATTAGCGGGAACATCCCCCTTTCCCCCTTCCTTTTTTTCTTTCTAAATCGGTATTCTCTACCCCATTGTTAATCAGCATATTACAATTTAGTTTCATTCCTTTTCAAAAAAACAGTTC
>QMCD01002321.1_pt1 | contig 18034 bp, 1 predicted proteins | sample 1821841 | NCBI WGS metagenome assembly QMCD01 (sample SAMN01991225, study PRJNA193472) | Termite gut metagenome, whole genome shotgun sequencing project. | isolation source: worker | host: Macrotermes natalensis
ATGTCGGGTAGTGGTGAGTCTGTTTCGAGCACAGAGAGCGCCCTGTATGTGGCGGCTACACCGCCGGCGGCAGCGCCTGTGCCACCGGTCCTTTCCGGTAGCCCTACCTATCAGTCGGGTAACGACGAAACGGCAGGGAAAGACTGCTACGATATATTGGAGCTGATTATTATGGGTACGCCCACGCTGGAGCGGCGCCCTTGCTCCGGCCAGGCAAATGGTATTGTTTCTATCACCTTCCAAGGGGCAGGCCTTGCTTTTCGAATCGGTACTTCGGCTAATGCCAGTACGCCGCCTGCTACCGGAGATTGGGTAGACTATAATCCGTCGGTGGCCACTTTCAACAACCAATATACCTTTAAATATCCTAAAGCAAAAAATGGCGACGTGGTAATATGGATAACCGACGGCTATGGCGGCCAACAGGTAGCCAATATTAATACCACCGTTACCCACTATACGGTAACGATGAATGCGATGACCAACCAGACTATCTGTTCCGGCGCGGCCATTACAGCTATTCCGTTAGGCTGTTCTTCGCCTCCTGCTGCACAGGGTTCTTTTGCTTATAGCTGGACGCGGGGCAATACAACCAACATAACGGGTATTGCTGCCAGCGGTACGGGTACCTCTATTTCCGGTACCTTAACAAATACTACCGATACGCCGCAAGCCACTACGTTTACGGTTACTCCTACGTTTACGGGTGCCGACGGGGCAAGTTGTACTACTACCGGTACTGTTTCGGTAACTGTGTTGCCGAAAACGCCGGCCACTATAACGCCTATCACGCAAATCATTTGTTCGGGTACGGCCGGAACAAATATTACGGTAAACAGTTCTGCCGCATCGTTCACTTGGTCGCGCACCATGTCGAGCACATCGCTTACATCAACAGGGGGAGCTACGGGTAACTTTAATTTGAACGGCACCATCGCAGTAGGTAATTTTACCAATACTACCGGTGCTCCGCAAACGGCTACCTTTACTATTACGGCTCAGTATGTGATGAACGGCGTAACTTGTACCAGCCCCAGCACTGTTCAAATTATTGTAATGCCTACGGCGGCGCCTACGGTTACTCCGCAGTCGTCGGCCACTGTTTGTTCGGGTGCTGCCGGCCCGGCGTTGGCGGTATCGGGCACAGCCCAGTCTTATACATGGACACGTACATTGTCCGGCAGTATTGTAGGCGATGCAACCACCAGCGGGACCATTGCCGGTACTTCGGGAACCATTCCTTCGGGAACATTTACTAATAACGCGACTACTGCGCAAACAGTTACTTACACGGTTACGCCCCAGTATGTTTCGGGAACGTTGACTTGCTCCGGTAATGCAAGAACAGTAACGCTGACCGTAGCGCCTAAAACAGCACCTACGCTGTCGCCCGCTACGCAAACCGTTTGTGCCGGCACCAATGCTACTAATATAACAATTAGCGGAGTTAGTGCTGCTTCTTATTCGTGGAGCCGTACTTACAATGGTACCACCACCACCGGTACTACTAGTAGCACCTCGATAGCCCCCGGCAGTTTTGCTAACACCGGAAGCAGTACCCTTACAGCTGTTTATACGGTTACCCCCCAATATAACGTGGGCGGTGTGGTATGTGCCGGAGAATCGACTACAGCCACCATAGCCGTACAGCCGACCGCTTCCATGGAATTGTTGAACAGCAGCCAGACGGTATGTTCGGGTGTGGCACCGTCTAATATAATAGTTGCAGGTACAGCAGCTTCGTACTCTTGGACAGAGTCGGGTGCACAATCGGGTTCGGGTACTGCAACAACCGGCAACCCGATTGTTCCGGGAGCTTATACCAATGCTGCCAATAGTTTTACAAATAGGATATTTACCATTACTCCCCGCTATGCCAGCGGCGCTTCCTATTGCACAGGCTTAACGTCTACTGCCACTGTTACTGTGTTACCGAAAGTTCCGGCTGGTACGGCTATCCTTTCTTATCCCACAATATGCTCAGGGGCAAATGCAAACGTTAGTGTAAATAGTTCGGGAGCGATAATGAATTCCGATACCTATTATTATAGATGGGTACGCACGGCCGGACCAACGGGTATGGATATGTCCGGTACCTTTACTGCCGATTATGGTTATGGTGCACATACCGGTGCGTTGACGAATCCCGGTAATTCGCCCGTATCTACGTCCTTTACCTATACCTTTGTGTACACGAAAGGCGGAGTAAGTTGCGACGGAACACCGTTTAGCACTTCTATTTCGGTATTGCCTGCCGTTTCGGTAACCGCTACGCCGAATAAAAATACAATTTATACGGGTAATACGCTGGATATAGCATTGACTACACCGATGACCGGTGGAGACATGAGTTATGCGTGGACGCGCAATAACGGAGCTGTCGGCGGAATATCCGGCGGCGGAACCGTAACGGGCGCTTCTACGGGTACGGCTCATATTACAGGTATGCTGACTAATAATACGGAAAGCCCGCAAACAGTAACCTTTACCATTACGCCGACTTATTCTTCCGGTGGTGTATCTTGTACGGGAGCGAATGTTACCGTACAAGTGGTTGTGCAACCGCCGTCGAAAGTGCAAGTAACGCCCGACACGCAAACGATTTGTTCGGGAACAAGCATCAGCGCCGCTACCTTTACCGACGAAACGCCGGAGGTAAGCAGTGGGGCTACTTATTCGTGGACACGTACCACTCCCGGTGGTTTGCAAGGGGGTGATATGCCCATGTCGGGAACAACGACGACCACGACACCTACTTTTGTAGGTATACCTGCCGGGCAATTAACCAATACCGGCGAAGATGTACAAACAGTGGTGTTTGATGTAACGCCTACCTATTCTATAGGTACCGGCAGTCCGTTTACCGCTACCGTATATGTATTGCCGAGGATAACTTCCGGCGCCGCCACGGGCGATACGGTTTGCTCCGGTACACAGGCTAACGTGCAGGTACGCAGCAATGCTTCGGGCCCCGGTGTGGTAGAATACCATTGGACGGCTATTATACCTGCCGGCGTAACAGGCTTGGCTTCTGCCGGTACTGTGTCGGGTACTACAGGAACAATTTCTGCCGTTATGGCAAATACGAACAATGGCCCGCAAACGGTTACCATTACGTTAACGCCGCGTTATAAATATAACGGTGTGGAATGTGACGGACAATTCTTCAGTACAAATATTATAGTGTTGCCGGCGCTAAATGCTACGGCTACTCCCGATAAACAAATTAATTGTTCGGGCGCTAACATTACGCCTATTGTGTTTAGCACTACAAACACCGGCGGTACTATGGTATACGAATGGACACGTACAACTACCGATGTAGCCTCTACTAATATTAACACCGCCGGAACGGGTAATATTTCAGGTAGCTTTACGAACACTAATGCGGCTAATAAATATAGTACTGCCACTTTTACGGTATCGCCGAAATATACTTTTGACGGCAAGGAGATTTGTACAGCTGCTCCCGTTACTTTCAGTGTATCGGTGGGCGATACCGTAAAACCGGTGGCCAAATGCCAAAACGTAACGATACAAATACCGGCTACGGGTAGTATTCTTCTTAACAGTACGGCTATTAATAATGGGAGTACCGATAATTGCCTAAGCAGTTTGAACTATACGTTGACGCATGGCGTTACTACCGCTGCCGGCATTACGTTTACCGGCGAGCACCTGGGCCCGCAACCGGTAACGCTGACGGTTGCCGACGAGTCGAATAATACGTCGACCTGCGCGGCTACAGTAACGGTAACCAATGTTATTCCTCCGGCCATTACCGATTGTTCTACGCTCACTAATACTTATGATACGGATGCGGGTGTTTGTACCAAGATGGTTCAGGGCTTGGGAGCTGTTATTAAGAGCAACTTGCCGCGCCCCGTATTTAAATGGACGATTACCAACGATAGCAATGGTACGGAGGTTGAATCCGGCTCGTATACTTACGCCGGCCAAGTGGCAACCGACCACTCCAGCACCTTTACCCAATACCAATTCCCGACAGGAACATATACGGTTGATTATTTGGTAACGGATATTTCCGGCCTTACAGCTACCTGCTCTTATAAAGTAACGGTATTAGATAACGAAGCGCCTGTGGCTCGTTGTAAGTCTATTACTGCCGTGGTGGCTTTGGATTCATTGGGTACATACACCTTGCAACCCATGGATATAAATAATGGTTCGACGGATAATTGCGGAATTGTTACTTATATATTGTCAGGAGTGGCTACATCGTACACTTGTGCCAATATAGGAACAAATGTGCCTGGTATACAGCTGACCGTAACAGACGCAGCGGGGAACCCCAATACGTGTGCAGGCGGAACAACCGTACAGGTAATTGATAATATAGCGCCGAAAGCGATATGCGATACTATTACGGTAGCGCTTGACCCTTCCGGCTCTGTTACCGTAACTGCGAAACAGTTGGATAAGGGTAGTTGGGACGGCTGTACCGCCGCACCGGCATTGACCTACACGGTTAATGATGCCTCGTCGGTTACTTATAATTGTAACGATGTAAATTTTGCACCACATACGGTAACGTTGAAAGTGAGAGATAACCAGGGAAATACGGGTTCTTGTGTGGCCGGTATTATTGTGAAAGACGAAAATAAACCGACTATTACTTGTAAAACAGATACTATTAAGAGAAATACAGACCCCGGTTTGTGTACCTATACTGTACAAGGAGCTGAATTGGCTCCGCAAATGGGGAATGCTTGTAATACTACCTTAACACTTTCGTATACGGTAGAAGGCAATGCCTCGTTTACAGGCGATGGCACGTTAGCCGGCCATGCTTTTAATAAAGGTAGCTACAGCATTACCTGGAGAGCTATTGATGAATTTAGTAATTTCCAAACGTGTAAAGACACATTGGTAGTATCCGATAAAGAATTACCGACCCTATCGTTTAACAATGGCAGCAATGTAACAGAAGTTCGCCAGCAAGCGGTTGCAAGTAACACTTGTTCTATATCATACAATACGCCATGGACAACACCTACGGCGCTTGATAACTGTACCGGCGCCACCGTAAAACGGGTTGATAACTTAGGAGACTTACCCTTTACATTAACGGAAGGGACTTACACTATACGTTATGTAGCGGTAGACGCTGCCGGTAATGAGTCGGCAGATACGGCAGATGTTATTTCCATTCAAGTGAGAGATAATTATAATCCGATAGTAACTTGTCCGGTAATGGGTACGCATACGGTTAGCACCGACCCCGATGAATGCTATTGGACAGCTACCGGTTTGGAAGCTAAAGTGGAAGACAACTGTTTTGTAAACGGTTTGACATTTAACTACACCTATACTCATAATAATGGCTCTCCGGTATCAAAAGATTCTTTGATTTATGTAGGAGATTTGGACATTAATGATAAATTTGAAGGAGTAAATGGCGTACGGTTTGCGCCGGGTACTACGTCTATTACCTATACGGCTACCGACCGCTCTAACAACTCAAATTTCTGTAACTTTACGTTGGTGGTGAATGATACGCAGAAACCGGTATTAACGCCTCACGGAGCGGTTGACACGGTAACGGTTGCAGGTATTTGTACCGTTGCGTTGAAGACGGAAGACCTACGTCCCCAATATATAGATAACTGTACCGACAGCTCGGCGGCCGTATGGTCGTACAGCGTGGCAGGCGCTACTACCATTGCCACTACTACCGATGATGGCGCCGGCGCTATAACCTTTAATAAAGGTACGTCTACGCTGACTTATTCGGTGAAAGACGGGGCTAACAACGAGAGCAACCCGGTAACCATAACGGTAACGGTGGAAGATAAAGAAGCACCTGTAGTAGTTTGTACGCCGCTATCATTCTTGGCAACGACCACAAGTTGCGATACTACCGTGCCGGTAGCGAAATTACGTCCGGCGTATACCGATAACTGTACGCTTTTAGCCAATGCTACTTGGCGGTACAGCCTGTCCGGCGCCACAACGGTAACCGAACAAGCTGACAACGGCACACCGATTAAATTTAATGTAGGAGTTACTACCTTAACTTATATTGTATCCGACGAATCGTCAAATACAGCTACTTGCAATACTCAGGTAACGGTAGAAGATAAAACAGCGCCTACTATTGCTTGTATACTTTCTCCCGTATTCGGGACCTATAATACTACTTGCGATACATTGGTTCCCACTTCGCGGTTGCGTCCCCGTTACCTTGTAGATAATTGTACGGACTCTACAAGCGCAAAGTGGCAATATAAACTGACAGGTGCTACCACCAGCATGCCGGAAATTACGGACGATTATGGTGGCGATATAACGCTTAATAAAGGTATCACGCAGGTTACTTACTATGTAACCGATGCTGCCGGAAATACTTCGTCTTGTACGGTGCCGGTAGCTGTGATAGATAAAACGGCGCCGATACTTACTAATTGTAAAGCCTCGTTAACCTTGCCGACGGCTAAGGGAGCGTGCGACACGTTGATTCCTGTGAGCGAATTACGTCCTTCTTTCTCTGATAATAGCACGAGTTGCAGCCCGGCAGAAGGGCCGGTATGGCAATACAGTTTGACCGGCGCTACGAACTCCGGCGGTATTGTGGCCGATAACGGTTCTCCCATACTATTTAACACAGGGACTACCACTTTAGTCTATTATGTGAGCGACCAAGCCGGAAACACTTCGCGGTGTACTACCGAGGTAATTGTGGAAGACCGGGAAAAGCCGGTTATGTCTGTTTGTCCGGGACACGATGTTCCTTACTTATGGGCAGAAACGGAATCGGGAGTGTGTCATGCTACATTACCGAATTTGGGTGTAACCTATTCGGATAACTGCCCGGGCATAACCTTCAATTGGCAGATGACCGGATTGAACGGCAATACCTATACGGCTTCGGGAACGAATACGTTTACAGAATATCAATTCCCTGTTGGAGCTACGGAAGTACGATATACGGTTACCGATGCTTCGTCGAATAACGTAACTTGTACTTATCAAGTACTGATAGAAGATACGGAAGCGCCAATGGCTCTATGTAAATCATCTTACCAGGTAGTGTTAGACACTTATGGAAACTATATGCTTAAAGTGGCCGATATTGATAATGGTTCTTCCGACAATTGTGCTATTACCACGCATAAGATAGCCGATGGCAATAAAGTACACTATACTTGTAACGACATTGGGCAAACGTTCATCGTTCAAATACAGGTGGAAGATGCAGCCGGTGGAAATAATATGTGTGCTACATCTATTACGGTGGCCGATACTATTAATCCGACAGCCGTATGTAAAGATACGCTCCGGTTACCGTTGACGGCAGACGGGTTGGCTACTATTACGCCTGTCAGCATTGATAACGGTAGCAACGACGGCTGTACCGACGTCGGCTCCTTGACTTATAAAATTAATGGGGTAGATGAAATTACTTATAATTGTACACAGGCAGGTGATACCATAAATGTTACATTATCCGTAACCGACGAATCGTTGAATACCGCTACTTGTCAAACGGCCGTATTGGTATTGAACGAAAATGACCCGACTATTGTGTGTCAGGTTCCGCAAATACGTCATACGGCAACTACCGGCTGTAATTATACGATAGCAGGCACCGAGCTGGATCCCACTATCGGTGATGTATGTAACAGCACACCGGAATTCTCGTATGAAGTTACTACCGGCAATGGGGTGGCAGTAGCTCCGGGTGTAGGTACTTTGGATGGACAAGTCTTTGCCAAAGGTTCATATAGCATTAAGTGGACGGCTACCGACCAGTGGGGCAATACCTCTACTTGTTACGATACATTAACGGTAAACGATGTACATAAACCGGTATTTAATGCGTGGTCGTTGGGTACGGCTACTGTCAATGCCAATCTTTCTTGTGCAGGGTCATTTACTACGGCTCGTCCTGCTCCTGCTGCTACCGATAATTGCGGCGCTGTTACAGTGCGCAGGGTAGATACGCTTGGGCCTTATCCTATATACAATTTGCCGGTGGGTGTTCACCGCATACGCTATGTGGCCGAAGATGCTTCGGGTAACATTTCCGATACCCTTACGGCTTTCGAAATAACCGTAAGAGATATTGTGCAGCCTCAGGTTTATTGCCCGCAAAGCAATACTGTGGCTACAGCTTACACTACGGATACGGATAAATGTTACTGGACGGCTCAGGGCTTAGATGCTCAGATTATAGAGAGCTGTATTGACTACGGATTGACTTTTAAATATACTATTGCTCCGGCTAACGGCATTCCTATGACCAAAGACACGGTTATATATGCCAAAGATTTGACGGCCGGTTCATTTACCGGTATAAACGGCTTTGAATTTGCACCGGGGCCTGCTACGGTAAGCTATCAGGCGATAGACCCGTCGGGTAATCCGTCGGCTGTATGTACTTTCAATGTACATGTGAAAGATGCCCAAACGCCGACATTAACCTGTCAGGCTCCTATTGCGGTATCTACCGATGCAGGTGTTTGCACGGCGTCGTTGCTTAAAGAAGGTTACTTGCGTCCGGTTTATGAAGAAAACTGTACGGATAGTGTGAATGCCGTTTGGTCATATTCCGTAGCAGGAGCTACAACCATAGCGCTGACGGCAGATGATGGTGCCGGCGCTATTACCTTTAATCCGGGTACCTCTACATTGACCTATTATGCAAAAGATGCAGCCGGTAATGAAGGTTCGTGTATCGTATCGGTTACCGTGAGCGATACCGAAAAACCGCAATTGACTTGCAACAATGTAACAACCCATACGGAACTTACTACCTGCAATAAAACATTAGACGTATCCATGCTTCGTCCGGAATACTCGGATAATTGTACAACGGACAGCACCCAGGCTACTTGGTATTACCGCATGGCCGGCGCTACGGTAGAAGCGGATTCGACAGCCGATGCCGGAGGAACCATCTTATTTAATACCGGAGTTACAACTGTTACTTATTATGTAACGGATATGTCGAATAATACGGCAACCTGTTCGTTTGAGGTGAACGTATTGGATACGGTTACACCGAAACTTACCTGTCCCGCTACGCCTGTTATTTTTGAAATAAACGGAGCATCGTGCGATGTAACGGTTAATACCGGAACATTACGTCCGGCCTATTGGGATAATTGTACGGCCGATTCGACGGACGCTTTGTGGTATCGTACCTTAACCGGTGCTACTACCGGTACGCCGATGACAGAAGATTGGGGAGACAATACCCAATTGGGCGCCGGGATAACGAATATTACCTATTACGCAAAAGATACTTCCGGTAACATAGGGTCTTGTGTGGTATCTGTTATTGTAGAAGATAAAGTTAAGCCGACAGTAGCTTGCAGGACTTCATTGTCCTTCGACGCAAGCAGCGAAAAGGATTATTGCGGAGTAACCGTATCTGTTGACGAATTGCGCCCCACAAGCTATTGGGATAATTGTACGCCGGAAGCGGAAGCAAACTGGCTGTACCGTTTAGATGGTGATACGCAAACCGCCGGCACCGATTCGATTCCCGATGAAGGTACAAGTATACGCTTTAACATAGGAACGACTACATTAACTTACTATGTGAGCGATACAAGCGGTAATACCGCCAATGTTTGTACGACTACTGTAACGGTAACAGATAACGAAAAGCCGGTAGTTACTTCTTGTAGCAATGATACAACGGTAATTATTGACGGCGGTACGTGTGCTTACCAAGTAGGTACGGAGCTGGATCCTACGGCAACAGATAATTGTCGCGTTAACTATTGGCACAATTACAATGGTGGCGGCACTACGTTGCAAGACACATTGCTCCCGGTAGGAGTAACAACTATTGTATGGACCATTACAGATAGTGTGGGTAATCACTCGGCAACTACTTGCAGTTATACTGTAACGGTAACCAGCGAAGACTTTGCACAACCGGTCGTAAATGTGAGCAATAACGGAGAGGCGTGCTCCGGTGGTAGTGTAGGGTTGTGGATTGCTAATATAGCAGACTATGCAGCACATGGTATTCCGACTTATCAATGGTATCAGGACGGCGCTCCAATAGCCGGCGCTGTAGAGGCAAGCTATGCTGCAGCAGCAACAGGCCAATATAAAGTGAGATTAGTATTTGGCGCTTGTGATAATGTTTCACAGTCGTCAGTAGATATTACAATAATGTCAGCAGAAATCGCTGTGTTAGTCAACAGCGGATCAACGGCTACGGTGCCTGTTATAGCTGCGGCCCCTGCTGCGGTTTTGTGCGGCGACGAGGGTACCATCATTCTGTCTATCGACAACATTTCGGACTACAGTGGCGGTACCCCGGCTTACACCTGGTTCAAGGACGGCTTGATGATAGCCGGTGCCACCGAACCGACGTTGTCGGTATCCGGTGCTGGCACGTATAAGGTCTATGTCCTGGATACCGGCTGCGGTGCTTACTCCAATGAAGTAGTTATTACCGCCGATGCGGGTAGTATTGTCCGTCCGGAGTTGAACGTTACGTCCGATCAGACCTTCTGTGAAGATAATGGCAGCGTAGGGTTGTGGGTCACCAATGCGGCAGCCTATAGCGGCAGTGTCGTTTACCAGTGGTATCAAGACGGTAGCCCTGTAGGCTCCAATGCGTCGAACTACGAAGCCACCGCTGCGGGCGACTATAAAGTTTTAGTCACGGTAGACGGTACCTGCAGTGCGCTGTCCGACACGATCAGCGTCGGATCAACGGCTACGGTACCTGTTATTGCCTCTGCTCCCGCCACTGAATTATGCGGCGACGAGAGCTCCATTATTATCTCGTTGAGCAATGCTGCCTCGTTTACCGGCGCAGCGGCTTACACCTGGTTCAAGGACGGCTTGATGATAGCCGGTGCCACCGAACCGACGTTGTCGGTATCCGGTGCGGGCACGTATAAGGCCTATGTATTAGATAACGGCTGCGGTGCTTACTCCAATGAGATAGTTATTACGTCTGCTGCGGGCAGTATCGTCCGTCCGGAGCTGAACGTTACGTCCGATCAGACCTTCTGTGAAGATAATGGCAGCGTAGGGTTGTGGGTCACCAATGCGGTCGCCTATAGCGGCACGACCATTGCCTACCAGTGGTACCAAAACGGGACCCCGTTGACCGGCGCCAATGCGTCGAACTACGAAGCCACCGCTGCGGGCGACTATAAAGTTTTAGTCACGGTAGACGGTACCTGCAGTGCGCTGTCCGACACGATCAGCGTCGTCACTATCAACAGCGGATCAACGGCTACGGTGCCTGTTATCGCCGGTGTTTATGGAGAAACAATCTGCGGCGAGGACGGCTCTGTAACATTAGCATTGAATAATCCGGGTGATTTCTCTGCCCCGGTATATGCATGGTTCAAAGACGGCATCTTGTTAGCCGGAGAGACCCAACCGACTTTAACGGTCAGTGGTAAGAGTAGTGCGGGTGTTTATAAGGTTTATATAACAGACGGCGCATGCGGAGCATTCTCGCCGGAAGTAACAGTAGACTATTTAGACCAGGCTATGCCTAAGCCGCTCATAACGGCTGCAAATGACGGTACGGCCTGCGATGGCGGTAGTGTAGGTTTATGGATTACCAACTTAAGCGCCTATAGCGGCTCGTTGACGTACCAATGGTATAAAGACGGAATAGCTATACCGGGCGCTGTAGAAGCCAGCTATGCAGCTACGCTAACAGGCGAATATAAGGTGGTAATAATAACAGAAGATGGTTGTGGAAGTACTTCGGAAGTGAAACAGGTAACTGTAGACGATGCTTCAACAGCCACAGAACCGACATTATCAAGCTCGCCGACTAATGAGATTTGCGGACCGCAAGGTAGCGTTACACTGGCTGTAAACGAAACATTCGGCTCTAATGCTGAGTATGCCTGGTTCAAGGATAATGCCTTGATAAGCGGGGAAACCCAGCCGACATTAACGGTACGGAGTGCCGGCGACTATAAAGTATATGTGGCCGATGCCGGTTGCGGAGCATTCTCTCCGGCAATTACCATTACGTTTGATGGTGCGGGTACTATTGAGCAACCTGTTATTGTTGCCGGTAATGGTCAAGCGGCTTGTGAAACCGGTGGCAGTGTAGCTTTATGGATTACAAATGTAGCTATCGGAGCTTATCAATGGTACAAAGACGGCGTAGAGATACCCGGCGCCACGGAGCCCAGCTATGAGGCAACCACCGAAGGCAGCTATAAAGTAACGCTAACCGACGGCACTTGCAGCAGTACTTCCGATACGCTTATAGTAACCATTAAACAAGGTGGTATTGCTACTCAACCGCTATTGGCGGCCGAACCGAATACTACTATTTGCGGCGAGGACGCTACCGTAACATTAGCATTGAGCAATGCCGGAGATTACGACGGTACGGAAACCTACGTGTGGTTTAAAAACAGTGTGGTTATACCGGGAGCTACCCAACCCACTTTAACGGTAATGGGATCTGCCGGCGCCGGTACCTATAAAGTATATGTAACCTATAACGGTTGTGCTGCCTTCTCAGGAGAGGTGGTCGTTGATTATGACCATGCCGGAACTATCGAGCAGCCTGTTATTGTTACCGGTAATGGTAACGAGGCTTGCGAAAATGGCGGTAGTGTAGCCTTATGGATTAGCAACCTTGGCGACTATGTCGGTACACTGGCCTATCAATGGTATAAAGATGGTGCACCGATAGTTGGTGCCACGGAAGCCAGCTACGAGGCAACCACCAGCGGCAGCTACAAAGTAACGGTAACAGACGCTACTTGCAGTAGTACTTCGGTAGAAGAAGAAGTAATTGTCAATACCACCAATACTCTTGTACCTCCTGTCTTAACAACCGCATTTGGCAATGAGATTTGCGGCGAAGACGGTACGGCTACATTAGCATTGGCCAATACGGACGAATACGACGGTACGGAAACATATACATGGTTTAAAAACGGCGCAATTATAGCAGGAGCCATCCAGCCTACTTTAACGGTAGGTGGAGTCGAAGGCGCCGGTACCTACAAAGTATATGTAACGTATAACGGTTGTGCGGCCTTCTCTACAGATGTTGAGATAATCTTTAATGCCGCCGGAAGCGTTAACCGGCCGGAAGTTATGGTAGGTAATAATAACGAAGCCTGCGAAAACAATGGCAGCGTAGTCTTGTGGATAACGAATTTGAGCGACTATAACAGCACAGCCACCTATCAATGGTATGTGAACGGCGCATCAATAGTTGGTGCTACAGATGCCAGCTATGTAGCAGAATCTGCCGGTAGCTATAAGGTAACGGTAATTGACGGCACTTGTAGCAGTACATCTGCCGAAGAAGAAGTAACCATAACGCTTGGCGGTACGGCTGTGAAACCGGACTTAGCTCCGGCAACTACTGTAATTTGCGGCATACAAGGTAAAGTAACCTTAATGTTGGGCAATGCCGGCAGCTACGACGGTTCGGAAACCTACGTATGGTTCAAAAACGGTGCGGTTATAGCAGGTGCTACACAGTCTACACTGGTAGTATCGGGAATAGCAAGCGTAGGTACCTATAGTGTATACGTAACTTACAATAATTGTGCAGCACTGTCGAATGAAGTGGAATTAACCTTCCAGGCAGACAACGAGCCTCCTGTACTTACTTGCGGGCCTGTAACAATGAGCACGTCGAGTGCCAGTTGCGATACGACATTTAGTATAGCGCTCATTCGCCCGGAATACTCGGATAATTGTACGGATAGCACGGAAGCTACTTGGTACTATCGCTTAGACGGCGCCACGGTAGTGGCCGACTCTACAGCAGATGACGGCGCTACGCTTGTTACGTTCAACAAAGGAGTAACTAACGTAACCTACTATGTGACGGACGGATCGGAGGAAACAGCTTCGTGTACATTTACCGTAACGGTAACCGACAACGAACCGCCGGTGTTATATTGCCCTGCCGACCTATTAGTTCCTGCTAATGCCTCTTGTAATGCAGTAGTGGAAACAGGTATAGATTTGGTGCAACCGACTTGGGATAATTGCGGAACCATTACGAGCGTGGTGTGGGAAATGACCGGTGCCATGCAAGATGCTTCGCCGGTAACAGGTATGAACACTACTATTGGCAAATATACGTTTGAACTGGGGGCAACCACCATTACTTATAAAGCGTATGATGACGCGGGTAATGAAAGTACATGCAGCTTTACGGTAACCGTAGCAGATACTACAAGGCCCGAAATAACTTGTGTGGAAGAATTAGAAACATCTACCGACCCGGGCGTATGTTATGCTACGATTAGCGATATATTCAGCAGTGGACTGATAAATTATAAAGATAATTGTCAGGCTAATGTGGTACCTATGACTATAACTTGGAGCAATAACGGTGTTACTGAGAATAGTGCGGCATCGTTACTGCAACATCAATTCCCGAAAGGCAATTCGGTATTGGTATTTGAAGTAACAGACGGCTCGGGGAATAAAAACTCCTGCACCATCCCGGTTATAGTGGAAGATAAGGAAGCGCCAGTTATAACGGCTAACGATACCTCGGTTTCCTGCTCGTCCGACCCGATAGTGGCAGATATTAACTATGCGAGAGCATTACTGAAAGTAGAAGATAACTGTACGGCTCCGGCAAATATGAAAGTATTACACTTGTCTGATGAAGTAACGGATAGCACCTACTTAAACAGATATACGATAAAACGTACATGGATTGCTTACGACGATTCGGCTAACCCGAATCCGTCTGAAGAAATCGTGCAAATTATTACGGTAAACGACGACAAAGCACCTGTTCTTGATGATGCTCGGAGCTGGGAAGTGGAAATAACCTGCAATAATTACCAGGCCGAATTAGATGCTGCATTGGCGATGATACCGAACTTCGTGAACGAAGAATGTACGACAAACGATCCGCTGCCGAGAATAGAAATGGTGCGTAGTGACACTATTACGGAATCTAACAGGGTTGTTATCCGGCGTTACTGGCAAGCAACGGATACTTGTGAAAACAAATCGGCAGAATTAGAGCAAACTATTACGTTGCCCGGCTATGATATATCGGTATCGTTGACGGCATCGCCTACGGGAGCTTATTATGGCGATAAGATTGAGTTTATCGTTACGGTAACCAATGAAGGCGACTGCGTGGTGCCCGAAGCAAAAGCAGATTACCGGCTGCCGGAAGGATTGGAATATTACTCACATACTCCGGCAGGAGCGGACTACAACCCGGAAACCGGCCTTTGGAATATTGGAGCAATAGACGCAGGAAATAGCAATGTGCTTACGGTTACAGCTATATTGCGCGATACGACCGACGGGTCGATTATATCAAATCATGTACATACATACATAGATTCGACACGGTATACGGAATACGACTATGCTAATAACTATGCATCAATAGATATTACATCACAAGGCTATTCGGTGTCAATTACCAAGTACATGGAAGAAGGGCGTGATGTAGTAAATATCGGAGATATTGTACTATTCTACATTCAAGTAGCCAACTTGAAAAATGTTCCGTGCGATAGTTTGTATATCTTAGATATATTGCCGCCTCAGTTGGAATTGGTTGATTCGTTATTAGGAAGCGGAGCCGTATTTGGCCCGGCTAAAGATACGGTTAAATTTATGCTGCCTACGTTAAATGTGAAAGATTCCAGAACAGTAGTTGTATATGCTCGCGTGAAAGAAAATGCAACAGATACAATTATAAATAGGGCACAAGTACTTCGTAATGGAATCTTGTTAGCATCCAGCTCTGTAGAGTTGTATACTACCAGCCCCGACTTGACTGTTACCGCAGAAATCCGGGCGGGCGATTTCACCGACAAAGTAACCGACAACAATGGCGATAAATATTCTGTAACCGATCAGTTTACCTATAATATCAGGCCGGCGAATAGCGGTGCGGTAGCGGTACGGAAGGCGACCATAACAATGTCGTACGACCCCACTGCACAGCGGATAGTATACGCCAGCAACAATGGTGCAATAGGCAATAATACGGTTACATGGCAAGTAGAAGATATCGACAGGAGAACAGAAGCGGGTATCCTCGAATTGCGAATTGAACCGTTGCTGCCGGGTATTTATACTAATAACTTTAACATTGATACCGAAGAAAACGAAGGCCCGAAAACCAATAATACGGTATTGGTGGCAGTAGACCAACAAATTTGGGTAATCCCGAATGTGATAACATCTACTCCTCCGAACGACGTATTGCGGATTCCTCAGTTAGAAGGCAGCAATTTGGCTAAATACCATGTGGAACGCGCTCGCCTTACGGTGTTCAATCAATGGGGCAACATGGTATACCGTAGTAATGATTATACAAAAACAGACGATACGGATAAGTTTAATGGAGGTAACCTGTCGAAGGGCACCTACTACTACGAGTTGATACTGTACTTCGACGATGGGCGTCCGAATGCACAGATTAAAGGTTATATCATGCTACTGAAATAACAGCAATGAAAATAGAAAATAATAAAAAACCGCTATTTAAATAGCGGTTTTTTATTAGATTCCTTCGAGAAAGTATCGTCTCCCCTGTCTTGTAATTATTGTCGATTTACGGCTGTTTATTTAGCTGAAAAGCGGCCATTGCCCAAGCGTGGCGGGAGCGGCGTTCTATTTCTTTTAAGTTATGTTTTTTTGCTTCGGCCGCAATGCTATCCACATCGGCCTCGTATATGCCGCTAACGATAACCATTCCTCCCGGCTTAAGCCCCATGGCATAAGTAGAAATATCTTCCAGCAAAATATTGCGATTGATGTTGGCTAAAATCAGATGATATTTCCCCCGTTGAATAAGGCTGGCATCGCCCAGTAGCGTTCGTATTTTTTGAGCCACACGGTTGCGCTTGGCATTTTCGAGCGTACTGTTTTTAGCCCATACGTCAATGTCGATAGCGTCGACAAATTTTTTTGCTCCACGCTTTGCCGCTAAAATAGCCAGCACACCTGTTCCGCAGCCCATATCCAATACTTGCAAGCCTTTCATCGGTATTTCCAGCACCGCTTGCAGCATTAAATACGTGGTGTGATGATGCCCGGTGCCGAAAGCCATTTTAGGTTCCATCACTATTTCGTAAGTTGTTTTGGGCAGGTTTTTATGGAAAGGTGCCCGTATCGTACACAGGTTGTCGACAACGATAGGTTCAAAGTTCGATTCCCATAAGGCATTCCAATTTTGCGCGGCAATGTATTCCGTAGTATACGATATGCCGGATTGTTCCTTGTAATTGAATAATGCAACTTTTAGTATCCGCTCGTCGTAATTGCCTGCCGGAATATATGCGCTGAAACCATTGTCGGTTTCTGCAAAACTTTCGTAGCCGAGTTCGCCCAAGTCGGCCATCAACAAATCCCGCACTATTTCCGAATACGGATTTAATTGCAGTTTTAATTCGATATAATCCAAAACTTATATGCTATCTTAATATGATTTGGCAATAGCAATAAAATCGTCTGCTTTGAGCGATGCGCCCCCTATTAGGCCGCCGTCTACGTCGGGCTGGGCGAAAAGCTCCTTCGCATTGCCGGGGTTACAGCTGCCGCCGTAGAGTAGGGGAGTATGGTTGGCTGCCGCTCCGAATTTTTCGGCCAATATTTTTCTAATGTAAGCATGTATTTCCTGCGCTTGCGCCGCGGTGGCCGTTTTGCCGGTACCAATGGCCCATACCGGTTCGTAGGCAATAATGATTTTTTCAAAATCGGCTGCCGGTAATCGGAAGATTACTTCTTCCAATTGTTCCTTTACTACTTCAAAATGCTTGTTGGCTTCGCGCTCGGCCAACATTTCGCCTATGCAGAAGATAGGGCCTACGCCGGCTTTCAACGCTTGCTGCACTTTCTTATACAGTATTTCGTTGGTTTCTCCGTAATACTGCCGGCGCTCCGAGTGCCCGATAATAGTATATTCCACACCAATGGAAGCCAACATGGCTGCCGACACTTCGCCGGTATAAGCCCCTTTTTCTTCCGCCGCACAGTTTTGAGCGGCCACCTTAATGCCGGCTTGTCTCAGCGGGCTTGTAAGGCAACATAAATGGGTAAAGGG
>QMCD01001859.1_pt1 | contig 18019 bp, 16 predicted proteins | sample 1821841 | NCBI WGS metagenome assembly QMCD01 (sample SAMN01991225, study PRJNA193472) | Termite gut metagenome, whole genome shotgun sequencing project. | isolation source: worker | host: Macrotermes natalensis
GCGAAAAGTGTCGCAAGTATGTTCCTGCTTCGGTTTGGACTTGCGAAAGACTGTTTTCCTATCATCTTATCTGTTTATGTTGTCCCTAAATCCCCTAAAGGGGATTTATAAAGCCTGCTAACATGATGTATAATAAATAATAACAAGATAATAATAAGAACTAATACAAATCATAACCCACTGCGGAGAAGTCTTCTTTAGGGGATAGCGGTGATAAATTGTAACCCATTTTGCCACTTCACTATTGGATAAAAGCCCAAAACTCACGTTAAAACCGGCAATTTCATTAGTTACTTTATATCTATACAGGTATAAATTGGGTAATGGTCGGAGGCGTTGATTTTTTCGGTAGTAAAGCCATAGCTTTCGAATGATTTGTCATGGAAAATATAGTCTATTCTGAATGAAAACAGTTTTCTGATCTTCATAGTGTTTTGAATACCTTTTCCGCTTCTGACAAAAGAATCATCCAGTAAGTTACGGATTTGTTTATAGGTATACGACCAGGGCGTGTCGTTGAAATCCCCGCAAACAATTACCTTGTATGGCGAATTTTCAATATGCTTGACTATTGTATCAACTTGGGATTTACGTTTAGAAAAGCCTGATTTGATTTTCCGCAAAATGCGCATGCCGTTTTTTTTCCATTCTTCATTACTTATCTCTGTGCTGGATGCAGCTTGCCTGGCAAACAGATAGTCTTCTGCTCCTAAATGTATTGATTGAAAATGAATATTGTAAACCCGTATCGTATCTTTATGTATTACAATATCGGCAAACATGGCATGATTGGTTTTGGCGTCTTCAAAAGTGATACTTTCCCTGTTTATAATCGGGAAACGGGAAAAAATTGCCATCCCGAACCAATAGTGTTCCTGTGAAAGCGGCAGATAGAGATATTGATTAGTCGCATTGATTGCATTTTTTATCTGTGAAGCCGCTGTAACCTTATTGGCAGGATTACTGTTTTGACAATATTCCTGAAAACAGGCAATGTCAGGTTTTTCTTTTGTGAGAAAGTCAAGAATTTTCCCTTTATTATCATCATCATTATAAATGCCGAGCGTTTGTACGTTGTAGCTAAGTATTTTTACCAGGGAATCATTCTCGGAAGGAATATCTTTACCTGTAAATTGATAAAACCGTTGAAAAGAATTAATGCCAATAAATAGGGCTATCAAAGAGAAAAAACAATATTTCCATTTTTTGAACAACCAAAAAACAACAAACAAGAAGTTGATGGCTAAAACATAAGGATAAAAAAGTCCGCTTAATGAAGCAAAGAAATAGGTTTTAGGATGCAAATAATTCGCCAAATAAGTGCTCAATAAGCCGGTAATAGCAACAATATTGAGAATTAAAAATATTAAATTGATAATGGATAAACTCTTCTTTTTGCTCATTCTTTTACCAGTTTTTCTTGTTGCTGGTTTTAAACAGGAATTCTTTTTCTTCCGCACTCAAACTCTGGTATCCCGATTGTGCTATTTTATCAAGAATTTCGTCTACTTTTTTACGGTATTCAGTCCGTTCCTTATTGTATTGTTCGTCCGATTTGGGACGGCTGCTTTGAGTTTGCTTTTTTACTTTAGGTTTGCTTTTATACTTGTTTATTGGATTGAAATTCCATTTTGGGGCATACGCATACAAAAATCCGAACAAGGCTCCGCCCAAATGTGCAAAATGTCCTCTCGAATTTCCGGTAGGAATGCTGATAACATCAATAATAACTAAAATGATTGCAATCCATTTTAATGGTACATTTCCAATTAGCATAACAGGCAATTGGTAGTTGGGAGCTTTTGTAGCAACGGCAATCAATACCGCCAATACTCCCCCCGAAGCTCCTATGGCTACAGCTTGCGAAACAGCATCGGAAAAAACAGGAAATAAATTATAGGATAATACAAAGAAAATATTTCCAATTATTCCACCCCAAATATAAACCGCATAGATTTTCTTGGGTGGAAAAAAAGAAAGAAATATCTTCCCGCCAATCCACAACATTAGCATATTAAAGAAAATATGCAAAAAATCCAGATGCAAAAAAATACTTGTGATAATTGTCCATGGACGTAAAACGAGTAACATTAAATTGGAATGAATCCCTATCCAGTCTAAAACCCATTGCTCAAAGCCTCCACCTTCGCTTGCCTGTAGGAAATGTGCCAAATTAGCAATAACATTCAGCAACAGAAATGCCAAATAAACTCCGACATTGATAACAAGCAGTCGGTTCAATGGGCTGTCACTTTTAAAAAAACTTGATATTCGTTGACTAAGATTGAGATTAAACCTTGGTCTGTTTGTTCCAAATACACTCATGTCTTAATACTGATGATACTGTTGATTTCTGTCTTTTTTTCTCCATAAGAGTATGAGAATTAAACCAAAAATCATACCACCCAAATGGGCAAAATGTGCTACGCCGTCGCTTGTTCCCGAAATGCCATTAAACAATTCCAAAACTCCGAATAAGATTACAAACCATTTGGCTTTGATAGGAAATAAGAAATATATATAAATAAGGGCATTCGGAAATGTCATTCCAAAAGCGAGCAATATCCCATACACACTTCCGGAAGCTCCAACAGTTACGGAATTTAACAATAGATTATAGCTGCCCATTAATTTATCGGTATAGTTTTTTTGTTGCTGTAATAAGCTTAATCCTTGTTCTTTGACAATTTCGATTGCTTCGGGAGTCATTTGAGAAGCAAGGTCATACAAGCGTATTGCACATACAATTTCTTGTGTTAATCCTGCACCGATTCCTGTAATAAGATAATAAATCAGGAATTTTTTTCCTCCCCAGTAATTTTCAATGGTATTTCCAAACATCCACAGGGCAAACATATTGAAAAAAATATGTCCAATTCCTCCATGCATAAACATATAGGTGATGAGTTGATGCGGATAAAATAAATCCGATTGAAAATAATGTAACCCCAGATAATTATCCAGATCTATATGCCAAAAATTGTAGACGGCATGAGTTGCCAGGAAAAATAATGCATTAATAATTAATAAATTCTTTACAACCGGCGGTAATATGGAAAACTTTTGCGGAGAATAATATTGTTCGTTCATTTACATAAATAATTTACAGGATGCAAAGATACATCGTTTTTTCACACAAACAAACATGCATCTCCATAACTCAAAAATCGAAAATTGTATGAAAGAGCATAATTATAAATGTCTTTCCAATTCTCTTTAACAAAAGCAGAAATCAGTAGCAGTAATGTACTTTTGGGTTGATGAAAATTAGTTATAAGACCGTTTACCATTTTTTGTTGATAATAAGGCGTTATCATTAAAGAAGTAGCTCCATGTAATTGTTCTGATTGATTTGTCTGCATAAAATCCAAAATAGATTGCAACGACTGTTCGACGGTCAAGGTTTTATCTGATAAATTTTCATAGACTTCCCATTGAGAAATATGCAGCGGGTTTTCCATATTGTGAAATAGTTTTACGCCTATCCAATACAGACTTTCTAATGAACGGGCTGTTGTAGTACCGACAGCAATGATTTTCCTGTTTTGTTCCAGCAAAAAATGTTCGATGGATTTTTTTGAAAAAAACAATTGTTCGCAATGCATGTCATGTTCTCCGATTTTATCGGATGAAACAGGCTTGAACGTCCCTGCTCCTACATGTAAAGTAATGTATTCTATTGGAATATTTTTTGCTTGTATTTGATTAATAATGTCCTTTGTAAAATGCAATCCTGCTGTTGGAGCGGCAACAGAACCTTTTTCTTTAGCAAAAACAGTCTGATAACGTTCTGCATCGGTAGAGGTGGTTTCCCGCTTGATGTAAGGAGGAAGAGGAATTTTTCCAACATATTCCAGCACTTGTGCAAAAGGCAAATGTTGGGGGTGCCAAGAAAATTGAATTCGGAAAGAATTCTCGCTGTAGTTTCCTAATTTCTCTGCTTTTAAAATAGCTTTCTCCCCTTGATAATCAAAATACAATTCCAATGGAGTATTGAAGCGTTTATTATTTCCAACAAAACATTCCCATTCGCACTGCTGCTTAACTTCGAATGCCAAAGCATGAACAGGAGTAGGGGATAAAGGTTCCAAACAAAATATCTCTATTGTTGAACCGCTTGGTTTTGTGAATAAAACACGAGCCTGAACAACACGCGTATTGTTGAAAACCAACAAACTATCATTGGGAAGATATTGTGAAATATGTTTGAAAGTGTCTTCCTGTATCTTTGAGTTTTGATAGATTAGCAATTTGGATTCCTCCCGATTCTTGCAAGGAAATAAAGCAATTTTTTCATCAGGGAGATTGTAATTAAAATCTTCTATGGAAATGTTTTTGTGGTTATTCATTGATCAAATCTACAATTGATTGTATATATAGATTATTCATACACTTAAAATGTTTTTTCGGGCATTTGGAAAAACCTAATTTGGAGCAGGGACGACAACGAAGATGATTATTCTCAATGATAACATATTTCTCCTGATCTTGTGGCATATATGGATACATGCCAAAAGCGGGGACCGTATTCCCCCAGACGCTGACAATAGATTTATTCAATGCGGCACCAATGTGCATCAATCCGGTATCTCCGGTAAGCAATATTTTTGCTTTTTCCATGCAGGCTGCTGATTCCCGTAAAGAAAGTTTCCCACATAAATTCAAGATACTTTTATTTACAGCAGAACATAATTTGCCGGAAATTTCTTTATCTTCTTTTCCTCCTAATAAAACAATGGAGTCATTTAATTGGTTGCAAATTTCAATCAGTTTTAATAAGGGAAGTTGTTTTGTCGTATGCTGGCTTCCTATTGCGATGGCAACAAAAGGAGTTCTCAAGTCCAGAGATTCTACCTTTTTTCTATCGGAATCATTTATAAAAAAATCCAATCCCAGATTATCGTTTTCAATAGGTTTTGGAAGAATTTTGGTAGCTTTGAAATATCGATCAACGACATGAATATTAGGTAATAAATTTATTTTAAAGTTGACCAATATCCATTTTTTGATATTTAATTTAGGAAAAGCAGAGTAGGGGACATGTAGTTTTCTTATCAACTTTCTTGAACGATGACTGTTTTGTAAATCGAGAATATAATCGATTTTTTCCGCTCTTAGCTTTTGAATTAAATTCGGATTATCTGGTTCAAAAAAATGTAATTGTGTAATATAAGGATTATTATCCAGTATGTTTTTGTATGCCGGTTTGCAGATATAATGAATTTCCGCATCAGGCATTTGTTTGACAATACAACGGACAACCGGTGTTGTTAAAACAATATCTCCAATGCTGCTAAAACGAATAATGAGGATTTTCATAGACTAAGAATACTTCTGTTTCTAACGCAGAACTTCCGAATAATAATATGGTTTCTCAATTTCTTCTTTTTTCTTTTTTGTGTCTGATTTTTTCTCGTTAAGCATAAAGACGAGATAAAAACTCAAGGTATTATTTCGTTGTTTGCGGTTTCCGGCTATACGAAATTTATTATCTCCATGAAAATAACGTGTCCGCAAAGAAAATATGGAATACTCAAATCTCACGCCAAATTTGAGTTGTTGCCAAATACGAAGACGAATATCTGCCATAACAGAAAAATCATTGGGATTAAATTTGTCTACGGTATCATAAGTTTGCCGTATATCCCATTCTATTTCCGAGACATTAAACATTCTATTGTATGCAAATCCAATCCTAAAACTGATAAATTCTTTTTGAGTATAATGCAGCAAAATGGGAACAGAAACATAATTCATCTTCAGCAGATAGTCGAATTTTACTTCTGAATCCGCTTGGCTTTTATCTTTTTGATAATTGTAATTTGGTTCCCGAACACCACGTTGATTGAATAAAATTTCCATACTAACTGACCAAGGTTTATTTTCCCGATTTTTGATAAAATTAAAAGGGAACATAACGCCTATTCCTGCATGAACGCCCACTTTTTGATAGCCGATTTGATAATCTCCATCCAATTGAGTAATATTTATTCCACCGATTATTTGCCCTTTAAATGCCTGAGCATAACAACAACAAATACTTATAGGTAGAAAAACAATAAGAAAAAAAATCTTTTTCAGGAAACACATAAGTGATCTTTAATAATAAGTAGGCAGAACTTCCGAATAATAATATCTTCTTTCAATATCTTCTTTTTTTCTTTTAGTCTCGGATTTTTTCTCATTAAGCATAAAAACAAGATAGAAAGTTAGTGTGTTATTGTATTGTCTCCGGTTGCCTGCTTCATGGAAACTGTTTTTGTGGAAATAACGTGTCCGCAAAGAAAACATAGAGTATTCAAATCTTATACCGAATTTCAACTGTTGCCAAATGCGAATACGAATGTCAGCCATAACAGTAAAATCATTTGGATTAAATCTACCCACGGAGTCATACGTTTGCGGAACATCCCACTCCAACTCCGAAACATTAAATAAACGATTGTAACCGAAGCCAATGCCAAAGCCAATAAATTCCTTATCGGTATAATGTAACAAGATAGGAACAGATACATAGTTCATCTTTAGTAAATAATCGAATTTTGCCTGTGTTGCTGGAAGAGGACTATTAGGGTCATAGTTGAAATTCCGTTCCCGAACGCCACGTTGGTTGTATAAAATCTCCATGCTGATTGACCATGGTTTCTTTTCCCGTCCTTTGATAAAATTAAAAGGAAACATAACGCCTATTCCCGCATGAGCATTTACTTTTTGATAGCCGATTTGATAATCTCCGTCTAATTGAGTAAGGTTGATTCCGCCGATGATTTCTCCTTTAAATACTTGTGCTTGACAAAAATATCCTGCTAACAAGAAACAACAGGCAATAAAAAAAAATCTCCAAATATTGTTCATAGGTTTTTAATATAAAACACAAAATTACACTTTATTTTAACGGATTAGGAAAAGGAAAAGTATTTTGGCTTACTTGGATTGTTTTTTACATTAAATAATCAAAGAAAAAAACACTAATATTTATCAAGTTTTCTTCCCTTTTTTCATCTTTTATAATTGATTATTTACTAATTGAGGTTGCTTTTGAATATGTTTTTTGCTTTTTGTTTTAAGGGACGAAGGATTTGTTGACTGAAAATGAATAATTTATTTTCATTTCCTTGTTTTAAACAAATTATTGAAAAAAGAATAAGAGAAAAGGTTTTTGTATTGAAAAAATGACGAAATTTGCAGCCTTATAAATTAATCATTAAAATAAACAAAAGATGCCAGTAAGAATCAGATTACAAAGACGTGGAAAAAAAGGACAACCTTTTTATCATGTAGTAATAGCGGACGGTCGTGCACCTCGAGACGGGCGGTTTATTGAGAAAATCGGCACATACAATCCGCTTACACACCCTGCAACTATCAATCTTAATTTCGACAGAGCGTATCATTGGATTGAATGTGGCGCACAACCTTCAGATACAGCACGTATGATTTTAAAACGTGAAGGTATTTATTTGAAAAAACACCTTGATGGTGGTATCAAAAAAGGAGCTTTGACCTCAGAACAGGCAGAAGCTAAATTGGCTGCGTGGAAAGAAGAAAAATCACGCAAATTGAGCGAAGCTAAATTGGAAGTTATCAACTCTAAAAAGTCGGTAATGAAAAAACGCTTGGAAGCCGAAGTTAAAATAAAAGAGGCAAGAGAAGCAATTGTTAACGAAAAACGTCAAGCCGAATTAGCAGCCGAGGCAGCAAAGAGAGCTGAAGCACAAGCAGTTGCTGAAGCAGCAACTCAAGCAGCAGAAGCAGAATTGATTGCCGAAGAAAATGAACAGCCTGTAACAGAAGTTTCTGAAATTGCTCCTGCTGAAGAAATAGAAGTTGCTCCTCACGTAGAAGAGCTTCCTGCTGGAGAAGAGCCTGTGGCTGAACTTCCTGCAGCAGAAGAAACAGAGACTTCCGGAGCAGAGTAGCATGAATGAAAATTCCATGTTTGACGATTATTTTTACCTCGGTAAAATAACAAAGAAATTTGGGATTAAAGGCGAATTGATGGTTTATCTTGATACGGATGAACCTGAAAAATACCACAATATGGAATCGGTTTTCTTGGATATAAAAGGAGAACCGGTTCCTTTTTTTATTCAAGAGATAAAAGTAAAAGACAGGAACCACATTATTGTCTTTTTTCAAGATATGGATGATGATAATTCATATCAATATATTGATACGGAATTATATCTTCCGTTGTCAATGCTCCCCAAGCTTACAGGTAATAAGTTTTATTACCATGAAATTAAAGGATTTACAATTGTAGATAAAAGCAGAGGAAATATTGGCATTTGCGAAGATGTACTTGATTATGCTCGCCAGGCGGTTATGCAGGTACAGAATCCACAAGGAGAAATTCTTATTCCTATTGTCGATGATTTTATCAAACATGTAGACAGGGAAAATAGAATCATTGAAACAGTACTTCCTGAAGGATTAATAGATTTGTATATAGAATAGACCTCTTGTTTTGTTTTCAGGAATACTTATTTATATATTTTCCGAAAAATATATAACAAATTAAATGACTTTTGCAATATCCGTTAAATCTATTCAACTAAACTCGGATTGTTATTCTTAAGCCCTCTTAACTTTTACTTTCTTCTATTTTAGCAAAATAAGAATTTTAATCCTGCGTTAGTAGCTTGAATGAAAAAAGAAAGCAAACAAACAGATATATACGAAGAAAATTTAGAGGTTCTTGGTGCAAAGGAAAACAATCTCAAAAATGTCAGTTTGGTTATTCCTCGAAATAAGCTTGTGGTAATTACAGGTTTATCGGGTTCGGGAAAATCTTCTTTGGCATTTGATACCATTTATGCAGAAGGGCAGAGGCGGTATATGGAAACCTTCTCGGCTTATGCCCGTCGTTTTATGGGAGAGATGCAGCGTCCGCTGGTGGATAAAATAACGGGTTTGAGTCCGGTTATTTCTATTGAACAGAAAACCATTCATCGCAATCCGCGTTCTACTGTAGGAACGATTACCGAAATATACGATTTCTTACGATTGCTCTATGCCCGTGTTTCTACAGCTTATTCCTATCTTTCCAATGAACCCATGGTAAAATATTCCGAACAACAGTTGCTTGAATTAATCGGAGAAAAATATCAGGGAAAAACATTACAGTTCTTTGCACCTGTTGTTAGGGGACGGAAAGGACATTACAGGGAAGTATTTGAACAAATTCGTAAATGGGGGTTTTTGCATGTTCGTTTGGATGGGGAGATAAAAGAAATTATGCTCCGTATGCAAGCCGATCGTTACAAGACACACGATATTGAAATCTTGATTGATACAATTACTATTGGGGAACAATCACGGAAACGTTTGACCAATTCCATAAAGACAGCATTGAAGTACGGAAAAGGAACCCTGATGGTATTGGAAAAAGGTTCAGATATTCCTGCTAATTACAGTAAATTCTTAATGGATCCTAAGACCGGTTTATCCTATCCGGAGCCGGAACCGAATATGTTTTCGTTTAATTCTCCTTATGGATATTGTCCTAATTGCAACGGATTGGGCTATGTTACAATTGCCAATATGGAAAGATTAATTCCGGATCCAAAGAAAACCATCCGCAATGGAGCTATTGAAGCCATTGGAACGTATAAGCCTTCATGGATATTTCGCCAAATTGAGGCTCTTTGCAAAAAATACAATACATCTATTGATACTCCGGTAAATCAAATGCCGGAAAATGTCTTTCAGGCAATTTTGTATGGGACTACGGAGCCTTTGGTTGTAAAAAATGAAGCATTGGGAACGACCAATTATTGTTCTAATTTCGAGGGAATTGTCAGTTTTATTATTAACAATGCAGAAGATGAGTCGGCAGGTATCCGCAAATGGGCATCCCAGTTTATGCATGTTCACGTATGTGAGGAATGCGGCGGCGGACGTTTACGAAAAGAATCTACCTGTTTCAAAATAGGAGATAAAAATATTATTGATTTAGCTAATATGGATATCAATGTATTGGCAGGCTGGATGAACGGAATTAATCAATATTTAACCCAATCACAACAGGAAATCGGAAGGGAAATTATCAGGGAGACGAATACCCGTTTGGGGTTTCTGTTGGATTTGGGAATTGATTATCTGACTTTGAATCGTTTGTCTCAATCCCTTTCGGGAGGGGAAGCACAGCGGATTCGTTTAGCTACGCAAATTGGTTCTAAATTGGTCAATGTATTATATATCTTGGATGAACCAAGTATTGGATTGCATCAGCGGGACAATCAGAAATTAATTCAGTCACTTCAAAATTTGCGGGATGCGGGAAATTCTATTATTGTTGTAGAACATGATTACGATACAATGAAAGCAGCTGACCGTATTATTGATATAGGTCCTGCGGCGGGAATCAATGGAGGATTTATTGTTGCGGAAGGCACTTTTGAGGAGGTAGCTCGTTCGAATACACTTACCGGTGAATATCTTTCAGGAAGAAAGAAAATTGAGGTACCGAAGCATGTGCGTAAAGGAAATGGTGAATATCTTGAAATTATCGGTGCGTCCGGACATAATTTGAAGAATATTAATGTGAAATTTCCATTGGGAACATTCATGTGTGTTACCGGAGTTTCAGGAAGTGGGAAATCTTCTTTGATAACGTCTACCCTGTATCCTATTCTAAATAAATATGTGTATCGTTCCGATAATGATATCCTCCCTTATATTGATATTAAAGGATTAGAACATATAGACAAAGTAATTGAAATTAACCAGCAGCCTATCGGACGGACTCCGCGTTCCAATCCGGTTACTTATATAGGTGTGTTTGATGAAATTCGGAAGTTATATTCCTCTTTGCCCGAATCGAAAATCAGGAACTATAAGCCCGGACGTTTTTCGTTCAATGTAGTAGGAGGGAGGTGCGATGCTTGTAGGGGGGCAGGAGTCAAAACTGTTGAAATGGGATTTTTGCCGGAAGTATATGTTCACTGTGATACCTGTAACGGGAAACGATATAATCGGGAAACATTGGAGATTCGCTATAAAGGGAAATCTATTAATGATGTGCTGGAAATGACGTTTACCGAATCGGTTCATTTCTTTGAAGGCTTGCCTGCCATTCGGCAGAAGTTACAGACGGTTTGTGATGTTGGCTTGGGATATTTACATTTGGGGCAAAATTCGATTACGCTTTCCGGCGGAGAAGCTCAACGGGTAAAACTGGCTTCGGAATTAAGCAAAAAAGATACGGGAAAGACTTTTTATATTCTGGATGAGCCAACCACAGGATTGCATTTTGAAGATATTCGGATTCTATTATCTATTCTTCACCAGTTGGTGGACAAGGGAAACACTGTTCTGGTGATAGAACATAATATGGAAGTGATTAAAACGGCAGACTGGATTATTGATTTGGGTCCTGAAGGCGGACAAAATGGTGGAATGCTTGTTGCTCAAGGAATACCTTCCCAAATTATAAAATCGAAGGATAGCTATACAGGACAGTTTTTGAAAGAATATATTGAGTAGAATCTCTTCGGATAATAAGCCATCGTTTTAATACTAGTAGACGAGTGGATAATGAAACGAGTGAACGGTGCAATGCTGTTTCGTCTGTACGTCCTCAGTGGGCTTTATTCGTATTTAGCTCTTCTTCTTTTGTTATTGTTTAACGTAAGTTCGGGATGACAATAGTAAATAAGGGAATAAGTAAATGAGTAAATAAGAGGACGCACAGACAAAACCTAAGAGCGTCCTGGCGAGGCACGAAGCCCGAAGGGTTCGGCGTAGCCAACCCATCCAGAATTGCATGCGGTACAATGGTGAAATGGTAAATAATTACCAATTGCTTGGCTTTAGCCTGAAAGGCTTTATTTTCATAACCGCAGGTGAACGCAGTGTTACCTGCGGGAAAGGCAGATATGGCGAAGCACGAAGTACCGGGAACCGCCCCTAAATCCCCTAAAGGGGACTTACAGAGCCTACCAACATGAAATATAGTAAGTAAATGAGGAAATAAGTGAATAAGGAAATGAGAAAATAGGGCAATGTTGTTTGTTCAGGGCGTCCTTGCGATGACGAGGAACGAGGAAGAAGCAATCCAGAAGAATAAGTACAACACTGGGTGGCTTCGTGCCTCGCCAAGAGCTAAATACTAACAATAACCCACTGAACCAAAAGTCCCCTTTAGGGGATTTAGGGGCGGTTCCCGTCATCGCAAGGATGCTCTGAATCGGCATATTTACCCTTGCACCTCTCACCTCTTGACCCCGTTCGGCAAAGCTTATACCTTTGTCGTTTTATCTTGACAGGCTTTGCCTGTTTTCTTTTTGCAGGTAAAAAACCTGCTTGGATAGAACGGACGAGGCAAAGAGCCATCGTCCGCTTCGCGCATTTTCACAGCTTCGGACAAACTCAGGTTCTTTGTGTCCGGTATATCTCTGCAAGCCTGCGAACCCTTCTCCGGTGCGTCGGATATACTTTCACAAGGTTGTGAAACCTTCTCCGGTGTGTCGGGCATACTTTCACAAGGTTGTGAAACCTTCTCCGGTGTGTCGGACATACTTTCACAAGGTTGTGAAACCTTCTCCGGTGCGTCGGGCATACTTTCACAGGGTTGTGAAACCTTCTCCGGTGCGTCGGGCATACTTTCACAGGGTTGTGAAACCTTCTCCGGTGCGTCGGATATACTTTCACAAGGTTGTGAAACCTTCTCCGATACGTAGGGTATACTTTTGCAGGTCTGCGAGATAGATAAGTTTTACCGGACAGAAATAATTACAAAAAGATAAAATTAATGTGGTAAAACATGAGTATCCTGATGGTTGTGATCATGATGCTGGTGTCCGCAATTAGGTCCGCATGGTTCAAGTTGTGTACGGAATTCTATTTCCCTGCCGGTTAAAGTTGCTTTATCAGTTGTAACAAAGGAGCGGAAAATATAATAAGTAGCCGAAGGCAAATCTTTCAACTCCAAAGAAAACGAATCATTTTCAACTATAATTCGAGTAAATTCATCTTTATCTTTCGTTCTGTATTCAAATCCTTTGCTTTTTATAACAGTTTTATTATCCGTAATAAATGAAGCATTCAAAATAGCTGTTTTTGTGGTGATTTCCGTAGCTTCGTTAGTAAACAAACCTTCATATTTCATGGATGACAGAACAGGATAGCGACTGTTTACATAAGGACTTTTATCTTGTTTCCAAATAGTTTGGTTATTATCTAAAACCAAAGCAAAGGTGTCGGATTGCATTTGCTCATGTGATAAAACTTTCCCAAACGGACAGTCTCTCATTCCCGGCGTATTAGCATAATAACAATTAATTGATTCGATTGCAACACCCACACCGACAATCCCTGTTTTGTCAAAAACAGATTCCTGGTAACAATTTTTCAATATCGCTTTTGTATTGTAACCATCTATTTTTCCGGCAATCCCACCACCATAAGTATGAGCAATAATCTTTCCCATATTATAACAATTACTGATAATCGTTTTTCCATAACCCATTCCGGCAATCCCTCCAATGTGCCAATTACCTTGAACTGTTCCCATATTATAGCAGGAAGTTATAGTCGTTCCATATTGATAACCCACAATTCCGCCTACGTTATTATTTCCTTTTACAGGAGAGAGATTGAAACATTCGGAAATTGCTCCACCCATTTGATAACCCACAATTCCGCCTGTATTATCTTTTCCTGACAAATGATTTTGAGCGGTAAGACCTAATTTTTTCACCGATCCCAAATGAATGTAACCAAACAAGCCAATGTAATCCATGGCAGAATTATTAATATATAAGTTTGTAATTTCAAATTGATTTCCATTAAAATGTCCTTTAAATGGTGAAGTATTATTTCCAATTGGGTTCCATTGATTTTGAGCATTTCCTTGCAGATCTATATCATTGGTCATTAGAAAATAAACATTCTCATAACTTTCTCCTTTTTGAACCTGTTCGGATAGGTAATAAAAATGTTCCGCCGATTCTATCAGATAAGGTTTGTCCTGCGTACCTTTCCCTTTTTTCCATGCAACAGGATTTACTCCTGAATTTGAAAATGAAAACATACTGACACATATAGCTATTATTAAGAATATTATTTTTTTCATATAAAAGTATTTAGTGTTTATTTGAAACAGTGAGTTATAAATTTTTAATTACAAAAATACACAAAGATATTCATTCTACTGATACTCATTTTACGGTTTTTGTTGCCTGAAAAAGAATCTATTTTATAAAAAATCCCTTGAGATTTTCTTCAAGGGATTGGCTGTAAATAACTTTTTGTAATTTTTATTTCATCAATTCTGCAAAATATTTATAGAAATACGGAATAGTTTCAATTCCTTTATAAAAATGAGATACCGGATAATTTTCATTGGGAGAGTGAATTGCATCTTCGCCCAATCCGAATCCCATAAGAATAGACTTAATCCCTAATTTCTTTTCAAATCCTGCAATAATAGGAATACTTCCGCCGCTTCGAGTCGGAATTGGTTTTTTGCCATACGTTGTTTCCAATGCTTTTTCTGCTGCTTTGTATGCCGACATGTCAATAGGTGAAACATAGCTATCTCCCCCGTGTAAAAACTTGACGTCTACTTTCACGCAGTCCGGGGCAATAGATTCAAAATGTTTTTTGAATTGCTCACCAATTTTATGAAAATCCTGATGAGGTACCAAACGAGTGGAAATTTTAGCATGTGCTTCCGAAGGAATAACTGTTTTAGCACCTTCTCCCATATATCCTCCCCAAATTCCGCAAACGTCAAATGTTGGACGAATACCGGTGCGTTCGTTGGTAGAAAATCCTTTTTCTCCGCATACTTCTTTGATATCCAATTCTTGCTTATATTTTTCCAGATTAAATGGAGCCTCTGCCATTAGTTTGCGTTCATGGTCAGATACCTCCAATACGTCGTCATAAAAATTAGGAATAGTAATGTGATTGTTTTCATCCATCATTTGGGAAATCATTTTGCACAAAATATTAATAGGATTAGCGACAGCTCCTCCGTACAATCCTGAATGCAAATCACGGTTAGGACCTGTTACTTTTACTTCCCAGTAGCTTAACCCGCGTAAACCGGTTGTAATAGAAGGCACATCAGAAGCAATCATGCTGGTGTCGGAAACTAAAATAACATCAGCTTTTAACATTTCTTTGTGCTTTTCACAGAAATCATACAAATGTTCCGAACCGATTTCTTCTTCTCCTTCAATCATAAACTTTACATTGCAAGGCAATTGATTGGTCTTAACCATAAATTCAAATGCTTTTGCATGCATGAATGCTTGCCCCTTATCGTCATCTGCACCTCTTGCCCAAATTTTTCCGTCATGAATTTCCGGCTCGAATGGTTTTGTTTTCCACAGGTCAATCGGATCCACAGGCATTACATCATAATGTCCGTATACCAAAACGGTTGGTTTTGACGGGTCAATTATTTTTTCTCCGTAAACAACAGGATTTCCTTCAGTAGGCATTATTTCGCATTTGTCAGCTCCAGCTTCCAGAATCATTTTTTTCCAGTATTCAGCACAACGAATCATATCCGGCTTATGGTCAGCAATGGAACTAATAGACGGAATACGAATCAATCCGAATAATTCATCCATAAAACGTTGTTTGTTTTCCTCGATGTAAGATTTTAAATTTTGCATATCAGTATTTTTGTTTATTATTTAATATTTGAGTAAAGGTACAAAATTTTGTGGCTTTACAATATTGATAAACGTGATTTTAAATTTGTTTAGTGTCTTTTTTGGGAAAATAGTGGAGACCTTTCTAAAATCCAATCCAATATCCCGCAATTCCCACAATTAAAGCAATCACAAACTTAATTGTTTTTATCCACAAAAAACTTTTCGGATTTTCGGCAATCAATGGTAATCCGCCGTGTCCTTCCTGCAAAATGGAATTTGCCAAAAGCGTACTGAAAGGAACGATTCCGTCAATAAATAAAAATAAAATTATCAGATTGGGACCTGATTCAGGAATAAGTGCAATGAGTAAGGCAACCATCAACAGAATAATTTTTCCCCAAGAATGATAAGCCAATGATTCGATAGGAATAAGGAATTCCAGTAATTTGACAAAAAGCATAATAACAAGGAACCAAAGAAAAATTTTCAGAAAATGTTTCTTGATAACATGCCTCCAAATATGTTCTTCCAGGAAATGATTATTAACACTTACGGTCAAAATCAATGTTAAAAATCCTATAATCAAGAAAATTAAATTTTCGCCTTCAAAAGGAGAATGGGAATGAGCATGATGATTGCATTCTTGACTGTAGTTTTGTTCACATTCGGAATATTGAGAAGAAATAGAAAAACTGTCAACAAAAGAATGATTATGCCCCAAGAATCCTGAAAGAATACCTGTTATAAAAAACACACATAAAGCAATGGCTAAAATTCGATGCCATGAAATATTTTTCCATGTATATTTTATTTTTGTTTCTTTTGGAGAATGAGTATGATGATGGTCTTCAAAATGTATTTCTAAATCATGTCCGGAATCAAGGGTTGTTGCCTGCTTTTTCCTTTTTCGTAAGAAGAAATCGGTACAATAGCCTGCAATAATTGCCAAAACAAGAAGTATTACGCAAAGCAGAATCGTTTGTCGGGGAATGAGAGAAAACATTAGAAAGGCTTCATCTCCAATAGTAGTGATGGCAGCAGCCAGTAAAGCTCCGAAAGTCACCAAACGATGCGTATATAAAGAAACGACCGAAAATATGCCCAAGCAACCCGGGATTAAGCCCAATAAAGCAGTAAGCAGAATCTGGAAATTTGAATATTTTCTCATCAATACCAGAAGTTTGCCTTGCGTTTTGGTATTAAGAAATTCAATAAGCATCATCATCATAATCACAACCGTAGTTATGATAAATGCCAGGGAGAGAAATTCCATAAAATCAAATTCCATAAAATCCTTATTTTTTCATAATGGACAATTCAAAATCAACACGATGAATTAAGGAGCGACTCAATGTTATTTCATCAGCGTATTCGAGTTCATCACCCACCGATAGCCCTCTTGCAATACTTGTGATTTTCAGCGGAGATTCCTGTCTTTGTATATGTTTGAAGATATAATATGCAGTGGTATCACCTTCGGTAGTTGTAGGAAGAGCCAAAATAAGTTCTTGTATTTCAGAAGCCGCAACCCTGTCAAAAAGCGACTGTAAGTTTAATTCAGCAATTCCAATACCATTCATGGGAGAAATTATTCCACCCAACACATGATAAACCCCGTGGAAAGCATGTGTATTTTCTATAGCTATCACATCACGAATATCCTGCACTACACAAATAACCGATTTATCTCTTTTAGGGTTGTTGCAGATTTCACATTGTTCACTATCGGAAATGTTATGGCAGCAAGAGCAATGATAAATCTCATTACGCATGGATGAAATGGCGGATGTAAATGCGGAAACATCTTCTTGAGATTGTTTTAAAATATGCAAAGCTAATCTTACAGCTGTCCGCTTGCCGATGCCCGGCAGTTTTGCTATTTGATTAACAGCATTTTCTAATAACTTAGATGAATAATCTTGCATGGATGCAAAATTACACTTTTGTAAGGATTTTTTTGATGGTTTTTTAATTATATGTTGGGTAGGGTGTTTATAATTCCAAATTAAATCCGATTCTCTTTATAAATTTTATCTGTTTTTTAGTCACCTGACACAGTTTGTTGAATAGACCTTGAATAAAACCCATTCGGAAGTCCTCATTAGCACTTCGGAAGTCCTCGTCAGCACTTCGTAAGTGCAAAAAAATACCACCGAAGTACTTTTTACTTCGATGGTATTAAAAAGTCATTGTTTAGAAGCTATTCCTCTTTTTTCTTAGTCGGACGACTGGGGAAACGGGACTGCAACTCTTTAGGTGTAAGGCTGGGCAGATAGAGTTTAAGTAATTTCGCTATCACATTGATTTCTTCCTGTACCTTTGCCAGCTCTTCCGCTGGGATGGCTTCGTTATGCTTATCTTCCATCGTCTTTTTATTTTAGAATATTAATAATTTTTTAAACTAT
>QMCD01003528.1_pt1 | contig 18010 bp, 11 predicted proteins | sample 1821841 | NCBI WGS metagenome assembly QMCD01 (sample SAMN01991225, study PRJNA193472) | Termite gut metagenome, whole genome shotgun sequencing project. | isolation source: worker | host: Macrotermes natalensis
GTTATGAAGCGCTGGCAAATGAGATGGCGCAAAACGCGCGGGATGAAGATGAAAGGAAGCGGATGGAGCGCGTGGCGCAGGTGTGCGCGCGCCTTGCGGCGGGCGGCGCGTACGACTATCACTCGGCGCTGCAAAGCACGTGGTTTTTGTTTGTGCTGCTGCAACTGGAATCGAACGCGTCTTCCTTTTCCCCCGGGAGGCTTGATCAAATACTCTACCCGTATTATGAGCGGGATCGTAAAAGCGGCGTGCCAAAAGAACGTATGTTGGAGCTGACAGAAGGGCTGTGGCTCAAGTTCAACCAGCTTGTGTACCTTCGGTGCTACAGCAGTGCGCGGTATTTCGCCGGGTTCCCGATCGGCTTCAATGTGGCGGTCGGCGGTAGGCGGGAGGACGGCACAGATGAGCAGAACGAGCTTTCGTACCTGTTTCTTGCGGCGCATAACCATATCCACCTCCCACAGCCCAACCTTTCGCTTCGGGCGTCGGCCGTTACATCGGCGGGGCTTTTGAGCGCGGCGGTAGATACGGTCGCTTCGGGCGGCGGCATGCCGCAGATTTTTAACGACGAAGTGATCATTGATGCGCTCCGGGAAAAAGGTATTTCGCGGGAAGACGCGGAAAATTACGCGATTGTGGGCTGTGTGGAACTGACGACGCAGGGCAATAACCTCGGCTGGAGCGACGCGGCGATGTTCAATATCGTGAAGGTGATCGAAGTGACCTGCAACAACGGTGCCGATATGCTGACAGGCAGGCAAATGGGGCCGAAAACCGGTTTCCTGACCGATTTTGAGACATATGAGCAATTCGAGGCGGCGCTTAAAACGCAGGTCGATTATTTCATGGACAGCATGATGGAGATACACAGGTTTGTGGATGCTTGCCACGCGCGGGTATTGCCGTCGGCGATGCTTTCCGGCGTGATCTCAGATTGCATCAAAAATGGCGTGGACGTGACGGCGGGCGGCGCGCGCTATAACTATTCGGGTATCCAGCTTATCCAGGTGGCAAACCTTGCGGACAGCCTTGCTGTGCTAAAGCAGCTTGTGTTCGAGGAAAAGCGGTTTAGCGCGGCGGAGATGCTGGATATGCTGCGGAAAAATTTTGCCGGGTATGAGATAGAACGGCAAATTTGCCTGAATAAAGTGCCGAAATACGGGAATGACGTGCAGTGGGTGGACGAACTGGGCGTGAAATGGGTGGACTATTTTGCGGGCAAGCTTGAAGGATATACGAACGCGCGCGGCGGAAGGGTGCAGATGGGGCTGTACACGGTTTCCGCGCATGTGCCTATGGGCCTTAACGTCGCCGCCACGCCGGATGGCAGGCTGGCAAAATCACCGCTTGCGGACGGCGGGGTATCCGCGATGTACGGCAGGGATAAAAACGGCCCGACAGCGCTTTTAAACTCCGTAGCGGCGATCGACCACGCAAAGGCAAGCAACGGGTCGCTGCTCAACATGAAATTTTTGCCCTCCATGTTTGCGACGGACGAGGGAAAGAGTAAGTTTATGGCGCTGATCCGCGGGATGGTGAAGCGCAAGATCGCCCATGTGCAGGTGAATGTGATGGACGGAGATGAGCTTCGCGCCGCAAAAGAAAACCCCGCGCGGCACACAAACCTGATCGTTCGCGTGGCGGGCTACACGGCGTACTTTGTGGAACTGGCGGACGATTTACAGGATGAGATTATTGAAAGGACAGCATATGGCGACAGTTAGCGGCCTTGTATTCGAGCTTAAGCGTTTTGCCATACACGACGGCGAAGGCATCCGCACCACGGTGTTTTTAAAGGGCTGCCCGCTTCGGTGCGCGTGGTGCCACAACCCGGAAGGGATGTGCGCGCAGCGGTATGTTTGGCAGAACAAAGGCGAATGTATCGGCTGCGGCCTATGCCTTGCGGCGTGCCCGCGCGGGGCTCTTGCGCAAGAGGAAGGGAACGCCGTGATTGCCGATCATGCGGCGTGTACCCGTTGCGGGGCTTGCGCTGGGGCCTGCCCCACGGGCGCCATACGTTTTGATGCAAAGGAAATGACAGTGGATGAGGTGCTTGCGGTTGTGGAGCGCGACAGCCTGTTTTACGATGTTTCGGGCGGCGGCATCACGCTTTCGGGCGGGGAACCGACAGCGCAGCCGGAATTCGCGCAGGCGTTGCTGGAAGAAGCGAAGAGACGCGGCCTTGCCACGGCGGTGGAAACGTGCCTTTTTACGGAACGCGGCACGCTGCAAGAGTTATTGCCGTTGGTAGACCGGTTTTATACGGATATAAAACTGGCGGATAGCGGCAGGCACAGGGAAGCGACAGGCGTACCTAACGAGAAAATTATAGAGAATTTCAAATATTTGGCGGGGCAGGACTGCGACATAGTCGCCAGGATCCCCGTGATTCCGGGGTATACGGACAGCGAGGGGAATGTGCGCGGCATCGCGCGCCTTGTACGGGAAACTAGAGGGGATATCCCGGTGGAGCTGATGGAATTTAACCCGCTTGGCGCAAGCAAATACCGCCGCCTCGGTATGGAATACAAACTGGCGGGACATAAAAAAGAGCATGGGAAGTATTTGGCGCTGAAAGAGGCCGCAAAGCGGGAAGGTAACTGTTGATCAATTCGGGTAACGGGTCGTTTTGGTTTTTTTGCGGGTGGTATGTTTGCTTGTGCTTTGGTTAGGCATGTCCACCTAAATACGAACCCGTATTTTTTTATGGTGTAGATATTTTGTGTCTGCTTTTGGGTATTCCTGCCGGGTCAAGGAGCCTGCGGCGCATTATATTGCCTCCGGCGGTTCAGAACCTACGGTTCTAAAAACTCCCTCAAAGATAAGCACAACTATGGGATATCATGCCTAACAATCCCATAAAATTATCTCATTAATTCTGTAATTCTGTATTCTGGTCTGCATTGCTGAGCCGCAAGTCTTCCCAGATTACTAAGGTCGCGGGCCTACGTCGGTTTCAATGGGAAAGCGGAACGACCGCGCCCCGATGGGCGATGCAGGGAGTGCAGCTTTCGCTGAACGCGAGGTGAGTAAGCCGCTGTTCCTCGCGGCGCGGCGAACCCGCAGTGAAGCGGGAATAAGGGGGATTGTCAAGGGGGGCTAAGGGAGAAATTCCGAATCTTCCTGCCCCCCTTGACGCCCAGCACTACCTACGGTGGAAAATGCTGCCGTTTCATGGGTAGCGCAGGGGCGGGTCCAAATCTCATCTCCCTAACCAGACATAGACAAACCTTGTTAAACGGCCGCTTGCAATAGAGCAAAAAAGACACGCGACCTAATTACCTAGCCGCCCACCGTGCAGGTAAGCCCGCGCTGTTCGATCTGCTTTTGAAAAGGTTCGAGCAATTCCTCCGGCAGCGCGGCGACGTCTTTTAAGGTATAGTCCATGCGCAGCGAAGCGTATTTGTGTTTACCGTATTGATGGAAGGGCAGCAGGTCGATCTGCCGCACGCCCGTTTCCTCCGCGAAATCCGCCGTCCGCTTGATGTGCGCCGCGTCGTCGTTAAAACCGGGAACGATGACGCAGCGGAAAATCACGGTTTTATCCCGGGCGCGCAACGCACGAATGTTGTTTTTTACGACCTCAAGCGCCTTTAGGCGGGTATCTATGCCGCCCGCCGTCAGCCGGGAAAATTGGACCGGGACGAGCGTTTTCACGTCGAACAGTATCTCGTCGCAATATTCACAGCACTTCCACATAGCGTCCCAGTTGGCGAGGCCGCAGGTCTCAAGCGCGGTATCCATACATTCGCTTTTGCATTCCCGCATCACCGCGCGCACGAAATCCGCCTGCAAGGCAGGTTCGCCGCCGGACACGGTGACGCCGCCACCCGACCGCATAAAAAAGGCCATATCTTTTTTAAGGCCGTCCATTACCTCGCCGACTGTCATTATCTCGCCGTAAATCTCGCGCGCTTCATGCGGGCAGATATGGACGCATGCGCCGCACGCGGCGCACAAAGCGCGATCTGTTGTGACCGTGCCGTCCGCCGCGCGGGAGACAGCTTGCTGCGGGCACGCGCCGATGCATGCGCCGCAGTTTTTGCAGAGATTCCGGTGGACGCCCAGTTCCTTTTCGGAACGCTGTGATTCCGGGTTGCTGCACCACGGGCACGCCATATCGCAGCCTTTCAGGAAAAGTGAGGTGCGGATGCCGCTGCCGTCGTGTATGCGGTAGCGCTCGACATTAAACACCATGCCGGTGAGCTTTGTTGTGTCTTCCATGTATACCTCGTACGCCTGTTGTATGGTGGGGCGGAATCAGAGCGCGTGCTCTGTCCGCCCGATGATGTCGTTTTGCAGCTCGGGGTCGAGCGGAGTAAACAGCGCGCTGTAGCCCGCCACGCGCACCATCAGGTCTTTGTACTGGTCGGGGTGTGCCTGCGCGGCGCGCAGTGTGTCGCCGTTTATCATATTAAACTGTACATGCATCCCTTTTAGGTCACCCAGAAATGTGCGCAGCATCATGATTAGTTTTTCCCTGCCGCTTGCCTTTTGCACAGAGGTGGGGTTTAAGCGCATATTCAGCAATACGCCGCCCGAAAGGAGCATGGTGGGGAGCTTGCTGGCCGATTTCAAAACAGCGGTGGGGCCGTTTGTATCCGACCCGTGGGTGGGGGAGATGGTATCCGCGAGCGGCGTGTTTTTCAGCCTGCCGTCTGGCAGCGCGCCCACATACATCCCGTTTGGCACGTTGGCGGAAACCGAACTGACCGAAGGCTGCCACACGCACCCGATCGGGCCGCGGCCATAGCGCGGCGTTTTGTATTTTGCGATCTCGTCGCAAGCAAACCTGAACGCCCGCGCCAAAAGCTCGTCCGCGTAGTCTTCGTCGTTGCCGTATTTTGGGGCGGCAAGCGCCATTTTCAGAATCTCCGCCCCGGTGGGCGAGGTCACCGCGTCTTCAAAGTTTGTGCGCAGCGCGTGCAGCAATTGGTCTTTTGTGAGGGTTTTGTCGTCGAAAATCAACTTTTTGATGGCCGCGAGGCTGTTGCCGAAATTTGCCACGCCCACAAATTGCTGGCCGAGGAAGTCGTAGATGGCGCCGCCCTGCTTGATCGTTTTGCCGCGGTCGATACAGTCGTCCGTAAGCATGGAGATCAACGGATCGGCGATGCCCTCCTCCGTCACTACATCGTGGCTGGTGTCCACGATCATCTCCTGGTGGACGTAATACTCAATAGCCTGCCGGAGGCTCTCGTAAAATTCTTCGAATGTTTCGCTGTCATTAAGGCCCTTTAGCCGGATAAGCTGCGTATCTGTTTCGGGGTCGTACCCGCCGTGTATCGCGATTTCCATAATCTTGCCGAGGTTGGTATAAGCGGAACCGCTGGGGCGCGTGCCCTGCCTGCCTTCGACGATCGCTTCCGCGCAGCCTACAATGGAATACTCGCACGCGTCCTCCAGCTTCACGCCGCGGTTTATCAGCGCGGGCATATAGCTTTCGTCCGAATAGATAGCGGGCTGCCCGCCGCCCAGCTTCACGCAATCGATCGCCGCCTGCAATATCTTGTTGCCTATGCGGTCGTGGTAACGCAGCGAAAGGGAGGGCTGGTGCAGGCGAATGCGCGCCTGTGTTTCAATGAGCAGGAACGAAAGTGCGTTTGTGCAATCCCTGCCATATTCATCCTGCCCGCAAAGCGTAATGTTTTCAAATTTCTGATACCCGCCGAAATACTGGGTGCTGTCCCAGTTTTGTATGCGGTTTAATTGGAATATTTTCAGGAAAAAAGAAGACAGCAGCTCGCTTGCGTCCGCCTCGGTAAGTTCGCCGCTTGCAAGGTCACGCTCGTAATACGGATAAAGGTTTTTATCCATGCGCCCGAGCGACATCGCAAACCCATTGTTATCAAGTTCAAGGCACAGGTTGGTAAACCAGTACGCTTGCAGCGCCTCGTGGAAGGTGCGCGCCGGGTGCGCGGGTACGCGCTCACAGATATCCGCCAGAAGCAAAAGCTCGGCTTTGCGCTGTGCGTCGCCGGTTTTCTCCGCTGTTTGCCGCGCTTTTTTGGCATAGCGCCCGGAAAACGCGAGAATAGCGTCTGTCAGTATCACCACGGATTGGAGGAAGAACATTTTTTGTGAATCTTCCCTGTCTTGCAGGTCGAGCTCGTTCATTTTGGCAAGTGCGCGCTCTTTGAACGAGAGAAGCCCCTCCTGCGCGACCCGCTTGAGGTTGACGGTAATATGCCCTTCGCCGCCCGTCATCAGCCAATAGGAATTGAACGCGCCCTGTTCATGCGCTTTCCATGCCTGCTCCGGCAAGCGCGCAAGGCAGCGATCTTCATGCGTTTTGCCCAGCCAATAGGCCGCGTTTTGCCGAACGATCCGTTCATTTTCCGGCGAAATGCGGAACGAATCGCCCGGGCGGGCGGCTGGATGCACCGGCTTGCCGTCCAGTTCTTCGATCATCCATTTTACGGAGAATTCCGGGTAGAGCGGAACACCGCGCGGAGTAGAGGCGAAGTTCCCCAAAAACAATTCATGATCCAGAATAGAGATTGTCATGTCCTCGGTGGCTTTTTTAAACGCCTTGGCGCGGCGGATGCAGATGGGCTCCGCCTCTGTTTGCCGGTAACTCTCGGTGTAAGACGTCATGCGCTCGGTACAAAGCTCGGGCTCAAAGCCAAGCAGATAGCTGCGCAGCTGCTCGATACGTTTGCTGCGAAAAATGTGTTTGCTGCCGATATCGATCCCCGTATCAAAGTATTTAGCGTCTGTGTCGTAAACAAATTTCATACTGGCGTATCCTCCTGTGTTGATTGGGCGGCTATTTAAACCGCTTTAAATAACCGACAAAAAAATAATGATGGAGCAATTCTTTTCAAGTATATTTTATCGCAATTTATGCGCTATGTAAATGGTCAATTTGAGTCGGCAGTGGCTGCTTAGGTGCGTATATGCCTTTGCGCCGGGTACTCCTTTTTTCCCCTCGGTGGCGCGCGGGCGGGCGGGCGGTGAAAAATGGATTAGAAAAAACGTGCTTTTTATTTATGGATTTATTCGGGGAACGATTCTGAAACCACAACATATGGTATGCAGTTTTGTAATATCGATTTGCATATGGTAAATGTTGTGCGAAAGCATAGATGGCCAAAGCGGAATAGCGTCTATATTACGCAAGATTTTGCTATTTAGGCGATTGACAATTGCCTGTTTAAGAAGTAGTATAAACATAGATATTAGATTGACATAATTGTGTTGGCTTGCAGTGAAAGCAAAACCGGTGCGCGTTTGGCGGAAGTTTGCTGTTGAACACGGCTATGTTTTGTGTTCGGTTGGAGGATGTACGTGGGCAGCAAAAAAAGAGTTGTGACAATTCTTTTGCTTGTGGTGTTATGTTTCGTTTCTATAAGCGGAACGTCTTCTTTAGCTACGTCTTCGCAAGTCGTGTCTTCGCAGAGCAGCGCCGTTGCGCTTCCACAAAAAAATACTACTGTTGAAACCCCGCGTCAGGAGACTGCTTCCCCATGGGCATGGCTGCAAGCGGTGTTTTCTTTTATGACGGGCTTTTCGGCGCAACAGGACGAGCCTGCCGCCCCCGGCCTTTGGCCGGGGTTGCTATCGGAAGACCCGGTAACGGCGCTGTTGCCGGATGGATTATTGTCGGCGGGGCCGGAACAATTGGCCGAAGGCCAGCCAAATACAACAGAAGAAGAACAGATGGGCGAAATACCGGCGGAGCAGGAACAACCGGCCGAAGGCCAGCCAAACATGACAGAGGAAGAGCAGACGGCCGAAGTCCCGGTGGAAAGCGAGGATTTGCTGGCGGAAGGCGAAGCTTTGGTGGAAACGGAACAGATGGGCGACGCTGTTTTAGCACCGGAACAGGCGCCGGATATAACGCCGCAGGACCCGGCGTTGGAACAGGGCGGCGGGGAAAAGCCCCCATTGGTCACGGCGTTGTTTGACCCCATGGCGGTCATGGTGCCCTTTGTGTCACGTAGCTTTACATTTACGGTAACGGACGACGGCGTAACCGCCGCGCCTTTGGATGGGGCGGCCATTACGGTTACGGCGGGCGGAAGCACGCAGTCGGCGGAGACGAACGCGAGCGGGCAGGTCACGCTTGCGCTTGAGGGCGACGCCGATATTCACTATACATTCTCCAAAACCGGTTACAGCGACGTATCCGGTGTTTTGACGGGCGAGTCGGCGGGGCAGGTCGGCGTCACAATGAAAAAACTGCACACCGTTACATTTGCCGTGACGGATGGCGAGACGCCCATGCCCGGCGCAAACGTATTGTTTAATGGCGCGGAAAAAACGACGGACAACGCCGGAATGGTTGCGTTTAACGTAAACAACGGAACGTATGCTTACGAAGTTTCGCACCGGAATATAGCGGATAGCGCGGCCGGTTCCGTGACGGTGGACGGCAGCAGCGTGGATATCCCGGTCGTCCTTTCCGGCGGCAACCGTGTGGATTTTATTGTGAAAAATGACGCGGGCGCGGCAATAGAAGGCGCTCTGGTCACGATCGGCGGGATGCCGCCAAAGGTCGAGACTGACGCGGACGGCGTAGCGCGTGCCTGGCTGGTTGCCGGGCAGCTTTGCGAATACTATGTGGAACACCCGGAACACCAGGCCCTGACGGGCGAATTCATGGTGGAGGCCGGGATGGGGCCGGTCGAACTGAGCCTTTCCCGAAACCGGTATAATGTGATTTTTGTGGTAACAGACGCGGCGGGCGGCCCGCTTTCCGGCGCGACGGTTTCCATTGACGGCAGGAGCGCCGTTACCGGCGCGGAAGGGCGGGTGGTCGTTTCCTTCCTGAAAACAGGGTCGTATGACATAACCATAACAAGAGATGGGTATGAGGCGTATGCGGGCCGTGTGGACATAGACCGGAACACGCCCGAATTCAGCATGGGAATGACGGCGGTAGCCGTGCAACCTTCGCCTCCGCCTGTGCAAACGCCCGAACCGACGCCTGCGCCCACGCCGCAACCCACACCCGCGCCCACCAAAAAACCCACAAGTTCGGGTTCAAAGGCGCCGTCCCCGTCGCCTTCGAGTTCTCCAAAAGGCAGCGCGGAGGTGGCAGAAGCGGAAGAGACGCCGAAAGTATCGGCTACGCCATCCGTAAAACCGTCCGCGTCTCCTTCGGTCTCGGCCAGCCCGAGTCCTACGCCTGCGCCGTCCGCATCAGTGGAAACACCCAAGCTGAGCTTGGGGTTTTGCCTGATGGATGCGGACTGGAACCCGGTGGCGGATAGGGCGGTGGAGCTGCATTCCGAGCCGCAGCGGCAGCGCACGGACGATGGCGGGGTGGTGTTTTTCCTTGATGTGGAATACGGCAAACATAATCTGTATGTGATGGACGACAGCGGCGCGGTGGTCGCGCAAAAATCTTTTGAGTTGCTCGCGGCTGATGAATTGAACCTGCAACCCGCTTCCGATGGGGCGGATCAGCTCTATATCGGCGAACAATCGACCACGGTAGCGGTGGATGTGCTGTTGGATGGAAATAAACTCAGCATGGTCAAGCTGCATGAGGAGAATCCGGGGGAAGCGGCTCAAGGCGAGCTGGCGCAGCAAACGGAGGAAGAGAACAACAACCTGCTCGTTCTCCTTGCCGTGTGCATTGCCTGCCTTATCGTTGCCCTTGCGATCGTATTTGCGGCGACGAAACTCATAAAGAGGCCGGGAAGGCGGCGCCGCGGGGCGGGAGAACTGAATTAAGTCTTTCCAAATACCGGAAAGCGGGGTATAATGAGAGTTAATCCTTGATTGATAGGTATGGTTTGTTTGTGCCCCGGCCAAGGAATGATAGGACTGCCCAAAGGGCGGGCGGCAAACGTTAAAGTGCGTTACAGGAGAAACTTGCTTGGAAATCATTATACTCTTAGGAGTAGTTGGAATTTTCATAGTTTGGCTCGTCAACAGAAAAAACCCCGTATACAGGACAGTGGGCTTTATTGCGGTCGCGCTGGGCTGCGTGCTGGGGCTTCTGCTTTTTTTCCAGATTTCTTATTTTGAAAGTGCGCGCACGATTGTACTGACCGTTACGCTTACGGTTATTTTGCTTGTGCTCATGTATGTTTTCCTTGTAATGGGATTCAGCTACATGGAGAACAAAAAGAGTGTGCGGCGTTCGGGCAGGGAAAAAGACAGGCAACTGGAAAGAAAGCCCCGCGCGGAACAAAAGCCTGTGGCGGCAAGAAGGCCTGCCGCTGTGGAAAAAGCAGTGGCGGCGGAAAAAACGTACCCGGCAGCGGAGCAGGAAGCGCTTTCTTTTGGGCAGGATATGGCGGAAGGGGCGGTTCTTGCGACGGTTGGCGAGTTGTTGAAGGAATATGAGGAGGGGGAAGAGCAGGAGAAGCTTTATGTTTTCCCCGTTCAGAAAGAGGTTATAGAAGAAGTGACGCGAGATGACGCGCAAAGCGCGGGCCGGGAGCCGGAATTGGCAAATAGTTTTGCGCGGGATGAGCGGGAAGAACAGGAAGAAGAACGCGTGTTTGATGTGGTGATGTGGGATACGGTACGCGAGGAAACGGAACGCCGGGAAGCGGAAGAAGAACCGTTTGAGTTTGAATTGTTCGAGCTGGCAGACGAGGAAGAAGTGCAAGCCGAACAGGAAAGAGCAGAGCGGGAAATATCGGCTGTTTTGAGCCATGCCGCGGAGCGGGCACGCTCGTGGGATTATGAAGTTGTGGACGAAGCGGAAGCGCTGATCTATGAAACGGCGCAGGACGGTTATGCGAGAAGTGACCTTTGGGGCGTAGCGGAAGAAAAGGAAGCGGCGCGGCTTGCATGGAGCGAAGAAGAACGGGAGATGCCCGAGCCTTCCGCAAAAGAGCCGGTTTATTCATTTTTAAAAGAGCAGGAACAAGAAGAACAGGAACCGGCACATGGGCAAAAAGAAGCGGATGTGCGGGAGCAGCCTGTGCTTGATGTGGAAGAGGGCTTGACGCGAGAAGAAGAACGTGAAGAATCTGAAACAGCTTTTGTACTTGCGGAGCGGGAAGAACGGCCGGTGGAGTCGGTGGAAATTGAGGAAGAGCCTGCCGTCATACTGGAAGTTGTGGAAGAAACAATCATAGAGATAGAGCCGCAACCCGAGGAAGAACCGGCTGCCGCGATCAAGCCGTGGCCTGTGGAAGAACCAGCCGCCGCGATAGAGCCGCAGTATGAGGAAGAACCGGTTGTTGCAGCTATAGCACCGCAACCGGAAGCGGAAGAGCGGCCGGCCATACAAGAAGCGCCGGAACAGCTGCCGCTCGGCAGGCGGATTTAGCAAGCTTAAGCCCGCAGGAGCGGCGTGAAGCGGAAATGAGCGAACTGAAAGCGCTAGTGGCGCAAAAGCAATACGACACCGCGATCAAAAAGGTTTTTGGCATATTGAATGCCGGTTATGTGATGACGCCGAATGAGAAGCATCAAATGAAACTGATACTTCTTACGCTGAAAGAAAAGACGAAGAAATGAAAGCGCGAAAGAAAAAGACGGGAATGAAGGGTCCCGATAAAAGATGGCTGGTCACCAATGCTATTATTATGGGGATACTGTTCACCGTCATTATTTGCGCGGGCGCATTTAGCGGGATAAAGAGGGTCACATCGCAGGAGACATACGCAAAAAACATGAAAGTGAACGGCGTTGAGCTGGGCGGGCTTACGCTTGAGGAAGGGGAGGCGCGGCTGATCGCGTACCAGGAAGAACGCCTGCAAAACATTGCGGTGCCTGTGCGGTACGCGGGACACGAGCATGTGTTTACCGCGGAAGAGCTGGGCGTTTCGAGCAACGCGCAGGATATGGCGCGGACGGCGTTTTCTTACAACAAACAGGGCGGTGCGCTGCTGGAAAACTTTACGCGCACGTTTGACGATGTGGACCTTGTGCTTGAGCTTACGGTGAACGAGCAGGTGCTGCAGCGTAATGTGAAAGCCTTTTTATCTGAATATGTGGTGCAGGCGGAGGACGCTAAAGTCGTCTTTGATGAGGAGACGCACTCTATTGCCGTCACGGAAAGCCGGGAGGGCGTCACAACGGATATGGATGCGGTGTGCGGCCTGGTGGCCGCCCGCGTAAAGAGCGAAAGCAATTCGCCTGTGACAGCGGAGGAGCAGGTGCAGCAGCCGGACTTTACGACGGACGAGGTGCGGGATAACACGATGCTCATCGGCGAATGCACGACGCAGCTTTTGGACGACGAAAACAGGCTGACAAATATACGGCTGGTGAGCGACGCTTTAAACGGCGCGATGATAAAACCGGGTGAAAATTTCTCGCTGAACGCGCTTGTGGGCCAGCGGACGGAAGAAAAGGGCTATGTGCGCGCCGACGCGTTTTATGACGGAACGGAGAGCAGCAGTGAGCTGGGGGGCGGCGCCTGCCAGGTGGCGACGACGCTTTACAACGCGGCGCTCAGGGCTGATCTGGAGATTGTTGACAGGGCGCGCCACGCGTTTCCGCCGGGTTATGTGGAATTGGGGCGGGACGCTATGCTGAGCTGGGACGATAAAGACCTTGTGCTCGGCAATAAAACGGATTATCCGATCTATATCGGCGTGCAGATAGCGGGCGGTGAGCTGAACGTAAAGCTCTACGGGCAACCGATCGGCTATGATATAGATATTGAAACAAAAAAACTGCGGGAAATTTCGCCGCCCGGTGAAAAAGTGGTGCAGTCGGATGAATCCCCCGCCGGTGAAACCGTGGTGACGCAGGCCGAGCGTATCGGCTATGAGGTAGAGGTATACCGTAACTATATCAACAACGATGTTGTGGTGGAGCGTGAGTTGATCTCCTACGATTATTATCCGGAGATGCGGCGCATCGTTGCGGAGGGAACAGGCTGATTTGCCCGGCGTATGAACATATGCGGGGCGACTTAAAGAAATTTAAGTATAATTCCAGATTTACTTGCTTTTTGGTCGTGTTTTTTGCTATGATAGAAATTGTGAAACACCGAACGAAAGCGTATCGGCAAAGCTGCCGGTATTTTTGAGAATAAAGGTTTTAGAATAGTTGTAGAATAAAGGGAGGAAGATCAAATGAAAAAGTCATCCGATGTTTTGGGACTGAAAGTGATGGGTGTAAAGGAAGGTGTGGAAAACGGTATTGCACACGATTTCATGATCGATCCTGAATCTCGTAACGTAAAGTACTTGATGCTGAAGACAGACAGGGGCTACGGGTTCCGGGCTCTTGAGACGAAGGATATTATCGGTGTGGGCGCGGATTATATTATGACGGGCAGTGTGGAAAACGCGCGCAAAATGTATGAATCGCCCGAGCTTTTGGAAGAGATAGAAAAAGGCTTCTATATGCTGGGAACGATGATGCTCACAAACGACGGCGATGTGATCGGCAAGGTGCAGGATTTCGTGTTTGAAGAAAAAGGCGGCGAGGTGTACAAAATGCTGCTCGATAACGGCGAGGAATATTCCTCGGACGTGATTTCGTCACTCGCGGGCGGCATCGTTGTGGTGGATCTCTCAAAGGGGCAGCCCGCGCAAGCGGCGCGGCATTATGAAGAACCGGCCGCACAACCGGTATCCCGGGAAGAAGTGGCGGAATCGGCGACATTTGATTCTTCCCCCGCGGCGGCGGACGACACGCAGGTGGAAGAAGCGGGCAGCGCGCTGGAAGAAGAATCGGCGGCGTTCCTTCTGGGGAAAACGGTGAAAAACGAAGTGGTGAGCGATGACGGCGTGTTCAAGCTTGCGGCGGGCACGGTGCTGACACAAGAGATCATCAATCTGGCAAAAAAGCACGATGTGATACTGACGCTCACGCTGAATGTGTAAACAGGATAAAGAATGATTATGAAAAAAGGGGGGCACGGCGGTGCTCCTTTTTTTGTGTTTGGGGATGTATGGGATGGTGCCTTTAGAGTAACTTGACGAATGGTGGCCGGGGTAAGCCTTAGGGAAAGAGTCCGCAGCGATTATTCATGCCTTTGTCTTTTAAGTAACCGCTGATTAAGTGCTTAAGGCGGGTTCGCGTTCCTAGTTCCTAGGTAAGAAGGACTTGAACTCACCCTTGTGCTGCTGATGAAAAGATAATGTTTTCCACTGTGGCTAGTTATGCCGCTGCCGCTGGGCGTCAAGGGGGGCAGGGGGATTCGGAATTTCCACCCTTCGCCCCCCTTGACAATCCCCCTCTACCCCTTAAAGCCGACTAAGGTCAGTAATCCGGGAAGAATTGTGGTTCAGCATTGTAGACCAGATTACAGAATAAAGAGATAGTTTTATAGGATTGTAGGGCCTGGCTTTTCACGATTGCCCGTGCCTTTGCTTTTAAGGGAGTTTTTAGAACCGTAGGTTCTGAACCGCCGGAGGCATTATAATGCGCCGCAGGCTCCTTGACCCGAGAAGAATACCAGAATCCGCAAAGGAATGCTAAAATGCGGGGCGTTGAATGGATTAGCGGTTATTTAGAGCAAATTAACTTAGCGTTGGGCAAAGAGAAGGCTTTATGTTCAGTTGATTTGCTCTAACTCTTTATTCCGTTTTCTTTTTGCGTATGCTATAATAAATGGTATTATACCGCAGGGCAAGCCCGGAGCCCTGTGCTAAAGAGCGCGTACCCCGCGCTTCGTTGGCCAATAAACCACACACGGCAAAGGAGCGACTACCATGAAAAGTTACCGCGAAGTATTGGAATTGAATGTGGAAAAACGCAGGCAGATGATCAATATTACCCCCCGCGTAGAGCGTGCCCTGCAAAATAGCGGCATTAAGGAAGGGCTGTGCCTGGTGAACGCCATGCACATTACGGCAAGCGTTTTCATAAACGATGATGAAAGCGGGCTGCACGGGGATTTTGAGCGGTGGCTGGAAAAGCTGGCGCCCGAGCGGCCATACGACCAGTATGCGCACAACGGGTTTGAAGATAACGCGGACGCGCATATGAAGCGCACGGTCATGGGCAGGGAAGTCGTAGTGGCGGTGACGGATGGGCGGCTTGATTTCGGCCCGTGGGAACAGATATTCTATGGGGAATTTGACGGCAAGCGCAATAAAAAAATCATGATAAAAATAATAGGGGAGTAATTGCTTTTCCATGCGGAAAGAAGAGCGAAAAGCAGGCGGGGAGGGCACCCCCGGCCTGGGCGTGTTGAGAGAAAAAAGAGAGCGGCGGGGCCCGGCGGAGCGGATGTGGGCGCCCATCAAGCTCCATCTTGATGAGAACTACCGTTACGTTACAAAAAACTGGGGCCTTAGGTTTTTGTATTATTTTGCCATGTTTTTGGGTATGCCGTTTTTTTATCTTTACTATAAAATACGCTGGCGGTTTCAGGTGATAGGAAAACAGAACGTGAAGCTCATAAAAAAGCGGGCCGCCATTACGGTGGCAAACCATGTGCACAATGTGGACGCCTTTATGCTCACATACGCGTTTTACCCGAATACGCCGTATTTTGTTGCGCTGAAGCACAATTTTGAAGCGTTTTTGGTGGGTGGGCTTGTGCGGGTGATGCGCGGTATCCCGCTGCCGGACGACGTCAAAAACTTTGAGCGGTTTACACGGCAGGTCAGCGACACGCTGCAAAATACCCGCCGCAAGATACACCTGTTTCCCGAAGGGGAGATCGCGCCTTATAGCCGGGAGCTGCGCCCGTTTAAAAACGGCGCGTTTCATCTGGCGGTGCGCAACAACGTACCCGTTTTTCCTATGGTGTTTGTGTTCCCCGCGAAAAAACGGGTAAAGCTGATCATAGGGAGACCGGTCTATTTGAAGGATGTGCCGGGCGCGGAAGGGCTTTCCGACCCGAAGCAAGTGCTGCTGTATTCGGGCTTTGTGAAAGAAACTATGCAAAAGATGCTCGATGATTATTATGTGCCGAGGGGTATCGATACGAAGGAGAATTTACAGTGAAAATAAGAAAAGCAGTGATACCGGCGGCGGGCCTCGGGACCCGCTTCCTGCCCGCCACAAAAGCCCAGCCAAAGGAAATGCTGCCCATCGTGGATAAGCCGACAATACAGTATATCGTGGAGGAGGCGGTTGCGAGCGGAATCGAAAGCGTGGTTATTATAACGGGCCGCGGTAAGCGGGCTATTGAAGATCATTTTGATAAATCGGTTGAGCTTGAGCTGGAACTCAGACAAAAGGGGAAAAAAGACCTGCTCAAACTGGTGGATGAAATATCGAACCTGGTCAATGTAATCTACACCCGGCAGAAGGAACCGCTTGGCCTGGGGCACGCCATACTCGCGGCAAAGGAAATCGTGGGGGGCGAGCCGTTTGCGGTCATGCTGGGTGACGACATCGTAAAAAGCGAGGTGCCCGCGCTGAAACAACTGATGGATGCGCACGAGAGATGCGGGGCGACCGTGCTGGGCGTGCAGCGCGTGCCGCGGCGGGATGTGGATAAATATGGCGTGGTGGACGCGGCGGCCGCGGAAGGCGGGCTTCACAAGGTGCGCGCGCTTGTGGAAAAGCCAAACCCGGATGAAGCGCCGTCCGACCTGGCGATCATGGGGCGGTATATTATTACGCCGGAGATATTCGGGATGCTGGAGAAAACGCCCAAAGGGAAGGGCGGGGAAATACAACTGACGGACGGGCTGCAAATGCTTTTGCAGCACCAGCCCATGTATGCGTGCGCGTTTACAGGCAAGCGCTATGATGTGGGCGACAAACTGGGGTTCTTAAAAGCGACCTGCGAATTTGCGCTTGAACGGGATGATCTAAAGGAAGAATTTGGGGCGTACCTGCGCGAATTGGCTCGTGGCGGGGGAAAATCATAAAATACTGTGTGGAGGTAATAAAATGAGTGATATCAAAGACATCGCGCTTGCCCCTTCCGGGCAACAGAAAATCGATTGGGTGAGCCGGTATATGCCGGTGCTGACGGGGTTTCGGGAGGAGTTTTCGGCGGGTAAGCCGTTTTCCGGCGTGCGCCTTGCCGTGTGCATTCATCTTGAGGCAAAGACCGCGTACCTCGTGCAAACGCTGCTCGCGTGCGGCGCAAGCGTGGCCGTATGCGCGTCTAACCCTCTTTCCACACAGGACGACGTGGTGGCGGCCATGGCCAAAAGCGGCGCGAACGTTTTCGCCATCCACGGGGAAACAGAGGAGCAATATAACGACCATATCAAAAGCGTGCTGCAAACAAACCCCAATATCATAATGGACGATGGCGGCGACGTCGTGGCCACGCTTCACAGGCAATTTCCCGCGCTTACGGCGCAGGTGTGGGGCGCGAGCGAGGAGACGACCACGGGGGTGCTGCGCTTAAAAGCGATGGAACGCGCGGGGGAACTGAAAATACCCGTTATTCCCGTGAACGACGCGCAGTGCAAATATCTGTTCGACAACCGGTACGGCACGGGGCAGTCCGTGTGGGATGGCATCATGCGCACCACAAACCTGATCATTGCGGGCAAACGGGTCGTGGTGGCGGGCTACGGCTGGTGCGGCAAGGGTTGCTCCATGCGGGCGCTGGGTTTGGGCGCGAATGTGGTAATCACCGAGGTAGACCCAATAAAGGCCATAGAGGCCGTAATGGATGGTTTTAGGGTAATGCCGATGGATGAGGCCGCAAAGACAGGCGACCTGTTTATCACCGTAACGGGCTGCAAGGATGTTATTACCCAAAGGCATATGCGCCTTATGAAGGACGGCGCGATGATGTGCAACGCGGGGCATTTCGATGTGGAGGTATCCAAGGATGATCTTAACAAACTTGCCACAGAGACGTTTGCCGCCCGCAACAATATAGAAGGTTTCCGCATGGCGGACGGGCGGACGCTTTATCTGCTTGCCGACGGGCGGCTTGTAAATCTGGCGGCGGGCGACGGGCATCCCAGCGAGATAATGGATATGAGCTTCGCCCTACAGGCGCTGTGCTGCGAGCGTATGGCAAAGGCGGGCAAGGGGCTGAAGCCCGGCCTGCATTCCGTACCGCGGGATATCGACGAAAACGTCGCCGCGATGCGCCTTGAAAGCATGGATGTCGGCATCGACAGCCTTTCACCTGAGCAGAAGGAATATATATCCGGGTGGATTGGATGAAGACGCTTATTAACAACATAACGCTTTTGCCCCTTGATGG
>QMCD01001037.1_pt1 | contig 17995 bp, 16 predicted proteins | sample 1821841 | NCBI WGS metagenome assembly QMCD01 (sample SAMN01991225, study PRJNA193472) | Termite gut metagenome, whole genome shotgun sequencing project. | isolation source: worker | host: Macrotermes natalensis
ATAATCAGTCACTTGACCAATTCTTTTATGCTAACTCTTGTTAATATAACTCATTGTATTTGAGATAGTTAATTAATTATTTACCGAAGTATTGATATAGCAATCATGCTAAAAAGAAAAAGAATATAAGTTATGAAAAAAGTAATAGACAAAGCAGATAGCCGCGGACACGCGCTATATGACTGGCTCGACACCCGTCATACATTCAGTTTCGACACATATTATAATCCACGTCGCATGAATTTCGGCGCTCTTCGCGTATTAAACGATGACCGCGTAGCTCCGGGAAAAGGTTTTGGTCTACACCCGCACAAAAACATGGAGATTATCTCCATTCCCTTGAAAGGAAAGCTAAAACACGGTGACAGTCAAAAGAATAATCGAACTATCACCGCCGGCGATATACAAACCATGAGTGCCGGATCCGGCATTTATCACAGTGAAATCAACGGCAGCGATACCGAACCGGTAGAGTTCCTGCAAATCTGGGTGATGCCGGAGAAGTTGAATGAGCCGCCTGTTTACAAGGATTATGATATACGTTCACTATTACACAAGAATGAACTGACTTTGATTGTTTCGCCGGATGGTGATGCACCTGCCCGCATGTTACAACAAGCCTGGTTTTCTATCGGCGAAATAGAAGCCGGAAAGAAAATAGACTACCAAATGCATGAGTACCAAACAGGTGTCTACATCTTCGTTATTGAAGGGGAAGTGAAAGTGGACGACACTATCCTTTCACGCCGCGACGGTATGGGAGTATATGACATACAGAGTTTTGAGTTGGAAACACTGAAAGACTCCCACATCCTGCTGATAGAGATACCAATGTAAATAAACCTTTTGCATAAAATAACACTAAATACTCGAGGTTTGTGTAGCGTTTTTCGTAATATTGCACTATAATTCAGCGCGTACATGAAACTTGATTATATTTATCATAGCGGCTTCGCAATTGAAGCGGACGGAGTAACGGTCATTATCGATTACTACAAAGATTCCTCCGAACAGGAATATAATAAAGGTATTGTTCATGACTACTTGCTGAAAAGACCGGGAGAGTTATATGTACTCTCTTCTCATTTTCACCCCGACCACTTTAATCGCGAAGTTCTTTCATGGCAAACAGAACATCCGGATATTCATTATATCTTCTCCAAAGACATTCTGAAACATCGCCGCGCTACACGCGATGAAGCAATATATATAAATAGAGGTGATGTATATGAGGATCAAAACATTCGTATTGAAGCTTTTGGCTCTACCGACGTAGGTATTTCTTTTCTTATCGACTTGCAAGGCGTCCGCCTGTTCCATGCCGGCGATTTAAACAATTGGCATTGGAGCGAAGAATCCACCCCACAGGAAATCCGTAAAGCAGAAGGTGACTTCCTTGCTGAAGTGAAATGCCTTCAACAAACAGCTCCTTCGGTGGATGTAGCCATGTTCCCCGTGGACAGTCGCATAGGGAAAGACTACATGAGAGGAGCCGAACAATTCGTGGAACGAATAAAAATTGCTATATTTGTCCCCATGCACTTTAGTGAACAGTATGAGAGTGGAAATGCCTTTCGTACATTTGCAGAAAGTGCAGGATGCCGCTTTTTAGCCATTACCCGATTGGGTGAGAGTTTTGATATTAATCAATAAAACATATGCATTATGAAAAATTTGACACAGCTTCTTCTGGTATTGATATGTATTTGTCTGCCTGTTACGATGCACGCCCAAAATGATGAAAACGACAACAGCAAGTATCTGACAGGGGCAGTCCCCGAAGTAGAAGGCAAAGTTGTATTCACCAAAGAGTTCAGTATCCCCGGTATGTCTCAGGAAGAGATCTACAAACGTATGCTGAACTGGATGGAAAAACGTCTGAAACAGAATGAGAACAATAGCCGGGTCGTATACTCCAATCCTGAAGAAGGACAGATTGTCGGCATAGGCGATGAATGGATTATTTTTAATTCAAGTGCGCTTTCGCTGGACCGTACCAAAATTCTATATCAGCTTTCCGTGATCTCCGCACCCGAGAAATGTACGATGAAAATAGATAAAGTCCGTTTCAACTATCGGGAAGGAAAAGATAAATATACGGCGGAAGAATGGATTACAGACAAATACGCCCTGAACAAAGCTAAAACCAAATTAGTAATCGGGCTTGCTAAATGGCGTAGAAAAACGGTTGATTTCATAGACGACCTTGCTGTTGGAGCTACCAGAGCTCTCAGGGCAACCGCTATTCAAAAGGTTGCTCAACCGGAAAAGAAAGCTATCAATTCAGGTCCGATAGTAATTACCCCGGAAACAACAGTCGACGTAATAACTCCGGCAGAAACAGTAAAAGCTCCGGTAGCGGGTGCTCCTGTTACATCTGCTACTCCCGTTGCTTCAGACACTCCTGTTACTTCAAATACTCCTGCAGTTAACTTGGAAGTTGGAACACCTGCAGTTTCAAGCACTCCCGGCACAGTACCCGGCTATAAAGAAGTAGCGCCTGACAAATTACCAACTAACGCTATTCAAATGGGAGCTGGTAAATTAGTGATTGTTATCGGTACGGATGCATTCAATATGACAATGATGACAGCCAATGCAGGTGGTTCTTTGGGTAACATGTCAGGTAAATCTGTAATTTTCAGTTTCCTGTCTCCCGACCAACCTTACGAACAAATGGAGAAAGCCGGAACTTATACTATCCGATTCTACCCAACAAACCAAACTGAGCCATCCGTTGTTCTGGAATGTAAAAAGTTGCCTGCACAAGCGCCTATGGAAGGTCAGCCACGTATGTATATAGGCGAAATTTTGAAAGCATTTATTAAATAATGCCCAATGGTAAATGAATGCTTAACCGCATAATAAATGAGAATGAATTGCCCTAACTCAAATTAACGATATGAAAATAAATAGTAAATTCGACCATTTCAATATCAATGTCACAAACCTGGAACGCAGTATTGATTTCTACGAAAAGGCATTGGGGTTACAGGAACATCACCGCAAAGAAGTCTCTGACGGTTCTTTCACGTTGGTCTATCTGACAGACAACAGTACCGGCTTCCTATTGGAATTGACTTGTCTGAAAGAGCATCCGCAAGCCTATGAACTGGGAGAAAACGAAAGTCATTTATGTTTTCGGGTAGCGGGTGATTACGATACCATCCGTCGATATCATAAAGAAATGGGTTGGGTATGCTTCGAGAACACATCAATGGGAATATATTTTATTCATGATCCGGATGATTACTGGATAGAAGTTCTCCCGGAGAAGTAAAACGATAAGCAATAAACAATAAGATGGTAAGATGACAGGGTTTTTATGCCCCACTCATCTTACCATCTTACTATTTAATCATATTCATCATTTATGCCTGTTAGCCCTCTTCTTCCGTATCTCAGCTTTCATCTTGGCAGCGCCTGAACCATGTTTCCCGGTAATATAGGACTTCTTTTTAGCTTTAGTTTTCACCTTTCCATCTTCTTGAGGCTTGTCTTTCTTTCCCTTAAAGACAATTCCTCCCATCATTGCTTCTTCTATACTCATATATTCAGTTTCTTTTTATTAATAAAAGCCGGTACATCTTCATCATACACCTGCACAAAGATAGTTTTTTTCTGCCAATAGACTACATTTTTCGTATCTTTGCCGACAACTTTTAGAGTTAGATAGATGAATACCACTCTGCTTTCTGCCGATAAGGACCCTATGGGAGCGGCAATTGCTGACTTCTTTAAACACCATAAAGCCAACAGGCTGCGGGTGTTTTCTTCACAATTCGATGAAGATGAAATACCGGTTAAGGATTTGTTCCGTACGGAAGAACAAATGCCGGTATTGGAGCGTACTGCCATACAACTGGCTAAAGGGAAAATACTGGATGTAGGTGCCGGAAGCGGATGCCATAGTCTCATCCTGCAGAAGATGGGCAAAGAAGTACATGCCATTGACATATCTCCCCTTTCGGTAGAAACAATGCAGCAGCGCGGTGTCCGGCACGCCACTTTGATCAACCTGTTCGACGAACATTTCTGTGATGCCTACGACACAATATTAATGCTGATGAACGGTTCGGGAATTATAGGTAAGTTAGAGAATCTGCCCGGCTTCTTTAAGAAGATGAAACAACTTCTACGTCCCAACGGTTGCATCCTTATGGACTCCAGCGACCTGAAATATTTGTTTGAGGAAGAAGACGGAAGTTTTGTTATTGATCTGGCAGGTGACTATTATGGAGAGATAGACTTCCGGATGCAATATAGAAATGTCTTAGGAGAATCGTTCGACTGGCTATACGTCGATTTCCAAACGCTCAGTCTTTATGCTGCCGAAAATGGTTTCCGGGCCGAATTGATAAAAGAAGGAAAGCACTATGATTATTTAGCCAAGCTGACCTTGAAGTAAAGTCAGCCCGGACTATATTTTAAGTTATACATTAAACGGAAACAATAATGGGAGCACAAAGATCATCACAATTCCCATAATAATCTGCAATGGCAAACCAACTTTTACATAATCCATGAACGTATAACGTCCAGCAGGCATCACCAACGCATTAGGAGGAGTGGAAAACGGAGAAGCAAAACACATACTTGCCGCCACGGTCACAGCAAACAAGAACGGATAAGGACTCAACCCTAACTGCATGGCAGCATGAAGGGCAATTGGGGCCAAAAGTACAGCCGTTGCCGTATTACTAATAAACATGGTCATCAGTGAAGTTGTGAAATAAACACCTGTCAACAATATATATGGGCTGTAATTACCCAATCCGTTGACCAACGACCGGGACACCATCTCTGACGCACCAGTCTTTTCCAATGCCAACGACATCGGTAACATGGCTGCTATCAATACAATACTTTCCCAGTTTATGGTTTTATATGCTGCTTCCACATTCCTGAAACAGCCTGTAAGTACCATCAATAAACCGGCAATCATCACTGCCGTAACAGGAGCTACAGGTATGAAATCAAACATCATCGTTACAACCATTCCTAACATAATAATTGCAGCAACAGGTGCCTTATGATTAAGCGTCACTTTGGCTGCCTCAGCCAAAGGCTGCCCCAACACTACCCAATCGGATGGTTCCTCACTCAAACGAGCTATATTTTCCCAAGTACCTTGCACTAACAGGACATCTCCCGAATGCATTTTTTCATCTTTCAAATTCTTCAATATATATTGGCGCTTACGCTGGATACCAAGGATATTCACACTGTACTTTTTGCGAAAACCGGAGTCTCTCACCAACTTATTAACCAGATGTGATGCAGGCATTAATACGATTTCGGCAATACCAATTTCTGTAAATTCCAACTTATTTCCTGTTGCTTCCATCTCACCCTCCGCAGTATGGACATCCAGTAAACCTAACGTGTTCTCTTCTGCAAAATGTTTCACATTAGTGAATTCTCCCAATACATACAATATATCATTTGCTTGAATTACAGTATCGGCAACAGCCATTTCCTGACTCATCGTTTTGAAAAAATGGCGGTGGGAAGAAGATGATTGTCGACGAACCTCAAGAATAACGACATTATAGCGTTGTGTTATGCTCAGTTCCTGTATGGTTTTTCCGGCTAAGGAAGACTGGCCTCCTACTTGCACCCGGCACAAGTTCCGAAATAATTGGTACTCTCCCGCTAACTCTCTCAAAGATTTATTCTTCTTACCTTTACTACCTTTATCTGTCTTCTTAGTCAGGAAAATCTTACTTAAAGGAATCAATACCACCAACCCGACAGTCACACAAACCAATCCTACAGGGGTAAACGAAAAAAAAGTTAGTGGAGTATATCCGGCAGAAGTCAATACCTCCTGAATCACAAGGTTAGGCGGGGTACCAATCAATGTCATCATACCACCCATACTACTTGCAAAAGCAAGTGGCATCAACAAGCGGCTAACATTAATTTGCGAACTCATAGCCATACTTACTACAATAGGAAGCATCAAGGCCACCGTACCGGTATTACTGACAAAAGCACCGATAAAAGAGGTTGCTAATATAATGAGTATGAAAAGTTTCAGTTCGCTATTACCGGCTAATTTCAAGATACGGCTGCTTATCATTTTCGCCAGTCCCGTCTGAAAGATAGCACCGCCTACGACAAAAAGTCCTATCATCATTATAACTACAGAACTGGAAAAGCCAGTGAGAGCTTCTTCCGGAGTCAGAATACCCAATATAATCAATAATACTAAAGCACAAAGCGCCACCAAATCGGAACGCACTTTACCACTCATGAAAAATATCGCGGAAAGGAAAAGGATAATGAGAGTTATATACATACAAATAGAAAAATATCAATATAGCAGACTCTCTCTACTGAACAGAATGAGAGTCTCTTAGTCGTTATATACCAAATACCTGAAACAGTAAATCAAACTTCCAACATTCGTTTCATAAAGACAGCCGCACCTTCCAAGTCAGAAGATGCAGGCGCCCACGGTGCAATGTCTTCAGGGGAAAGCGACTGATAAGGACCACGCTTGATTTCAAAAATCACTGTACCGGACTCCAATACGATGATACTATGCCATGTAGCGGCGGGAATCTCTAAACCATAATTTCCAGCCGACGGATCAAGACAGACCTTCTCTGTCACATTACCCAAATCGTCATAAAAAAAGGCTAATAAACTTCCACGCAATACTAAATAGGTTTCTTCCTTATTAATATGACGATGGGGAGGAAGATAAGTTCCCGGCTCCAAAGCATTAAGCAGACGATGAATAGGAGCATCTAACGACTCATGAAGATTATAATTCATGCGTAAACGAGGATTCTCCTGTGCTTCACGAGTTACATTGTCCAATAATTCTTCTGTTATCAGCTTCATCATCACTTCAATAATTGAGCAAATTTACCCGGAAGATTTGCTTTATCTGTTACTACGGAAATCTCCTTGCCATCAGTATCTATCAGGAAAGCAGCTTTTTGAGAAGCTACAACAGCAACCGCCTCTTGTACATTCCCTTCTAAAAAAACACAACCGGAGAAGAAAGGAACAATAACTTCTTTGGTTTTTCCTTTACAACTTACATAAATTGTCTGCATGGGACAATAAGTCTTATATCCGGCAGTATTTAGATGCTGCATTAATTTCCGTTCCAACCTTGGTGCTGTATACAAAACATACCAGCAACGTGTATTCTCATCCACTATCATATCGTTGTTTGCTTTTTCCATCCTTTTATTAAATCCTTTATAAATAATATCCAGCCAACACTACCTACACCAGCCAAGAATACAAAACCAATCAAAATCATAACTTTGCTTGGTTTGGACGGACGCAAAGGAACCGTCGCAGGTTGTACTACGGTATATACCGGAGTAATCTCCTGTACTTTAGCTTTTGCCATTTGTAATTGTTGTGCCATTTGAGTATATACATTATATGCCAAATTCATTTCATTCTGTAAACGCTCCTGTTCAGCACGATAACTCAACAGAATAATATTCTGATTAGCATCAACAAAAGAAGCATACTTCCCTTGGGCTTCCGTATAATTCGTTTTCGCTTCGCCATATAATTTCTCCGTAAAAACCAAATCATGACGAGCTTTGTTGGTACGGTAGTTGGTAATATAATTCTGCAAACGATACATAACCGTATCTGTTAATGAAGCAGAAATCAAAGGGTTTTGCATGGTTACCGTCAATGTGGTAACACCGGTTTTCTTATCAACAGAAACAGCAATACGTTTACTTAATGCCTCTGCTATATCAGCTTCGTTCTTAGTTAGCCTAAAAGGATTTAACGTACCATCTCCTCCTACTTCTTCATCTTTAAATAAAGAAACAACCCATCCCAAAGCCTTAAAAGGAGCAGATGTAATCATACCCCACCAGGGCGCACGCTGATGTTCGTCTAAATAAACATACAGGGTCGTATCTATTTCTTCATCATCGTCTTTGACATTCACATCAAACAGTTCGGTAAGAAATGGAGTGGAACTTACAATATCCGGATAAAGATCCGGAGAAAGAGCATCTTCGCCTGCAGAAGTTCCCATATTAATACCGGCCATAGCAGCCAAAGCTCCCATACTTCCTGTTGTGGATTTTCCCGAACTTTCGGGTGCTAAAGTTACACTGGTCGAATATTCCTTAGGAATGCTAAACGCTACGACTAATCCAATCAATACAGCATATCCGCACGCTTTTAAAACCAACTTACGCTCTGCCCAAACTTTCTTAGCAAGTTCGATCAAATCTATTTCCTGTTCCTCTGCTTGTTGAGGAAATGTGTTTCGTTTATCTTCTTCACTCATAATCCAATTTATTTGAATGCATTAGCTAAAGTTGCCACCATTGCCGCAATCGTAGCAGTCGTACTAGTTACACTTAAAATCTCGGCTAATTGCAGCCCTTTCTTTTCAGTCTTACTCGGAACAATTATTTCACATCCCGGCTCTATTCTATTAATATTTCGAGCTTTCAAACGAGAAACCGTACCATTCATATACACCACATATACTTTGCTCTTTTTAGCCATATTACCATAGCCACCTGCCTGATTAATATAGTGTCTAAGATTTTTCCCACGCTGATATACAACTGTATTAGGATACATAACAGAACCACTGATTTTCACAGTACTAATATATTCCGGAATGTACAATACATCTCCTTCACGCAATACTAAATCAAAATCTGATTTCGGATTTGCCAAGGCTTTCTCTAAATCAATACCAACAGTATATGTATCTGCAATATTCAATTTTTGTATAGATATGGAATCTTTACCTTCACCATTTCGGGCCATACGGACAACATCATCTTGTCGACGTTTTTCTTCATCCGAAAGTTTACGAATTAAACGGGCGCCTTTTACGTATGCCTCCATTGTTACACCACCAGCTTTATTTACCAAATCAGATAAACGTTCATTCTTCTTTAATAGCGAATAATTACCGGAAAAAAGAACCTCACCCGCAACAATCACATTCTGTTGCCTACGGTAAGCAGGGCTTTTACGGATATAAACAACATCAAATGGCTTCAGGTAGAACTGCTTATCATTTTCATCAACAATTAACCCATCCTTTATATCAAGCGTATATGACTTCCCTAAAATACTACTAAAAGAAGTACTTTTCGGATCTTTAATACGACGCGCAACCTCAACTCTTGTTGTTGCTGCTTCTTCCAACAAACCGCCGGCCTGAACAAGCAAATCTTCGACAGTCATATTCTTAGAATAAAGGAAAGTTCCCGGATTAGCAACTTCACCATGAACGGTAATCGTCTCTTCTTCTTTCAGGTCATTTATACTAGGTATATACAAGACATCATTTTTCTGCAAAGGAATATCGGCAACTGTACCTTTCAATAATCCATCTAAGTCAATCGCAATAATTTCATGAGATAAATCTTCGTGTTCACGATCCATTATTACCCTATTCAGAAAAGCATCTCCACGTAACCCTTCTGCTTTCTTTATCAATTGCTTTACAGTATTTACAGTACCATCTAATTGATATAAACCGGCACGAAAGACAGCTCCACGTACTTCTACTCGATTTTCAAAACGATCGAGTACAGCATCTATAGTAATCATATCACCATCATCCAAACGGAAAACGGAATAATCCATTTCGTCAACATTGTAAACCTGATGTTCACGCCCGCTCTTACGTACAATACGGACAGCCTTTTTATATGCATCACCCATAAAACCACCGGCATAATTCAATATGGCAGCCACAGTCTCAGTAGGTTTCATTTCATAATACATCGGTCTTTTAACCTTACCTACTATTTCAACTAAAGACTGATATGGGTCTACAATGATAACATCACCTTCCTGAAGACGTATATCATCCTTCATTTGACCTTTCATAATGAAAGGGTAAACATCCAAATCCGCAAAAGTTTTGCCATTACGCATCACTTTAATACTGCGTAGACTACCAATACGATTTACGCCACCGGCACGATACAAAGCATGGAATACGGTAGAGAATGCAGATAAAGTATAAGTACCCGGCACAGAAACTTCTCCCATAATATTGATCTGTATGGTACGAATATCACCTAAAGTTAACTTTATCTGAGAATTCGGTTCTGTTCCTGAAATGCCCGAATATATTTTAGAGAATTCCTGCTGCAAAAAAGAGTTCGCTTCTTTCACGGTCATTCCACTCAAGTGAACCGGGCCTAAACCTCGTACCAAGATAGTTCCTTCCGGTGAAATCGTCTGACGAATCGTGTTTTCCGAAGCTCCCCAGATATCAATAATAACTTCATCGCCCGGTCCCAGACGGTAATTAACCGGAGTAGCCAAATTCGCACTCGGTTCAAAAGAAAGATTTCGATTGGTAAACAAACTATGACCAAAGATATTACTACCCGGAGCTTCGGGGGTAGCTCTGGCATCACGTTTTAAATCTATAATCTCTTTCTGTTCTTCTAACTCGGCTTCTTCATAAGAAGTACCTCGAATGGCTCTTCCATCCGTTATTAAGGAAGTACGCTCGCGAAGTTGTGAAGGTATATTTTCGCTCCCATTTGCAGCAGTACTATGTTCTGCATATTCATTTTGTATCCGAACAACTTGTTCCTTAGTTACCCCTCTACGCAAAAGTTCGGTAGTCATCTGTTTTTGTGACTTGCCGGATCTTTGTGCATCCTTCACATATTGAACGACCTGTTCATCTGACATTTGTTGGGCCACAACACCTCCTATCAGGATGAAGATTGAAAAGAATAGTGCTATTAATCTACGCATAAGATATTTGATTAATCTTTAGAATTCTTACAATAAATATAAATCGAGCACAAAGGTAATACATTATTTCTTAACACCCATTTATTTTACATCGATTTTTTGGAAAAAAGAATTAAAACTATCTCTATCAATCATTCAAACCTCTACGCAAGCGCTAACACTGCTTGAAATTATTTCTTTCATACTGTTAACCATTTCTGCCGAACTCCAAGCATAATTATTTTCCACTAAAACATTAATTTGTTCGCAAATGGTATTATAATCTACAAGATCTTCCTTACTTTTTTTTATTTTTTCATGATAAATTGGTATTACGTCAGCCGCCGCATTATCCTCAAATACATATACTGCACCATTCTCTCCAAAATTCCCAATTTCCAATATCAACCGGCAAGCTTCAGGCATAGTCATCTGACCATGAGGAATATCAGGATATACATCTCCAAAGCGGACTATGAGTAATTTAGTAGTATCATTCTCCTCCGCTATTTTCTGGGATATTCCTTGTACATACATTTCAGCCAAACGCTTAGTATATCCCATAACATGAATAGGAAATAATGCATGATCTGTAGAAATAATAACACATCTACCTATTCTGTATTTCACAGACAAATCCACTATATTCTTTGTTCCTAGCACATTCCCTTGCATAGCTTCAGCAGGATAGTCCTCAAGCATGGAAATATTTTTGTAAGCTGCGGCATGGAATACAAGTTGTGGCATATATTCCCTGAAAATCGCTTCCATCCGACTTCGATTTGTCACATCCGCAACCAACACTCGTACTTCCAGATTTTTCCAGTCATCAGATAACTCTAATTGAATATCGTACAAAGGAGACTCAGCCTGGTCAACTAAAACCAATTGATATGGATTATACACTGCTAATTGGCGAATGATTTCACGTCCTACCGCACCGGCAGCACCTGTTATCAAAATACGGCGTCCTTCAATACAAGCAGCTATTTTACGAATATCCACATGAACCTGTTCACTGCGTAACCAATCTTCTATTTGATTCTTTTTCACAATCCCATCATTCAAACAGTTACTTAAAGGTGAGATAACCATCACATGAATATCATGAGCCAACATTTTTCCCATTGTACCTGACAACTCCAAGTCAGCCAATTTATCAGATGAAACAATGACGGTATGCACATCCTTTCTTTTTAGATGACCGAATAACGCACTATCGTTTGCATACACTCTACACCCCATTGTATGTTTACCTATCATCCAAAGTTGATCGGATATAAAGCCTCGCACACGATAATGATTATCTCTACTGATGCGTAAAGATTTGGCAATATTCACCCCTACCCCATGACAACCGTAAATAAACACATTTACACATCGCTTATTATCAAAAGACAGGACTTCATGTAGCATTTTCACTAAGATACGCAAGCAAACCATGAATATTAAATTGAATATATACGCTACAAAAACAACGCCACATGGTAACGTCTCACCCATTCCAAAGGTAAACCAACAATAATTCCCAATCCCTAAAAGTCCATAACTCAACGTGAGGGATAGAAACACTCGATAGATATCTACAAAAGAAGAAAAGCGAATAACTCCGACATGTGTATGGAAGATATAGAAAGAAAACAGATTGCATAATAAAGAGAAAAAAAGCATCCATAAACAGAGTGAATAGTTATATATAATAGATGACTTTTCCAACTGAAGAGCACATGATAAAACCATGGACACCAGAACTAAACAAACATCAATAACCAAGATAATCCACTTGGATGCGATTCTGGATGAAATATTTTTATAATATACTTTCAGACTCATTGTTTTTGCTAGATTTTGGAATGACAAAGCGGTTTCGCAAAGATGTACTTTTTATATTAATAAAACAATTTTTTTAGAAAGAAATGTGACAGTAAGAAGATAAAAAAAGAAGTTGGACTCTTTTTTTTTAGAAAAACACCCGTTTCCTTTCATATTTTCAAAGAAAGTTGTAAATTTGCACCCCGTAAACGAAAACTAATGCCGCTATAGCTCAGTTGGTAGAGCAACGCATTCGTAACGCGTAGGTCTCCAGTTCAAGTCTGGATAGCGGCTCTTTCAAAAATATAAAAGGTCACTCCTCTTTATTCCATATATTCCTCTTACCTTTGTCAGACTTAAAAAAACATAAAATTATATGAAGAAGAAAACTAGAAGGATACTCTTCGGGGGACTGATAACACTGTTTCTCATTGGTGTAGCTTGTGCAGGAACTTTCTATTACTATCTGTTCTATCCGCAATTTCATCCTCAAAAAACCACCTATATCTATATTGATAGAGACGATACGGCAGATTCGATATATAATAAGGTGAAAAAGCAAGGGCAACCTAAAAGTTTCGCAGGCTTCCTGTGGATGTCCGAGTGGCGGGATTATGGTTCAAATATTCATACCGGACGCTATGCAATCCGTCCGGGCGAGAATGTGTACCACGTCTTTAGCCGTATGTACAGGAAATATCAGGAGCCAACCAACCTGACAATTGGAAGTGTACGTACCTTAGATAAGCTGGCACGCAATATAGGTCAACAGTTAATGATTGACTCTACTGAAATCATAACAGTAATGAACAATCCGCTATTTCAAAAGGAGATTGGCTACAACCAAGAAACAATGCTTGGTCTTTTTATTCCCGAAACCTTTCAGGTGTATTGGGATATGAGTGTCGACGACCTATTTACCCGCATTAAAAAAGAACATGAAAACTTCTGGAATAAAGAACGATTAGCTAAAGCAGAAGCTATCGGCATGACGCCTGAGGAAATATGCACCCTGGCCTCTATTGTAGAAGAAGAGACGAATAATAATCAGGAAAAGCCAATGGTTGCCGGACTTTACATCAATCGCCTGCAAACGAACATGCCGCTGCAAGCCGATCCGACAATCAAGTTCGCTATACAAAATTTTAATCTAAGAAGAATCACTAATGAACTTCTGAACGTCAACTCTCCCTATAATACATATCTAAACACAGGATTACCCCCCGGACCGATACGTATTCCCTCACCCATTGGTATTGACGCCGTATTGAATTATACAAAACACAATTATATCTACATGTGTGCAAAAGAAGACTTTTCCGGCACTCATAACTTTGCCTCCAATTATGCCGACCACATGAAAAATGCCAGAAAATATTGGAAAGCCTTAAACGAAAGAAAGATTTTCAGGTAAAATTGTAATAAAATAAAAGCAAAAGCCTATATTTGTGAGCGAAAAACGCAGATTATACAGACTTGTACAGATAACAGAACGACTGTGCTTCCGCTGCGTAATCTGCGTTTATAATTTATATGATATGACTAACACTTAAATATTCAGATATGAACAAGCAACTTTTACTTGGCGATGAAGCCATTGCGCAAGCTGCATTAGATGCCGGATTATCAGGCGTTTACGCCTACCCAGGTACCCCTTCCACAGAAATAACCGAATATATTCAAACGGCTACCATTACGACTGAAAAGAATATTCACAATCGTTGGTGCTCTAATGAAAAAACAGCGATGGAAGCTGCATTAGGCATGTCGTTTGCAGGTAAACGAACATTAGTTTGCATGAAACATGTAGGTATGAATGTAGCAGCAGACTGTTTTATCAACTCGGCCGTCACAGGAGTAAAAGGTGGATTAATCGTAGTAGCTGCCGACGATCCCGGTATGCACTCCTCACAAAATGAACAAGATAGTCGCTTCTATGGTGACTTTGCTCTTATTCCCATGTATGAGCCAAGTAATCAACAAGAAGCTTATGATATGGTTTATAATGGTTTTGCCCTTTCGGAGAAAACAAACGAGCCACTCATACTGCGTATTGTAACCCGTTTGGCACATTCCCGTTCAGGAGTAGAACAAAAAGTACAGCAACCTCAGAATGAAATTTCATTTAGCGAAGATCCACGTCAGTTCATCTTGCTTCCCGGTAATGCCCGTAAGCGCTACAAGATTCTATTGGAACGCCAAGCAGAGTTTATTGAAGAATCAGAAAACTCTCCTTACAACAAATATACTGACGGGGTTAACAAAAAAATGGGCATCATAGCCTGTGGCATTGGTTATAACTATCTGATGGAGAATTATCCGGAAGGTTGCGAATACCCTGTGCTAAAAATCGGACAATATCCGTTACCAAAGAAGCAACTTATGCAATTGATAGAAGCATGTGACGAGATTTTGGTATTGGAAGACGGACAACCATTTGTTGAAAAACAACTGAAAGGTTATCTTGGTATCGGTATAAAGGTGAAAGGGCGTTTAGATGGTACATTATCGCAAGATGGGGAATTAAATCCCGATAAAGTAGCACGTGCTGTGGGAAAAGAAAACAAATCAGAATTCAGCATCCCCCCCCTTGTAGAAATGAGACCTCCCGCATTATGTGAAGGTTGCGGTCACCGGGATATGTACACAGTTTTGACGCAGGTCTTGAAAGAAGAGTATCCCGGCCATAAAGTATTCAGCGATATCGGCTGTTATACCTTAGGAGCCAACGCCCCGTTCAATGCTATCAACTCGTGTGTAGATATGGGAGCCTCTATCACTATGGCAAAAGGTGCGGCAGATGCCGGAGTTTACCCTGCGGTAGCAGTCATTGGTGACTCTACTTTCACCCATTCCGGCATGACAGGTCTTTTAGATTGCGTGAACGAAAATGCAAATGTAACAATTGTAATTTCCGATAATGAAACTACTGCAATGACTGGAGGTCAGGATTCTGCCGGAACCGGACGCATTGAAGCAATATGTGCCGGAATCGGTGTACAGCCTGAGCATATCCGTGTCGTTATTCCCCTAAAAAAGAACTACGAGGAAATGAGACAGATTATTCGTGAAGAAATCCAATATCGTGGAACATCTGTTATTATCCCGCGCAGAGAATGTATTCAAACTTTATCACGTAAAAAACGAAAAAAGTAAAATCATGAAAAAAGATATCATACTTTCCGGCGTAGGAGGACAAGGTATCCTCTCAATCGCTACAGTTATCGGTAAAGCCGCTCTCAAAGATGGATTATATATGAAACAGGCAGAGGTACATGGCATGAGCCAGCGTGGTGGAGACGTACAATCTAATCTGCGCATCAGCGACCAACCTATTGCCTCCGACCTTATTCCTTTGGGCAAATGCGATCTCATCATCTCACTTGAACCAATGGAAGGATTACGTTACCTCCCCTATTTAAGCCATGAAGGCTGGTTGGTAACCAACGAAACCCCATTCGTTAACATTCCTAATTATCCGGCCGAAGAAGACATCAAAGCCGAATTGGATAAACTACCGCATAAGATTGTCCTGAATGTAGATATGATAGCCAAAGAAGTAGGTTCTGCACGCGTAGCAAACATTGTTTTGCTGGGTGCAACAATTCCTTTCCTTGGTATTGATTATGAGAAAATACAAAGTAGTATCCACGAAATCTTCGGACGTAAAGGTGAAGATATTGTGGAAATTAACCTGAAGGCACTTGCTGCCGGAAAGAACATCGCCGAAAAATTAATATAAAACATTCAATATCAAAAGCCATGAATAACAAATATTGGGAAGAAGAGATAGAAATTATGAGTCGTGAAAAGTTGCAGGAGTTACAACTTCACCGGTTAAGAAAATCCATAAACATTGCGGAAAACTCACCACACTATAGTAAAGTATTCAAAGAACACGGCATCACTGCCGATAGTATCCGCACAATAGATGATATCCGGAAAATTCCGTTTACCACTAAAGCCGACATGCGCGCAAACTACCCGTTTGGATTAGTATCAGGTAATATGCGTGAAGATGGTGTACGCATACACTCTTCAAGCGGAACAACCGGTACGCCGACCGTCATCGTCCATTCTCAACACGATTTAAGTTCATGGGCTAATCTGGTAGCACGCTGTTTATATATGGTTGGTGTGCGTAAGACTGATGCTTTCCAAAATAGTTCCGGTTATGGTATGTTTACGGGAGGTTTGGGATTTCAATATGGCGCAGAACGCTTGGGGGCATTAACAATCCCGGCAGGAGCCGGCAATAGCAAACGTCAGCTCAAGTTCATTACCGACTTTGAAACAACCGTACTGCATGCCATCCCCAGTTATGCCATTCGCTTGGCCGAAGTATTCCAGGAGGAAGGAATTGATCCTACAAGTACCAGTTTGAAAACACTTCTCATCGGTGCGGAACCTCACACTGATGAACAACGCAAGAAGATAGAACACATGTTAGGTGTCAAAGCTTATAACAGCTTTGGAATGTCAGAAATGAATGGTCCCGGAGTTGCTTTCGAATGTCAAGAGCAAAATGGTATGCACATCTGGGAAGATTGTTATTATGTTGAAATTATCGATCCTGAAACAGGGGAACCCGTACCCGAAGGTGAAATCGGAGAATTAGTACTCACTACTCTCGACCGCGAAATGATGCCTTTGTTCCGTTATCGCACTCGTGACCTTACGCGTATCCTTCCCGGAGAATGTCCTTGCGGACGCACGCATGTGCGTATTGATCGCATTAAAGGACGGAGTGATGATATGTTTATTATCAAGGGGGTAAACATCTTCCCAATGCAGGTAGAAAAGACATTAGTACAATTCCCACAATTAGGCAGTAACTACCTCATTACCTTGGAAACAGTTAATAATCAGGATGAAATAATTGTAGAAGTAGAACTTAGCGATCTTTCAACCGACAACTACATTGAATTAGAAAAGATACGCAAAGAGATTACTCGTCAACTTAAAGATGAAATCTTAGTTACTCCAAGAGTAAAGCTTGTAAAGAAAGGCTCTCTACCGCAAAGCGAAGGAAAAGCAGTCAGAGTAAAAGACTTACGGGCAAATCAATAAATAAGCAACAGCTTTGAGCATCTCTAAATCCGTCCCATGAGACAAAAAAAATCGTCTCATGGGACGGATTTTTTCGTCTCGTGAGACGGATTTCTTCGTCTCGTGAGACGGATTATTTTGTCTCGTGAGACGATTATTTTCGTCTCGTGAGATGATTCCCTTTTGATAAGAGGTTCTTTATCGCTGCTTCAAATGCCATTTTGAACTTACTACGTAGTAGTGTACAAACTTCTACGTAGTAATGACCCAACTACTACTAAGTAGTTAAGCAACCAACATCAGAGAAAGGCTCACCCGATATTTCATGGGGGTAGTTTATTCTTCTTATGGCAAAAAGTTTTTATTTTTGCAGAATGAACGACTCCAATTTATTGTCTTTAGCCCA
>QMCD01001038.1_pt1 | contig 17993 bp, 13 predicted proteins | sample 1821841 | NCBI WGS metagenome assembly QMCD01 (sample SAMN01991225, study PRJNA193472) | Termite gut metagenome, whole genome shotgun sequencing project. | isolation source: worker | host: Macrotermes natalensis
TAAACCACTGTTTGAATACTATCGAATCCAAATATACAATATTAATTGTTAAATAAAACACAAACAACAGAATTATTTACATAACTAACTATCTATCAATAATAAATAAAACCAATGTAGTAGTATTGTAGTATTCATTTATATTCATTTTTGAGTTTTTGATGTATTAAAAAATTATAAAAAAAAATAGAAGGGGAGTATGTTTGCAAAAGATTCTTGAAAAGGCTCTAAAAACTATTAATTAAATCAACCTTAAATTAACAATCATGAAGAGAGAACCCATCTTTTGGAAAATTTTATTCATTCTTCCTCTATTTCTTTTTTCTTCCCTGGCTGTATTCGGACAAACGTCTGAAATAAAAGGAACTGTAACAGATGCAGCTACAGGAGAAACGTTAATCGGTGTATCAGTCTCCGAGAAGGGGACCACAAATGGTACTATGACCGATCTGGACGGTCAGTATTCTATTAAAGTTCCATCCGGAGCTACTTTGATATTTACATATGTCGGATATGTAACTCAGGAAAGGCCTGCTACGGGAGGTACAATAAATGTAGCCTTAAGCCTCACTCAGCAAATGCTGGATGAAGTAGTGGTCATCGGATATGGTGTTCAGAAAAAAAGTGTGGTTACAGCCGCAATCAGCAGTGTAAAGTCTTCTGATATTGAGAAACTGACCCCTTCACGTATAGAGAATGTACTGAAAGGACAGGTATCCGGTGTACAGGTTACACAAGGCTCAGGACAACCGGGCAGTGGTTCTACTGTTCGCATACGTGGTATCGGTACTACCGGCAACAGTGATCCCCTATACATCGTAGACGGAATGGCCGTAGACGGAGGTATCACTAACCTGAACCCTTCCGATATTGCATCAGTGGAAATACTGAAAGACGGAGCATCGGCTGCTGTATACGGATCGCGTGCAGCGAATGGTGTTGTTCTGATAACAACCAAAACAGGAGTAGCAGGAAAACCTAAGATCAGCTATGACATGAGTTATGGATTCCAAAATCCATGGAAGAAAAAAGCTGTCCTCAACTCGGAACAGTACATGGTACTGGTTAACGAACTGTATTTAAACAATGGAGAAGCCCTACTCTACTCTTCCAAAGATATTGCCGATGCACGGGCAGGACTAACTCCGAATACCGACTGGCAGGAAGAGGTGTTCAATAAAGACGCTCCGGTACAAAATCATCAGATCAGTATCTCCGGCGGAAATGATAAACTTTCATATTATCTGTCTTTCGGTTACTTCGATCAGGAGGGTATTATCGGCGGTAACTATAAAGCTTCAAATTACAAACGCTGGAGTGTTCGCAGCAACAATACTTACGAAGTATACAACGCGGAAAAAGAGCGCAGCTTCCTCAATAAATTGAAAATTGGTTCGAACGTCACTTATTCCCGAGGTAAAAAAATAGGGATAGGTACAAACGATGTATTCGGCACAGTGTTGGGTAGTGCAACTACTTTACCCCCTAACCTGAGCGTATATCTGTCGGAAGATGATGGAAAAGCATTGCTCGAGAAACATCCGTATGCAGTTAAAGCAAAAGACGGTCGTGTATTAACTCCGGCTCCAGCTTACTTTCAGGAAATTCGGAATCCGATTGGTTTGATGTTACGTCCCGACAAGAGCTACGATAATGAAGACAAATTCATCGGAACGTTCTGGGGTGAATTAAATCTGTATAAAGGTTTGACATTCAAAAGCAGCTACGGATTCGACCTTGCGTTCTGGGGCAATGATGGCTACAGATTCCCTTATTATCTATCCGATAACTCGGCTGCATCGAATGAAGACCCTGCCAAATCGGAAGTATGGTCGAGCATGAACCGTGGAGCTACATGGCAGATAGAAAATACGCTGAACTATAACTTCAAAATAGGAGAAGACCACTCCTTCACTATCCTTGCAGGACAATCGGCCCGGGAATACTCTGTACGTGCCGTTAGCGGTAGCGGATATGAGCATATCTCTTACGACCCTTCCATGATGGTGATCGACGCAACGCGTGGTGATGCTACTAAAGGTGGCCGCCGCAGTGGAGGTAGCGCATCCAGCACAACTCTGGCCTCTTATTTCGGACGTTTAGATTATAACTTTGCCGAGCGTTATATGCTTCAGGCAACAGTACGCCGCGATGGTTCCGACAAATTTGGTAGTAACAACAAGTGGGGAACATTCCCATCCTTTTCGGTAGGTTGGAATGTGCTTAACGAACCGTTTATGAAAGATATTACTCCAGACTTATTCCACAATATGAAGCTTAGAGGCAGCTGGGGTGTCAACGGTAACCAGAGGATCGACGCCTATGCATATATGAGTCTGATGGATGGCGGGCAAAACTATTATTTCGGAGACAATATGTACTATGGTATAAGCAGCGGCCGCCTTCCAAATCCCGACTTAAAATGGGAGGAAAGCAAACAAACCGATATAGGTCTCGATCTAGGCTTCCTGAGAAATTCCCTCACACTGACAGTAGACTATTACAAGAAACGCACTGTGGGTATGCTTCGCGAAAAGCCAACTCCGAGCTACGTAGGACTACGCGCACCTCTAGCCAATTCAGGTACAATGGATAATTCCGGTTGGGAATTTGACGTGAGTTACCGTGGCGAAATACAAGACGTAAACTTTGGTGTAAAAGCGAATGCATCTTATATGAAAAATACATTGGTGGATTACGGTAATGCCAGCGGAGAAAATTCATGGGGAGGTGTTGGCGCAGCCGGTGTTGAAAATTTCATCTATCAAAAGAACGGAATGCCTAGTCCATATTTCTACGGATATCGCACCGATGGAATATTACAGACCCAGGAAGAAGCCGATGAATATAACTTCAAATACGGAGAGAATGCCAAACCGGGTGATGTACGCTTTAAAAACCTCAATGGAGATGATAAAATCGACGATGAAGACAGAGATATGATAGGTAAACCAAATCCGGACTGGACATTCGGTCTTACTCTCAATGCAGAATGGAAAGGACTCGACTTCTACGCATTCTTCCAGGGAGTTACCGGAAATAAAATTTTTGATATCTCGAAACGTTCAGATATTCCGCGACAAAACTTACCGTCATGGATGCTGGATAGATGGACCGGACCAGGTACATCAAACAAAATCCCTCGCCTTGTTGCAGGTGAAGACAACCGCAACTGGCGCGCATCCGACCTATATATCAAAAACGGTGCATATTGCCGTTTGAAAAATATACAGTTGGGATATACTATTCCGGCATCCATTACACGAAAAGCCAGTATTGACCGCCTTCGTATATATGTAGCGGCCGAGAATCTGCTCACCTTTACCAAGTATGATGGTTTTGACCCTGAAATCGGAGATGGAGATATGGGGGTTGACAAAGGCATCTACCCACAAGCACGTACTATAACATTAGGCGCCAGCATTTCCTTCTAATTAAGAACCATGAAAACAATTACAAATATGAAACATATATTTTCGAAAAAAGGCAAATATACAATGCAACGCATTTGTACATGGGGACTAGGTGCTCTCCTACTGGCGTTGCCCTCTTGTGGAGAAGACTTCCTTACCGTCTATCCTACAAATCAGGTTGCAGCAGGCGCTCCTGCTACAAAAGACGTGATTGAACAAATGCTTACATCTTCTTATCAGATTCTTTTGATGGATAACTATGCAAATGGGTCCATTGCCAGCGTGACTATTTTCGGAGATTTCCGTTCCGACGATATCTACAAAGGGGGAGGTGATGCTACCGACCAGCCGCCTTACTATTATATGTCACAATATAAAAGCACATCTGTAGATATACCTACAGGATGGTGGAGCATCTATTATACAGGTCTCCAACGTTGCAACAGTACATTGCAAGCCTGTGACAATGCAATAAGCGGATCAGCCGCAGAAATAAACCGGCTTAAAGCAGAAGCACGCACATTACGGGCATATTATGTACATTTACTTTGGAAAGCATGGGGTAATATCCCTTATTATGATGTACCATTGGCGCCCCCTTACTTAGCTCCTCAACTTTCTGCCGACGACGTGTATCAGAAAATCATCGCAGACCTGGATGCCGCTATTAATACAGAAGAGTTGCCAATGAATACTACAGGAGCAAATGCATCTCGTATCAACAAAGCAATGGCTATGATGACCAAAGCCCGTGTGGTTATGTATCAGAAAGACCAGACAAAATATGCTCAGGTACTTGAAGATATGAAAAAGATCATTGGTAGCGGAGAATTTGACCTGATCAAAAAAAGCCCTGATACAAAACTCACTGATAATCCGATAGAATGGATGTTCCTTCGTGAAGGTGAATTTTGTAAAGAATCTATCTTTGAAAGCAATCAACTTTCTGAAGGTAAAACATGGGGAAATTCATGGGCTGGGTATGGTACTTATTTGCCAAGGGTGATCTCGGCACGTTCTCTTAAAGATTCGAAAGGCATGTTTGCTTTTGGTTGGGGCTGGTGTCCTGTACAACCTGATGCTTATGCTGTTTTCAATGAGGCGGGAGATTATCGTAAAGATGCAAGTGTTATCCAATGGCCGAGTGGCACATACGAAGCAGGTTATCAAAATACCGGCCTGTTCCTGCGCAAATATACCGCACGTGTGGGATATAACCAGAATACAACCGGAGATGCCGACCTCAATTTCGACAACAACACGCGTATATATCGCTTGGCCGAAACTTACCTGAATGCAGCAGAACTTAGTTTCTACGCAGGAGGCGAAGGCGCAGCAAAACCCTATCTGGACGCCATCCGCGACCGTGCCTTCGGAGATGTAAATCATCGGATACCTGCTACCCTTAATAATATCAAACTGGAACGCCGCCGCGAACTATTCGGTGAGGGTAGCCGCTTCTGGGATCTTGTACGTTGGGGAAGCGATGAAAAAGGCCGAGATATAAAAACTGTGCTTTCTGTAACCGACGATACATACAAAATGAACCGGACATGGGATGATACAAAAAAATATCTGCCATTGCCTAAAAACGAAATAGATGTAACCAAGGGTACAGAATTTGAGATAAAACAAAATCCCGGATGGGAATAATTATTCAAAATGAGAATCATTATGAAAACATTAAATAATTTCCACAATAAATATAAAAATATGGTGCGCAATATTACCACCGGGATCATAGCCTTGTGCTTTCTCCTTACGGCCTGTTCTCCTCAGGAGGATGACAGCTATAAACTCGGAGGCTCACAAGTGGAGATACCTCAAAACGTAAAGATAACCGCAGTTGATAATGACAATGAAGTCGTTATCACTTTCGACCCTATGACCATAATAGATGGCGATGATGTGCTGGCTGTACAATTCTCTTCTGCCGAAGCAGGAATTAATTTTACTGTAAAGGATGCCAGTACAACCGTTCTGAAGAAAAAAGTATACCGCAGTGGCGAATACACCCTCTATGTAGCAGCAATAACCCGTGCAGGAACAGGCACGCCTCGCGAAATTCCATTTACTGTAGCTAAAAACCTGTTACTGGAAACACTAAGTGAGAGTGTATTACCCGAAGTGGTAAAATACAACATTACTGATGCTGCGCATCAGGAAACATTCTACAAGAATGAACTTTATATTGAAAAGAATAGTATAATCACACTTGCCGGAGCTATAGGAAATGAAGATGTTATTGTGAATCTCGACTTCTTCGAAAGAGAAAGTGCTACTTCAGCCAAATTTATAGGTGAAAGTGGTGTATATTCTATCTATTGGAATCCTGTACGCAAGAATGTTATTATCGAGCCTACAATTGCCATAGAAGCACCTAATTATTATGTGTTTACAGGACCGGGCATCGGTTATCCAACCACTGTATCATCAGAAGACATCAAAGCGGCCTATGGGGCTGGCGATGGCCGTTACACGACTGAATGGGATCCGGGTAAAAGTATCCGTAGCCGTGTGGTGATGCGTAGTACCGGTGAGAATACATATCAGGCGACTATCTGCATTAATGAAGGTGCAACTTTCAAACCTTTCTCAAATACCAACTGGGGTAATGATGTATTCAAGGCCGAAAATTGTACATTCACAGGTTCCGCAATATTTAAAGATGCAGGCGACTGGTCACCTAATGGCAATCTGGATAAAGACGCTTATTATCGTATAACATTGAACTCATCAACGAAAGCCGTAGATATCAAAAAGGTGAGTGCAACAGGCGAAGTGTTACCGGATGATACAGAAGAACCGTCAAGTCCCGATACACCAATCGTTTCAAGTATCTTTAGCGTAACAAATGCTACAAGCAAAGAAATAGACGGAGAGGCAATCCTATCCATGTTCCATACTTTGAAAAATGGTGATGAATATACTCCTAGCGGAGGATTGGCTAAAGCCTTGTTTAATGTTGATTTCTTTACAAAAACAACAGATGGGAAACTGAAGTTCTTAGGAGAGGATGGTAACTACCGCTTATTATATAACCCTATCCGTAATAATGTAATCATAAGCGCGGAAGAACCTAAACATCCTGAATATATGTTCATATCAGGTGTCGGACTCGGTTATCCTACAAAAGTATCTGCTGCTGTAATCAGCTCGGTTTATCCAGACAAAGGAATCGCAACCCTTGATAACTGGGACTTTAGCAATGCAATGGAATTTATCCTCATGCGAAAGGTAAGCGACAATGTCTATCAGGCTACCGTAATGATGCCTTTCGAGAAAAAATATTGGTGGGACGGAGGACCTTATGCTTCATTCAAGGTTTATACAGCTACGGCTGCTGAAGCTGCAAATGAAAAAGGTGCGAAATTCTTCTCCGAAGCAGGGGGTATTACAGGAACTGCTACCGGTATAGTTACAGAAATCCTTGACATTCCGGAAGATAACAATATGGATATTTTTGCAAAATTACCGGCTGCCACATTGCGTATCACAGTTGATATGAATGCAAAATCGATGAAAGTAGACAATATCGTATTACCATAAGTCCACAACTAAATCATTCTTCAGTAAGGTATTGAAAACCTTACTGAAGAATTTTAACCCAATAATAATGAAACATATATTTTTATTCATATCAGCCATTCTATTATGCTCATTATCCGCTTGCGCTAAAGATAATTTCAATGGAGAAGAAGAACCGGAGAAACCCGATGGATATGCTCCTGAAGGCTATAGTCTGGTATGGAGCGATGAGTTCGATAATACTTCCAACGGGCTACCGGATAATAAATGGTGGTTCGAGACCGGAAATAACGGTTGGGGAAATAACGAACCCCAATACTATATCGATAGAGTATTGGGAAATGATACCGTAGCTAAAGTACAGAACGGAATGCTGACCATCACAGCTCATAAACTGACTACACCACACGAAGGGGCCGATATCATCTCGGCACGTATGAATACAGTAGAATCATGGAAATACGGCTACTTCGAAATGAGGGCTAAAGTACCCGGAGGAAAAGGTACCTGGGCAGCCTTCTGGATGATGCCGAAAAACTTTCAAAGCTGGCCTCTGGACGGAGAGATCGACATTATGGAATATGTAGGTTATCGTCCGGATGTAACACAGGCCTCGGTACACACCAAGAACTACAACCACGTAGCAGGTACAGAAAAAACAGCTACACGCACAGCTCCGGGAGCCGAGCGTAAATTTTATACTTATGGGCTGCTCTGGACAGAAGACAAGATAACAGCCTATATCGACGGTATCGAATATTTTTCATTTGTCAATGACCGTGCAAATAATAAGAACACATGGCCATTCAATGAACCTTTTTATTTAAAATTAAATCTGGCAATAGGCGGCAACTGGGGAGGGCTGGAAGGCATAGACCCTAATATATTCCCTGCCCGCTACGAAGTAGAATATGTCAGAGTATATCAAAAAGCAAAATAAATAATATGAAATATATGATCAACATATCAATCCTGTCGCTTACTATCGCTTCCTTATTTGCATGTAGTGATGGTTCCGAGAATCCCCCGGCTGAAGATCCGAAAGGCGACGTTTCAATGTATGTAACTACCAGCAACCGCTCGCAGGATTTCAAGAAACAGGCTGTGGATTTCAGCGATGAGCAGTCTGCGATGTCTATCACATTGAAACCCACGGAACGTTTTCAGACGATGGACGGATTCGGAGCTGCCGTAACAGGCTCCAGTGCATTCAACCTATTGAAAATGACAGCTGAGAACCGTAAAAAATTTCTTACAGAGACATTTTCTCCTACAGAGGGCATGGGATACAGTTATATCCGTGTTGCCATCGGCTGTTCAGATTTTTCATTGAGTGAATATACCTGCTGGGACGATAAGGAGGCCGGATTTGGTCTGACTCCGGAAGAAACCGACTATGTCATCCCCGTTTTGAAAGAAATAATCGCTATCAACCCCACTATAAAAATACTGGCATCTCCCTGGACTTGTCCCATATGGATGAAAGAACGGGTAGATGATAACCCATGGACAGGCGGACACCTGAAGAAAGAGTATTACGGAGACTATGCTGATTATTTCATTAAATGGATACAGGCATTCAAGGCTCAGGGGATAAATATTACATCCGTTACTCCACAAAACGAACCTTTGAATGATGGCAATTCGGCATCACTCCATATGGACTGGGAAGAAATGGGCGAGTTTGTCAATCTGCATCTTGCACCCAAAATCAAGGCATCGGGACTTGGAACAAAAGTCTATCTGTACGACCACAACTATGACGTAGCTGATTATCCCCTCAATATTTACAAAAGCGGAGTAGATAATGACGTAGTGGCAGGGGCGGCATTCCACGATTACGGAGGGCAGATAGATGCACTTAACTACGTCCACCAGCAAGCCCCCGGCAAGGAGCTTATCTTTACGGAAACGTCCATTGGCACATGGAACAACGGACAGGATCTCTCCGTTCGCCTGATGGCAGATATGGAATATGTAGCTCTGGGTACAGTAAACCGCTGGTGCAAAGCCGTGATTGTATGGAATCTGATGCTCGACAGCGATATGGGGCCTAATCGTCCGGGAGGTTGCCAGACCTGCTATGGCGCAGTAGACATTTTCAGGGGTAACTTCAAGGACATAAAACGGAATTCACATTATTATATTATTGGTCATCTGGCTTCAGTAGTGAAGCCGGGAGCTACCCGGATAGGTTCGGAAGGTAATACCGAGTCGGGCATTATCTATTCGGCTTTCGAAAATACCGATGGCACATATGCTCTGGTATTGATGAATAATACCAGCGGGAACAAAAAGATTACGGTAAACAGTGGCTCTAAAAAGTTTACTTACGAAGTTCCTTCAAGAGGTGTAGTATCTTATCGCTGGACAAAATAGAGCCTCTTACAGGCTATCCCTAAAGAAGTAAATTGTAGTAAAAAAAATAAGTTATGAAAGTAAGGAAACTAGGATTATTAGGTGCATTTATCCTGTCCGGTATATTCCCGGCGGGCTATGCCCAGAATAATATTGAAAAACGGGTCGAGGATCTGTTATCCAAGATGACGCTGGAAGAAAAAATAGGGCAAATGAATCAGGTCAGCTTCTTCGCTGTCGATGATAAAGCAATCGCCCAATACAGCGACGATGACATGGATACATTCCTCGTCAGGATGGGTATTGCCGGAGGACAAGGGCAGAAGAAGCCTTCCGAAATGACCAAAGCAGAGAAAATAGCCCTTATCAAGGCCGAAGCAGCCAAGATGCTGGATAATAATATCACCCAGCCGATCAGGGATGGAAAAATAGGCTCATTACTGAATATTACCGATCCGGTGATGGTGAATAGACTGCAAAAGGCAGCGATGGACGAGAGCCGCCTGGGAATACCTATGATTATCGGGCGTGATGTCATACACGGATTCAAGACAATATTCCCTATACCATTGGGACAGGCTGCTTCATTCAATCCGCAACTGGTAGAAGACGGTGCACGCATAGCAGCCATAGAAGCCCGTTCGACAGGTGTAAACTGGACTTTTGCCCCTATGCTCGACATCTCGCGTGATGCCCGTTGGGGACGTATTGCCGAGAGTCTGGGAGAAGACCCTTATCTGGGAGGGCAACTGGGAGCCGCTATGGTAAGGGGCTTTCAGGGCAACGGTAATCTGGGTGATCCTAACGCTATCGCAGCCTGCGTAAAGCATTTTATCGGTTACGGTGCAGCCGAAGGCGGACGTGACTACAATAGCACAAATATACCTCCGCACCTGATGCGCAATATATATCTGCCTCCTTTCCACAATTCCATCAAGGCGGGTGCGGCCACATTAATGACCTCGTTCAACGACAATGACGGAATCCCGGCATCAGGGAATGATTATATTCTGAAAAACATCCTTCGTGACGAATGGAAATTCGATGGTTTCGTTGTATCGGACTGGGCTTCGATAGGCGAAATGATCGCTCACGGGTTTGCCAAGAACGATAAACAGGCTGCCGAAATATCGGCTAATGCCGGTCTGGATATGGAAATGGTAACGGGTGCTTATCTCAAATACCTGCCCGAACTGATAAAAGAAGGTAAAGTGTCGGTAGCGACGGTCGATAATGCAGTCCGCAACATTCTACGCATTAAGTTCAGGATGGGATTGTTCGAAAATCCATACGTAGACACCAACAAGGCTTCTGTAATGTATGCAGATGCACATATGAAGGCCGCAAGACAAGCGGCTGTGGAATCTGCCATATTGCTGAAGAACGATAATAATACATTACCGTTGGCTGAAAGCAAGAAAATAGCGGTTATCGGACCTATGGCAAATGCTCCGCACGACCAACTCGGAACATGGATTTTCGATGGTGATAAGAATCATACAGTAACGCCGATAGGTGCCCTCAAAGGGGATTACAAGCATATCAAGTATGTGTATGAGCCGGCTCTGGACTTTTCGAGGGAGAAGAATACTGCTAATTTTGAGAAAGCAAAGCAGGCTGCAGCCTCTGCCGATGTAGCTGTCGTCTTTCTGGGCGAAGAATCCATCTTGTCAGGAGAGGCTCATTCTCTTTCAAATATAAACCTCATAGGAGTGCAATCAGAACTATTAAAAGCGGTAAAAAGTACTGGAAAACCGGTTGTTTTGGTTATCATGGCAGGTCGTCCTTTGACTATCGAACGCGATCTGCCTTTTGCCGATGCCGTGTTGTTTAATTTCCATCCGGGAACAATGGGTGGCCCTGCCATCTTCGACCTTTTGTTTGGAAAAGCGAACCCGAGCGGTAAACTCCCGGCTACATTTGTCCGCGAAGTGGGACAGATACCTATGTATTATAATCACAACAGCACAGGACGCCCTGCTCCCGAAAAGGTAATGGGTTTGGACGAAATAGAACTGGAAGCAGGACAGACTTCTCTGGGAAACACCTCTTTCTATCTGGATTCGGGTAAAGATCCCCTTTATCCGTTCGGATACGGACTCTCTTACAGTACGTTCGAATATTCGGAACTTACGCTGTCTTCGGCTTCTATCCCGATGAACGGAACACTAACGGCCAAAGTGACATTAAAAAATACAGGCAATGTAGACGGTACGGAAGTTGCCCAACTTTATGTTCAGGATATTGTAGGATCTGTGGTGCGCCCGGTAAGAGAACTGAAAGGATTCCAGCGTGTCGCGTTAAAGGCAGGAGAAAGCAAAATAATAGAATTTAAATTATCGACAGACGATCTGGCATTCTATGGTCGCGATTTGATTAAAAGAACGGAGGCGGGCGATTTTAATATTTGGATTGGTGGTGACAGTAACGCCTCGCTTAAGAGTACTTTTTCTGTGACAGAATAAAGTGGATTAACAAAAGGCATAGGAACACATATATATTTTTTCATAGTCATTTATCCTATGCCTTTTCTTTCATTAAAATCAAAAAAGTTTATCTATAAGATATAAAAAGCTCTGTCCTTAGTGAATGTTACAGAGCGGGCAAAAGTAACAGGTGTAGAAAAATGAAAAATGTGTTACATATGTCACCTTTTTTTAACAATTTAGAGCCTTTTTAAATTTTATTCGTTCATTTTCAGAACGAATAAAGAGATATAACAAAATATTAAAGCAAAAGACCTTTACTTTATGAAAAGACTAATTTACATACTATTACTGCCACTTATACTGGCAGCTTGTCAACCAAAAGAAGCCACGCCGGACAATGCAGGACGCTTTCTCCGTGTAGAGGGGCCAAACCTGGTAAAGCCAAATGGAGAAAAATTTCTTATACAGGGGATTAATCTGGGTAACTGGCTCAATCCTGAAGGCTATATGTTTTTCTTCGGATCGGAAGCAGCCTCTTACAGGACGATTAACGAGGCTTTCTGCGAAATGGTTGGTCCGGATTTTACAAGCCGCTTCTGGAAAGAGTTTAAAAAGAACTATATCACGGAAGATGATATTAAATATATAAAACAGACAGGAATGAACTCCATAAGGATACCGTTCCATTACAAGCTGTTTACCAACGAGGACTATATGGGACTGGATTCTTCACACGACGGGTTCGAACTTATCGACCAGGTAGTGGAATGGTGCCGCCAGCAAAACCTGTATGTCATACTGGATATGCACGATGCTCCGGGCGGACAGACCGGGGACAATATAGATGACAGTTATGGCTTTCCCTGGCTAATGACCGACGAAGGCAGTAAGGCTCAATTTTGCGATATATGGAAAAACGTGGCTTCACACTATGCAAACGACACGATAATTTTAGGATACGACTTATTGAACGAGCCTATCGCACACTACTTTATGGAAGGTAATGCCCACCTGAACGATTCACTGGAGCCTCTTTACAAAAGATGCGTGGAAGCAATCCGTACAGTTGACAAAAACCATATTGTCCTTCTTGGCGGTGCGCAGTGGAACGGCAATTTCAGTATATTCAAAGACTCTAAGTTCGACGACAAGCTGATGTATACCTGTCACCGTTACTGGTGCGACACATTACAGGCTAACATTCAGGACTTTGTACAATTCAGGGATAGTGTGAACTTACCTATATATATGGGTGAAACAGGAGAAAACACACATGAGTGGATAGCCGGATGGACCCGCCTGATGGAGCGCAATAACATAGGATGGCACTACTGGCCATATAAGAAAATGGTACCTAACAGCTGTATGGTAACCATACCTAAACCCGAAAATTGGGATCTTATATCGGAATATACCAAACAAGACAGAGCCACTTTTGAGAAGATACGCAAGGTTAGACCAGATCAGGAATTGGTAAAAAAAGCAATGACAGACTTGCTGCAAAATATGAAGTTTAAGAACTGTACCAAAAATGAAGGATATACCCGTGCAATGGGTATGATACCATAAAATAAAATGAGGTTCTTCACTTAAAGTGATGGGTTCATGTTAGATGAAGATTGGGTAGGGATTGTCTATAGCGTAGGCAATCCCTTTTCTTATGAATATATTTGGAAAAGCTTTATCTATATATAGCTTTTAGCCGTTAACTATTAGCTTATAGCTCTTTGAAGTGTTGAGATAAGTAGAAAATACTAAGTAAAAAACGAAAAATATTTATCACTTTTAGTTTTTTACTTACTAATTGTTTACTAACGAGATGTTTCGCTCTGGCTGACAAATTAATTATTAATTTTTCATTCTTAATTATTAATTGTTTTCGGGTGTCACCTTTGTTACTTTTTATTGTCCTCTTGCTCTTTCTTGTGCGCCATCGACATGGCTATGGCAGCATATAATGCAAGAAGAGCGGCGATAAGGAGAGTTACTACCCAGCCATTTATATTCATAAACAGAAGGACAGTAGATGCAATCATAAGCAATACGGCGAATATCTGAATATTGAAAAGCCGTTTTCCGCGAAGGCTCTTGCCGGGATATGGAGTAATGACAGTAGTAGCGGCAAAACCGATTACACCTACAACCATTACATATTTAGCAATAGCAGGATCGAAGTAATAAATGATAGCAGCAAGAAGAATAAGGAGAGCCGATATCTGGAAAATGGAGTTCTTTAGTTTTGGATTTATTTTCATCAGTTGATTTATTCTACAAGGAAAACATCCTCATCGGGTTTCTTCATCAGGTAATTCTCCCTGGCAAACTTCTCAATACGGTCTTTATCCGACTGAAGTTCCTGCAATTTTTGCTTATCTTCGATTGTTTTATTGCGATAATGCTCGATCTGGCTGTTAAGTTCCATGATCTTGGCATCGTAACTAAAACGGGCAAAAATGCTGCTCTCGCTTATAAAGAAGCCAAATATAATGATAACCAGAATTATAAGTAGTTGAACTTTTGTATATCTGGATATAAGATAGTTGAATGCTGATTTCAGAATAGCCATACGTTGAAAAGAGATTAAGTCAATACTGTTTGATTAAACTCACATTGCAAAGATATATATTTGTACTTATATTCAAGTATCGATGGAAACAAAAGATAACATAATAAAGAAATACAGGAACTATTTATTGCTGGAAAAGTCTCTTTCGCCCAATTCGATAGATGCATATATGACCGATCTGGATAAGCTTTCCGGCTTTTTGGAAAATGAAGGGTTGAAAGCGGAAGAGATGAAACTCGACGACTTGCAGCAGTTCATCGCCCAGCTTTACGATTTGGGTATCAATGCCCGGTCGGTAGCCCGCATTATATCGGGTATAAAATCGTTCTATAATTTTCTGGTCTTAGATGGCTATATGCAGGCAGATCCCACCGAATTACTGGAAACACCCAAGATCGGATTAAAGCTACCGACTGTGCTTTCACTTGACGAAATAGAAAAGCTGATGTCCGTAATTGATCTTTCCACAAAAGAGGGGCAACGCAACAGGGCTATTCTTGAAGTTCTCTATAGCTGTGGCTTGCGAATATCAGAACTTACGAATCTGAAATTCTCTGATCTGTTTTTCGACGAAGGTTTTATAAAGGTGGAGGGGAAAGGAAGCAAACAACGGCTCGTGCCCATCTCCCATACTGCAATAAATGAAATCGAAAAATATCTGTACTACCGAAGGGAAATGGATATAAAGAAAGGATCGGAAGACATCCTCTTCCTAAGCAAGAGAGGAACAGCCATTTCCCGCATCATGGTGTTCCATTTTATAAAGCAATATGCAGATCAGGCCGGAATAAAAAAGACGATTAGTCCCCATACTTTCCGGCATTCATTTGCCACACATTTGCTCGAAGGGGGAGCTAATATACGGGCTATCCAGTTGATGCTGGGCCATGAGAAAATCACGACAACCGAGATATACACCCACATGGACAGAGAATATCTCCGCCAGGAAATAATAGAACATCATCCTCGCAATAAAAAATGAACCTCCAAGGTTATTAATATATTTTTATTATATCTTTGTTCAGATGTTTAATTAATCACAAGCACAATTTTATGAAAAAGAGATTCTTTTCAGTGGCTGCAATAGCTCTTGCAGGAACACTATTATTCAGCTCATGTATTGGTTCATTCAATCTTTCGAAGAAAGTGTTGGCATGGAATCAGACTATAGACAATAAGTTCGTTAACGAGGTTGTATTTGTAGCATTATGGATCGTACCCGTGTATGAGGTTTGTATGCTGGCCGATATCCTTGTTATCAACTCTATTGAATTCTGGTCGGGTGAAAATCCTGTTGAAGCGGGGATTGTGAAAAAGGTTCAGGGTGAAAACGGGGTTTATACCGTTGAAACACTGGAAAACGGATACAATATCAAGAACGAAGAAGGACAGGAAATGGAACTTGTTTATGACAAGACTACCAATACCTGGAGTGCAGTCGCTAATGGCGAATCAACCAAGGTTCTTAAATTTGAAGACGAAAAGAATGCCATCGTTTATCTTCCAAATGGAAAGGAACAAAAGGTGGAACTTTCCAACGATGGAGTCCTTGCTTTCCGTCAATCTATTGAAAATGCAGTATTCGTTGCAGCAAAATAAGATCGGACAATTATTCTTAAATTATAGCCGCCCCATACTAAGTTGTAGTTGGGGCGGTTTCTTTATCCTTGATATTCTGATTTTTTAATCTCTTTGTGTAATTCCCTTCAGACAGTCTGTTCTGAACGGAGCTGCCGGCAATCCTTCCGAATTGAACAAGTTCACATCGGGATTATTCGACCAACTGTAACGAACAGATACAGGCTTGGATATATTATCGGAATAGACAATAACCTTATCTCCTTCAATATAAGCCTTAGCCCACACAAACTTATTATCAGTCCCGGCAATGGCAAATCCCTCTATGTAGCCGTATTTACTTGTAGATTTGAGTCCTTTCCCTATATTGTTGAAGCTAATAATTGCCTTATCGCCATCTACCTCCATCGATTTAAACGTCGGGCCGGAATAGATTATGTCCGTTTTACCATAATCTTTATTCAAAGCGTTTAAGGCCAGTCGAAGCCCTACATCCTGCTTATTACGAGGGTGGATATCATTGGCTTCCCCTATATCTGTAATTACTGCCTCACCTGTTTTTGGTAGAGATAAAGTCAGACTTTGGGCTTCCCGTAGTTCAGCCCAGTCACTATCCTGAGGCACATCGTCTTTTGCCATAAAATTGGCCAGTTGCACCCAATAGAATGGAAACTCATAGCCCCATTTTGTTCGCCAGTCTGTAATCATATTCGGGAAGAGCGTACGGTAATTATAAGCCTGTCCTGCATTATTCTCTCCCTGATACCAGATAGCACCCTTAATCGGATACTGAATAATCGGATTTATCATTGCATTATAGAGCAAGGATGAGTACATATTCGGAGAAAATTCTACATAGTTGAAGGCCTTATTACTTACCGCTACCTTATACAACCATTCTCCGGCCAAAGGGTATGATTTTCCACCGGCATCCAGAGTAAGGTCTTCAGGTTTTCCATATAAGCCACCGCCACCGGCATTATCCACAATTTTCACTGTTATGATATTTTGCCCTGCTTTAAGGACATTTGCCGGAACTGCGTACGAACGATTGATATTATATCCGTTTGTCTCTCCGACCTTAATCCCGTTTATCCATGTTACATCATTATCATCGATAGGGCCTAGCCGTATTGTTCCGGATTTTCCTTCAACACTCTCCGGAAGTGTAAGAGCGTATCTGAACCATAAAATACCATCTACGGACCCCAGTTCACCATCCCAAAGTTTCGGCACCTGCATTTTCTTCCACGTGCTTGTATTCAGAGTTGGATTGAACCAAGATTCTGCTACCCCCGGGTCATTGAGCATAGCCTGAGTAAATGCTTTTTTCCCCTCTTCGCTTTCTTTAGCAAATTTGTCAAAATCTGTGATATTAAGAGCCTTGTATCGTTCTTTTAAGATATCGCCCAGCTTACTAAAAGATTCGGGACTAGTCCATGTTTCTATATCTGTACCTCCCCACGATGAATTGATTATTCCAATCGGAACATTCAGTTCCTGATACAATTTGCGGGCAAAGAAGTATGCAACAGCTGAAAAATCGCCTACAGTAGCAGGAGAGCACACCTCCCATGAACCCTTGAGATCTGATTTAGGTTTCATATCCAGATCTTTCACAACATTAAATGACCGGATTTGGGGAAAATCGGCATTACTAATCTCTGATTTCGCATTCATTGAGCTTTTTACCTGCCATTCCATATTCGACTGTCCGGAACAGAGCCAAACCTCTCCGATAAGAATATTTTGAAAGGTGATACTATTATTTTTCCCTTTTACCTGCATGGTGTACGGTCCTCCGTGAGACACTGGTGTTAACAATATAGTCCAATTGCCGTTTTTATCGGCTTTTACCTTTTTTTGCTGATCGAGAAAACTTACTTCCACCGTTTCATTCTTATCAGCCCAGCCCCATACCTTTATGGGCTTATCACGTTGAAGCACCATATTGTCTGAAAATATGCGAGGTAGCTTTACTTCTGCATGCAAAACAGAAAAAGTAATGCTAAAAAAACAAATGAGAAAAGTCAGATTTTTTTTCATAATGTAAATTGATATTAGATAATGTAAAATAAGTATTAAATAATTATTTTACCAAATACATAATAAGCATATTTA
>QMCD01001389.1_pt1 | contig 17980 bp, 14 predicted proteins | sample 1821841 | NCBI WGS metagenome assembly QMCD01 (sample SAMN01991225, study PRJNA193472) | Termite gut metagenome, whole genome shotgun sequencing project. | isolation source: worker | host: Macrotermes natalensis
TGGCGTTCCAACGTCCGGTTACGGTCATCGCCCTGTCAGGCGGGATTTGATGCGCGTTGAGAATCTTGTGCATAGCCTCAAGCACCGTGCCGGGCAGATATTTCCTCACGATCCGGACGATGCCGAGCGCGGCGTCGGGAGCCGTGGCGCAGACAAGGGCCCGTGTGGGCCATGGAGGGCGATGCTGTGATTGCCGAGACACAAATGTCGTCTTTCGGGCGCGGCCTGCAACCTTCGTTCTCTATGGAATACCGCGCTATGCTGCTCGAGGGGGATCGTCCTAAAGTACTCGATACATGGTTTAGCGGGTCATTCCGGCGCCACATGCCCGACCATTACCGACTCGGTTATCAGATCATGTCGTGGTCGTGGGGGCGTTATGGCGAGAATATTTTGGACAAGACGTCGAGATTCACATCGCGCAACCCGTGGATGCTCTTTCCGTTCGCCATCGCACTGAAAAAGTTCTACGGTACCTCCACAGGGCTTATGCTCACCGAGGCATTCGACGATCTGGAGAAGCATTGGCGGAGCCTGCCGTTGGAGGATAACTCGGCCGAAATAATCGAAACACCGATAACATCCTACACCACCTATACTTCGCCGCGCGCCGTGAACGGAGGTATTGTTGCATTGAAAGAGGACCTGGATAAAACACCGAGGCTGGTTTTAATCGAAGAACGCATGCAGGCTCAAAGCGGCCATAATGCAATTTCAGAACGTAGGGCAAAAGGACTTTCACCCAAGAAATCGAATTCCGCCCCTCCACTTGGCGCACACTACACCGAACGCGCGCTGTGCCGCACAGGCATAGTCAACTCACCGCTTGCAGTACTCGGCAACCGCATATATTGGACTGAGACGCGCCGGAGCACCTTTTGGGACCAAAAAACGGGTTCCGTATTGTGTTCCTACAATATGGCCACGGGACATAAACGAACACACGGCAAGCATCGCAACGTGCTATATCCCACTGCAGCAGGCGACTCATTGGCATGGGTGGAGTACCATCCCGAAGGATTTTACAGCATTGGCAATCGCAAGTTACCGGATACGATCTTCGTTCACGGGCTTGCTTACGATAGCGGCAAACTCTACTTTATAGCCCTCGGCGATAGCGGAATGTGGATCGGTGCGTCAGGCGACAGCATCGAACAGGTTACAAAGCCTTCACGCGTTACGATCTCGAGTCTCACGGCGGGCGACGGCGTACTCTATTTCAACTCGATAGCGAGTGGCAAGGATGAAATACACAAACTCGATCTCGCAACGGGCAAAGAATACCGCATTACCACATCGCGCTACGGTTCATTTTCAGGTGCGCCTATTTTCGACATGGCCGGTTCATCGACGGGGATCGTGGCAACGACTTACACGCCGGACGGCTATATGCTTTCAAAGCAAGAAATTCCTGCGAATGCAAGTCTCGACAAAGTCTCCTACTCTAACCTGCCGCGAAATATCCTGAATCCCGTCCATGTCGATTGGGAAGTGCCTAACCTCGATGATATAACGGTAGCAGAGACGACGGTGAGGTCTGTAAAAAAATACCGTCGCGGGTTTAACCTTTTTAACTTTCACAGTTGGGCGCCTGCTTATTTTGAACCCGACGAGCTGATGGGCGAGGCACAATTCAATCCACGAATAGGTCTTACTGCCATGTCTCAAAATAACCTCAACAGCGCATATACCGAGTTAGGATACGGGTATACAGGTCGACACAGCGTTGCCCACGCCAAGTTCAAATATCTCGGCTGGGCGCCCAAGATAGAGTTCGACTTACGCTGGGCCGATACGCCGCAACTCATATACGGTCGCCCCATAAATCCTCGAGAAATCCAAGACCACCTGGAATTCAAAACACACGCCTATTTGCCGTTCACGCTCTCCTCTGGTGCGATGACCCACATACTGACACCCATGGTGCAATGGAGCTACATCAACGAACGCCTCTATGAAGATGACAGCATAAATTACGAAACCGGAACGAACCAATTTACAGCAGGCATTCAATACTCGGCTAACCGCCTTATGGCGTACCGCGACTTTGCCCCGCGCTTTGGCTACAGCGTACGCGTACACCACACCCGAGATCTTCTAAACGACGATTTCGGACGCCTGTGGAGGGCCATGGGTCACGTCCGGCTTCCGGGTATAGGATCTCACCACAGTTTACTGTTGAGCGGGGCGTGGCAGCAGCAAAAAACCAAGATGTATATCTTCAGGGCCAAAGAACTCTTCCCGCGCGGCGCCGACTACGACGCCGTATATCCGGAACATTATCGCGCCGCGTCCGTTAATTACGCCTTGCCTTTGGCTTACCCCGATGGCGGTATCAATTCGTTGCTATATGTGCGCCGCATACGCCTGTCGGCGGGGTTCGATTATGCCTATTACAAGAACTTCCGCACTCCCTACGAGATATCGCCGAGGTGGCAGTCTGTATGGTCTTACGGCGCCGACCTCACTTTCGATATCTCTCCCTTGCGCCTGCCTCAAAACACAAGCTCGACAATAACCCTCTCTATTTACAAACCCTCCGACAAGAATCGCCTGTGGGGAGGATTTACACTGTCGTTACCCATATAACGTGGAGCGATGTGTGTGCCCATACATATGCCTACTGCTTGTCATCTCGAAGCGTGTAGCGACTGCGTGCTTGAGGAGAGCGATTATTCCGGTCGTCATTTTGAGCTAACCACAGGCAAGTCGAAGAATCTCACAGCGCTGTCATCTCGAACGTTAAGTGAGGGATCTCTCACTCAACGTTCGAAAAAGTAAATAGACATGTGCGGGCATGCACAATTTTCCATTAATTAACTATCTTTGCATTCGATGAAAACCAAATTGAATAGCCGGCGGGCGGTACGGTGGTTGTGGATTATTGCCGGAGCGCCGTTCGTATTGCTTTTTGCTATGCTATTGGCCACCGGACTGGGAGCGTTCGGTCAACTACCCACGTTCGAGGAGTTGGAGAACCCTGAGAGCGATCTGGCCACTGAACTCTACTCTGAAGAGGGGCGTATGATAGGTATGATCTTTGCCAAGAGCCGTTCGTTCGTGGATTACCACGAGCTGAACGACTCGATAGTCGCGGCTTTGGTATCGACCGAAGACCAGAGGTATTACGGCCACTCGGGGATAGATTTCATATCGCTGGCAAGGGTTGCGTTCAAGAGACCGTGGGTATGGGTCAGCGTAGTCAGGGCGGCGGTTCGACGATAACCCAGCAGTTGGCCAAAAACCTGTTCCCGCGCGACACGGTACGTAATCGCAGCTCTGTCTCGCGGCACGGCAGGCTTATGGTGAGTAAGCTCAAGGAATGGATCACAGCGGTGAAACTGGAGCGTAATTACACCAAGGAGGAGATCATAGCGATGTACCTCAACACGATGGATTTCAGCTCTAACGCGGTAGGTATCAAGGCTGCGGCGCAGACCTATTTTTATAAGACACCCGCCGAATTGACCATCAACGAGGCAGCGACGCTGGTAGGCATAGTGAACGCCACTACACGCTATAACCCGCAACTCAATCCCGACAACGCACTGCGCCGCCGCAACACTATCTTAGACAGGATGCGCGAAGGAGGGTTTATCACACGGCACGAGATGGACTCTTTGCAGAAGTTACCCATAGTGCTGAACTACCACCCTATAACGCACGATAAGGGCACGGCAACCTACTTTCGGATGATGGTGGCCGAAACTTTGAAACGCAATAAGCCGCAACGCAGCAGCTATCCCAACGATGTACGCGGCGAATGGGATTACAATCAGGATGTGGCAATGTGGGAATCGAACCCGTTGGAAGGGTGGATACACAAGACTAAAAAACCCGACGGTTCGGAGTACGATATTTACAGGGACGGGTTGAAAATATATACCACGATCAACGCTGCGATGCAGGAGTATGCCGAGCAGGCTCTATGGTCGCGCCTGTCGGAGCAGGCCCAACCTTCGATGGACAGGCAGTATGCTAACACCAAGCGCATCTACCGCGATATGACAGCCTCGCAACGCGAAGCGGAACTCTTCCGCAAGTACCGCCGCGCACATCGAGGCATGAGCGAGCAACAACTTAAAACGGCATTTGAAACCCCCGTGCAGATGCGCGTGTTCACATATAAAGGCGAGCGCGATACGTTGATGACACCGCGCGATTCGGTGGCGCACTACGAGTTGGTCATGCGCGCGTCGTTCGTGGCAATGGACCCGAAGAACGGCCACGTGAAAGCGTATGTCGGCGGCCCCGATTACCGCTATTTCCAATACGACATGGTGCGGCAGGGCAAGAGGCAGGTAGGTTCCACGATCAAGCCTTTCATCTACGCTTTCGGTAACGACCACCTTGGGTTGGACCCCTGCACACCTGTACAGAATATCAAGTATGTCTACGAAAGTCCCTCTGGTGATGTTTGGGATCCGGGTGAAGCGGGTGGCGAAGCGCGTGCCCACACGGGCGAGATGCGCCCCCTTTGGTGGGGGTTGGCCAACAGCCGCAACAACTTCTCGGTATGGATCATGCGTCAGGGCAAAAACCCCGAGGCGGTGGCGGAATTTATCCATAACATGGGTATACACAGCTATATAGACCCTGTGCCGTCGCTATGTCTCGGCACCCCCGAGTTGACATTGTGGGAACTGGTTGGGGCTTACAGCACATTTGCGAACAACGGAGTATTCACAGAGCCGATATTCGTTACACGCATCGAGGATAAGAACGGAAATATAATCTCGGAGTTCGCACCCTCCACCAAGGATGCACTAAGCAGCCAGACGGCCTATACGATGATCCAAATGTTGCGTAATGTGATCAATATGGGTACGGCGGGCAGCATACGTAGCACTTTCGGGTTTACGGCCGATATGGGCGGCAAAACGGGAACGAACAACGACAACCGCGACGCATGGTTCGTCGGCATAACACCGAGCCTGATAGGTGGAGCATGGGTAGGTAACGACGATCAACGAGTCAGCCTTGCCGTGCGCGGCGAGGGTTCCATAATGGCGCTGCCCATATTCGGGGAGTTCCTAAAAAAGGTCTACGATAATCCCGTATTGGGCATCACGCAGAACCAACGGTTCACCATGCCCGACGACGCGGTGGTTTTCAGTTGTCCGCGTGACGCCTATTTCGGCGAGGGAGAGATCGTTACGGAAGACGAATTTTTCGATTGACACGGACATTGTCCGGTTTATTATAACAACACACAATTCTGATTGATCGTTGAGTTTCTATTTGGAACATAGGGATATGGGGACGCAGGCGCGGGCAGGGCGTTTCGAGACGGCGCACGGAGCTGTCGAGACTCCCGTATTTATGCCTGTGGGTACGGCGGCGACGGTCAAGGGTATATATCACCGCGATCTTGCCGAAGATGCGCATGCGCAGATAATCCTTGCCAACACCTATCATCTCTACCTGCGCCCGGGCATCGATATTCTGGAGCGTGCCGGTGGTGTACACAGGTTCTGCTCTTGGGAGCGGCCTATGCTCACCGACAGCGGCGGGTTTCAGGTCTTCTCGTTGGCGGGATGTCGTAAATTGAGTGAAGAGGGGTGTAAGTTCAGTTCGCATATCGACGGCAGCAAACACCTCTTCACGCCCGAGAATGTTATAGATACGCAACGTTCGATCGGAGCCGATATTATGATGGCGTTCGACGAGTGCCCTCCGGGCGACGCACCGCGCGACTACGCCGCTAAATCGCTCGGTCTGACACACAGATGGCTGGAGCGTTGTTTCACGCAATATGAACGCACCGAACCTAAATACGGATACAGGCAATCGCTATTCCCTATCGTACAAGGAGTTGTCTATCCCGACCTTCGGGCGCAGTCGGCAGAGTTCGTGCAACGGTTCGATGCCGACGGGTATGCCATCGGCGGCCTCGCAGTAGGCGAACCCGCACCCGTGATGTACGAAATGGTAGAGTTGGTATGCGGTATTCTGCCGCAAGACAGGCCGCGATACCTTATGGGTGTCGGCACGCCGATGAACATCCTCGAAGCCATAGAGCGCGGTGTCGACATGTTCGACTGCGTGATGCCCACGCGCAACGGCCGCAACGGTATGCTTTTCACCTCGGAAGGCATAATCAACATACGCAATGAGAAGTGGCGCGACGACTTCTCGCCTTTAGACCCTACAGGTACGAGTTTCGTCGACCACACATACTCAAAGGCCTACCTGCGCCATTTGGCAATATCGGGAGAGATGTTGGCCGCCGAGATAGCCTCGCTGCACAATATCGCGTTTTACGTATGGCTTACCCGCGAAGCTCGCCGGCAGATAATCGCCGGAACTTTTACCGCGTGGAAAGCCGAAATGGTAACTAAATTGATCAGAAGGTTATGAATTTAGCCGTGATCCGAAGCAACAGCTACACCCGTGGTCACAGGCTTGGGTATGTTGCAAATGGAATGAGATTTTTCGACTGCAGCCTACTATGGTCTGCACCGAGATGACATATTTCAATATTCATTAAATAATCGCCCCGCGTGGGCATACGCATGAAAATACTCGACAGATATATTATCGGCAAGTTCTTAGGAACGTTCTTTTTCGCCATCGGGTTGTTGATGGTGATCGTCATCATCTTCGACTATGTCGAGAAAATGGAAGACTTCACTCAACTGCATGCGCCGTTCAAAGCGATAGTGGTGGATTATACGCTGAACTTCATCCCCTATTTCTTCAACCAGTTCATCGGTTTATTCACGTTTATATCGGTTATCTTCTTTACCTCGAAACTCGCCTACCAGACAGAGATCATCGCCATGCTGTCGGGCGGTATGAGTTTCAAGAGGCTGATGTGGCCATATTTTCTATCTGCGTTGGTGATTACGGTGCTGTCATTGCTGCTAAGCCTTTTCGTTATCCCGCCGGCCAATGCCAATCGCTTCAAGTTCGAGAGTAAATACCTCAGAAAGAACCAGAACCAACAGTCTGATTTCAATATATACCGGCAGGTATCGCCAGGTACGTTCGTCTATGTGCGCGGGTTTTCGTCGGACGCCAATACAGCGCAATACATCGCCATAGAGAGTTACGAAAACAGCCGTATGACGGCATCACTCGATGCAGCACGCGCCTCACTCAACCCTGAAACACGCCGTTGGACGGCCAACAAATTCACCACACGGCAATGGGACTCGCTGGGTCGCGAAGTCTTCGTACAGCATAATGCAAAATTAGACACCCTGATCAATATCGACGCTTCGGAGTTCGGCAATGTCGAAATGCTCGTGCAGTCTATGCCCATCGGACGGTTGAACAAATTTATAAAGCAGCAGAAAAGCAAAGGGTCGGAGATGATCGGGCTTTTCGAAGTCGAGCGTGCCCAGAGATTTTCCTATCCATTCTCGACATTTATCCTGACACTTATCGGTGTTTCGCTATCCTCGCGCAAGGTTCGCGGCGGAACGGGGTTGCACATAGGCGTCGGTATCACGCTATGTTTTACTTATATCCTTTTGGCCCGTTTTGCTCAGGAGTTCGCCAAAGGCGGAGTCATGCCGCCCGCCATAGCCGTATGGCTCCCCAACGTTCTCTTTGCCATCGTAGCGGTCTACCTTTATCGCCAGGCCCCGAAGTAAGGGGTAACTTATAACAATTAGTGATTACAGAGCCGCGCAATGCGCGGCTTTTTATCATCCAGATAGTTATATGTCATCTCGATATGCGCACTCGCGAGTAAGAGATCTCTCGCTCCACGCTTCGAGATGACATAAAAAGCGTGCAAGCCAAGCGAAAACGCAAACCCGTGTGAATATCCGGTATCGATTTTGAATCAATTATAATCCATCGATCAACGCTTCGTATCCGCGTCGGGTAAGAGGTGTTTCGGAAAAAAGGCTATCGAATTGCTCTTCTGTAAGAGTACGCCAGAATTCTCCGTGTGCGGGTGCAGGAATGACGGGCATCCATCGCAGATCGGTGCTCAAGGGAGTATCTTGATTACGAGGGCAACAGCTTTGACATGCATCGCAACCTGCCAACCACGGACGCGTCTGTTTTTGATTTTTGTCAACGCCCTCCTGATTGCCATACGATTCGGAAGCACGACGTTCCAAGGTAAGTCTTGCAATACATCGACGGGCATCGATAATTCGAGGGGCGACGATCGCGCTGTTAGGGCAGGAGTCCATACATCGTGTACATGTACCGCAACCGTCGGCAATAGGTGAATCATAGGCATCGCACTCTGCATCCAACACCAACACTCCGAGAAGTACGAACGAACCGTATTCGGGAGTTATAAGAAGTGTATTTTTACCTGTCCACCCCAAACCCGCACGGACGGCCCATGCCTTTTCGAGTATGGGTGCAGTATCGCAAAAAGCGCGCCCACGCGTTTCGGCAAGTTGCACAAGTATATTATGCAACATAGATTTTATCGTCGTATGATAATCGCGCGCATAAGCATAGGAGGCTATGCGCGGGATTTCGGTTTGGTTCCAGGCAGTATTCTTATAGTTCACGGCGCAAACCACTACCGTGCGCGCACTCTCGACGAGCGACGCGGGATCGAGCCTCTTTGCAGGCGCACGCCGCATATATTCCATATCGCCATACAACCCGCCGTCGAGCCATCTTCGCAAAGGCTCCTCATGCTCCGACAATATCTCGGCGCGCGCGATCCCGCATAACGAGAACCCTTCGGCAAAAGCAGCACTGCGTATTTTTTCAGCAGAAAGCATGCGGCAATTTACGGTTTTTTCCCTATCTTCGCAAAATTGTAATCAATTAATACCATATCATAATGGAACTGACTAATATCGCCGCCCAATTTGCCATTGAGGGCAGCATCGAAGCCGTAACACCCATCACCGACGGGTTGATCAACGACACCTATCTCGTGCGTACCGCCGGCGCGACACCCGACTATATCCTCCAACGCAAGAACAAGTCGATCTTCAAAGACGTGCCAGGGATGATGGACAACATTCGTCGCGTGACGGAGCATATCGCCCCTAAGGTCGCCGATCCGTTACGCAACGTGCTGACCGTGATCCCTGCTTTGGACGGAGCGTTCTACTATGTAGACGATGAGGGCGAATATTGGGCCGTATGTCTATATATAGACGATGCACGCACCTATAACAAAGCCGACTCGCCGGCTCTGGCAGAGAAAGGCGGTGCGGCGATAGGCAAGTTCCAGGCGCAGCTCGCCGATTTTAGCGAGCCTTTGGTAGACACCCTGCCCGGATTCCACAATATGCGTTTCCGTTTCGAGCAGTGGGATGCCGTTCTGGCTGCCGATCCCGTAGGTCGTGCTGCCGAGGTCAACGAGGAGATCAGCTGGATACATAGCCGCCGCGATCAAATGATGGAGTTCTGGGCAGCAGTCGAAAATGGCGAACTGCCGCGCCGCGTAACCCACAACGATACCAAGATCAGCAATGTGCTCTTCGACAAGGATGGAAATTCGCTATGCGTGATAGACCTCGACACGGTGCTTTCGGCATGCGGTCTGAACGACTACGGCGATGCGATTCGCTCTTACGCCAACACCGGACTGGAGGATGACGAGAACCTCGATAACGTCGGTCTCGATTGGGATATCTTCGCAGGGTTCACACGCGGTTATCTGTCGGAAGCAACATTCCTCACACCTGCGGAACGTAAATGGCTGGCTTTTTCGGCACTGTTCATCACCTACGAGCAGGTATTGCGCTTCCTGATGGACTATATCGACGGCGATAACTATTACAAGGTACGCGACGCACGCCACAACCTCGTGCGTACCCACGCGCAATACAAACTGTTGCAGTCGATGGAAGAAAACCTGCCGCGCATGAACGCGTTCGTGGCAGGATTATAAGCTCTCTGTAATAAGCACCCCCAAAGCCGTTATCCGGCTTTGGGGGTGCTTTATTTCTGATATATCACCGCGATCTATATAGACCGACTATTCGTTCGACGGTGCTCGAACTCGTTCAAGAACGGATTATTTCCGCGCGCAGAAATTTCTCCGACACAACAACCCTTACGGCATGATCGATGATCTCGAATTCAAACGGTGAAAAGCCCAAAGCCTCACCGTCGACCTCGACCATGATCTCGGGCGTCGATTCGATCCTGATCTTGCGTCCACGGAAAAGAGACACATTCTTTAGCCGGTATATACGTCCGTTATAGAGCGAACGCACACGCATAAGCACTCCCAAGCGGCTCATACGGCGGATCACCGTAACGTCGAAAAGTCCGTCGTCGGCTACCGCTTCTGGCATCTGCATCATACCGCCGCCGTTGTACTTTCCGATACCTATCGTCCCACTATATACAAGTTCACTGACCACCTGCTCTCCGTCGATCCACATACGCACGCCGGTGGACGAATAGCGCATCACGGATTTCAGCATACTCCAGATATAGAGCCATTTACTGCGCCGCCCCTCGTCTTTCAGGCGATTATATCGGCGGTTCACAAAACCGTCGAAACCCACCCCCGCCACATTCGCCATATAGCGCACTTGTTTTACATGCGACTTCATATAGGTCAGCCGCCCCACATCCTGCAGGAACGAATGCCCCTCGACGATGGCGCGAATGGCGTCGGAATAACGGCGCGGGATGCCGAACATGCGTATCCAGTCGTTACCCGTACCCACGGCGATGACCGACAGAAGCACATCTTGCGTAGGTACTTCATGTTGGATGAAAAGGCCGTTCACCACCTCGTGAATGGTACCGTCACCGCCCACGACCAGGAGCTTGCGGTAGCCTTTTGTAACGGCCTCCACCGCAAGCTCGATGGCATGGTACTTATGTTCTGTAAAGACATAATCGGGCATAATGCCATTGGAACGCAGCAGGCGGCTGATCTGCGGCCAGTCGTTCAATCCCCTGCCCTTTCCGGCTACGGGGTTCACAATAGCAAACCACTTGTCTTTCATTTCCTGGTTTTATAAAGCATAGTCCGTAATATACGGACTATGCTATCTATAATTAAACTAATTGCCCTGTGCGGGCGCGCACTATTTTGCAGGTATATTCTCCAAAATAACTTTGAGGTAGTCCCAGAACTTCGCAACCGAAGGAATGTTAACCTCTTCGTCGGGCGAATGTGCGAAACGCATCGTCGGACCGAAGGAGATCATATCCATCTTCGGGTACTTGCCTCCGATGATACCGCATTCCAAACCTGCATGCACGGCGCCGACATGAACTTCTTCACCGTACAATTTCTTATATACTTCCTTCATGGTTTGCAGGATGGGCGATTTCATATTGGGTTTCCAGCCGCTGTAACCGCCGCGGAGTTCGATCTGTGCGCCTGCCAACTCAAAAACGGAGCACATACTGCCTGCCAGAGCGTCTTTCTCGGTATCCACCGAACTGCGCATCAGGGCCTGAAGTTTAATGGTACTGCCGTCGGATACCACTCTCGCAAGGTTCGTCGATGTTTGAACCAACCCTGGCATAGACATGCTCATCGTGATCACGCCGTTCGGGCAACCGCATACCGCGCGCGTCAGGCGCATTGCAACATCTTTGGGTATAATGCCGTGGGTACTCGGAGTAGAGTCGACAGCCTTGATCGAAAGAGAATCCTCTATACCGTCCAATTCTGCGGTAACGATCTTTTCGTACTCAGCAACGTCATTTTTGAAACGCTCCACATCACCGGCAGGAACATAAACTTTCGCCACACCCTCGCGCGGGATAGCATTGCGCAACCCGCCGCCGTCGACACTCGCCAACTGCATGTCGTAACGCTCCCACATCATACGCAGGAATCTGAAAAGCAGCTTGTTGGCATTACCTCTCTGAAGGATGATCTCCGTTCCCGAGTGGCCGCCGCGAAGGCCCTTAACCTCCAAATCCAACGCCTTGTGGCCTTTGAATTCGCTCTTGTCGGCCGTATATTCGAACCTGATGTTAGCATCCAGACCGCCCGCACATCCCACACACAGTTCGCCCCACTCCTCTGTATCGAGGTTCAACAGGATGTCGCCCTGCAATTCGTTCGCGCGCAGATTGAACGCACCGTCCATACCGGTCTCTTCGGTTGCGGTGAAGAGGCCCTCGACAGGACCGTGGCGCAGGTCTTTCGACTCCAAAACCGCCAATGCGGCCGCTGCACCGATAGCGTTATCCGCACCGAGTGTCGTGCCATTAGCCGTTACCCATTCGCCGTCGATATAGGCTTCGATGGGGTCTTTCGTGAAATCGAAATCTTTGTCGTTGTTCTTCTGCGGCACCATATCCAGATGGGCTTGCAGCGTCACGCACTTTAAGCCTTCCATACCCGGAGTCGCGGGTTTACGCACAATAACATTATTACCCTCGTCCACAACACACTCCAAGCCATGTTCTTTCGCGAAATCGATCACATATTCGCGGATTTTCTCTTCGTGTCCCGACGGGTGGGGAATCTCACACATTGCCGCAAAATGTTTCCACAATATCTCCGGCTTAATGCTTTTGATGTTCTTGTTCATTGTATTAGTTTTAATTAATGTTAATATCCGATTAATTTGCAGTGGTTAGTCATCTCGAACTGCCCTTAAGCGAGACCGTTGCGCAACGGCGGGAGTTTGCTCACGATGCCGAGCGACAAGGTAGTCAACTTATTAAGCGTGGAGCGAGAGATCTTTCACTTGACGTTCGTGATGACATGTAACAACCCTGTGCAGGTACGCACTATCTTAACCGTGCGATCATGTTCTTGCAATTATTCTCTATGCGTTCGAGGATGTCACCACCCTCGGCACGCACGAATTTCTCACCCGTGATACACTCGTAAAGTTCTATGTATCTGTCGCTTATGTTCCCCACTATGTCGTCGGTCATTTCCGGCACGCTCTCCCCTGCCCTGCCCTGGAAACCGTTCTCCATCAGCCATTCACGCACGAATTCCTTCGACAACTGTCGCTGCTGCTCGCCTTTCGCAAAGCGTTCTTCGTAGCCGTCGGCATAGAAATAACGCGACGAATCAGGGGTGTGGATCTCATCTATCAGAGTGATCACGCCGTCGCGTTTGCCGAATTCATACTTTGTATCGACGAGTATCAATCCTCGCTCTGCGGCCATTTGTTGTCCACGCGCGAATAGCGCCAACGAATATTTTTCCAACTGTATATACTCTTCCTCCGATACCAAACCCTTGCGGATGATTTCCTCGCGCGATATATTTTCATCATGCGCACCCTGCTCGGCTTTGGTCGAAGGGGTCAGGATAGGCTGCGGGAAACGTTGGTGTTCCTTCATCCCGTCGGGCAGCAGAACTCCGCAAATCTCCCTCGCACCCGCTTTGTAGTCGCGCCACGAACTGCCCGTCAAGTAAGCCCGCACGATCATCTCGACCGGATAAGGTTCGCACCTGTGCCCCACAGTTACCATCGGGTCGGGCGATGCGATCTTCCAATTCGGGCAAATATCCGACGTTGCATCCAGAAATTTCGATGCGATCTGATTCAAAACCTGACCTTTATAGGGTATTCCACGCGGCAATACCACATCGAATGCCGAAATTCTGTCGGTCACCACCATAGCCAACCATTGGCCGTCGATGTCGTAAACATCCCTTACCTTGCCCACATAGAGGCTCCTCTGCCCCTCGAAATGAAAATCGGTCTTTGTAATTGCGTTCATATTATTTGTTCAGAATTTTCGATGAGTACTCAAAATCGACTATCGAACCCGGATGGTCGATGGCGAGTACGGTACCGTCGGAATCTATAAACACCGCCCGAGGATAACTATTGATACGGTAGCTGTTCGTCAACTCTCCTAATGCAGGCGCATGTAGGTTTAGCCACGTTATACCGTGCTCGAAAGACGAGCGCTCCCAGGCAGTCGTATTATCATCCAAATTAATGCCTATAATGGTCACATTGTCGCCATGCTCCTCGTGAAGCGCCTTATACACAGGTATGAACTCGATACAGGGGCTACACCATGATGTCCAAAAATCAAGTAACAGATATTTATTCTTACCCAGATAGTCCGATAGTTTATGCGTATTTCCCTCAAGGTCGGGTAATGTTGCATCTGACATTCTGTCGCCAACTCTTACTTCGGTAAGCGGATTAAGGAATAATGAAATTTCGCGTCCCTTGGGGGACTCTTTTCGTTTATCCCCGAGCCGTTCATAGAGTGCCACAGCACGTTCTCGCAGGCTGCCGTAAATCTCAGGGTATGTATAAATAAACTCGCTAAGAAAGTGCAATTTTCGCATATTTCTCGAATGGAGCGGTTGTCGGCGCCCCTCCAATTTATCTAATTGCGCACGAACCATTATAAACATCAGGCTGTCTTCCCTCGCCTTAAACACAGATCGGTCTCGATAGATACACTTAACTGCCTCGGTTCTCTCACTTGACATCGATTCTGTGTAATACAAGATGCTGTCGATCTTTCTATCTGCCTCTTTCTGCTTTTGCTCCACAATTTTATATTCCGCCCACTCTTTGGGCGAAACACGCCGATAATCGTTGATTAAGCGTAAAATATTGACATATTTACACGAAGTCAATGCCGTGCAGAAAATCAGCACAACAAATATCCTAAATAATTTTGTCGATTCTTTCATTTATCATTGTTTGTCATCTCGAAGCGTGAAGCGAGAGATGACATTACTCCTGTTTATGCCCTTCCAATGCGTCAACGATAGACTTCACGAGCGTATGGCGGACAATATCGCGCTTATCGAACTCCACCACGCCGATACCGCGTACATTGCGAAGACGCTCGACGGCCGTTGCCAACCCTGAATCTTCGCGCCGAGGCAGGTCGATCTGTGTTAGGTCGCCCGTAACTATAAAGCGCGCATTGCGCCCCATACGTGTAAGGAACATTTTGAGCTGCGATAGCGTAGTATTCTGCGCCTCATCCAGAATCGCAAAGGCGTTATCCAACGTCCGCCCGCGCATATAGGCCAATGGAGCTATCTGCACCGTACCCTCTTCGACATATTTCTGCAATTTAGCGGCAGGGATCATATCGTTCAGCGCATCGTAGAGAGGCTGCAAATAGGGATCTAACTTCTCCTTCATATCCCCTGGCAGGAATCCCAACTTCTCGCCCGCCTCGACGGCAGGGCGTGTCAGGATGATTCGCTTGACTTCTTTATTCTTGAGCGCACGTACGGCCAATGCGATCGCCGTATAGGTCTTTCCAGAACCCGCAGGACCTACGGCAAAAAGCAGGTCGTTAGTCTCCGACAGGCGTACGAGGGCTTGTTGGTTAACCGTCCGTGCGCGAACCACAGTACCGTTATTGCCATACACTATCGCATCTTCCCCCGCAGCCACATCGGGCAAGCCCCCTTCCATGGTCTGCTCTATAACCTCTGGCGAAAGGCGGTTATACTTTATATAATACTCCGTAAGTGCCTTGAGCTTTTTCTCGAAGCGTGCTATCTCGCCCTCCTCGCCCAACACTTTAAGAGTCGACCCGCGCGCAACGAATTTAAGTTTAGGGAACAACTCCGCAATCTGTGTCAGGTTGCGGTTCTCTACTCCATAGAGTTCGCGCGGGTCTACACCCTCGATCTCAACAACTTTTTCCACCCGAAACTTCTATCTTACAGTCTCCAACCCAGTGAAAATGTCCAACCGCGGAAATTGGTACGCAATGGATAGCTGCTGCCATTTACCTCCACAGTTTGCTTCGCACGCTCGAAAGTGCCGTTATAACGCAGATCGAGGCTCAACTTCATAATATCAAAACCGAGACCCGCTGTGTACGACACTGAAGGTTTCAGCATATCGGCCTGATCGACCAAGCCTCCTGAATGCGACGTTTTGTTCATCAAATTGAAAACGGGGCCTGCATTCAGGCGCAAAACCAACAGTCTCCAGCCCGCCAGAACAGGTACTTCGAGAGTCTGGATACGAATTTTAGACGTCGACTGCCGACCTCCGTCGAGCACGTTCATATCGTAACGATTCCAATTATACAGAAATTCGGGCTGTACGAACATTCCCGCAAATCCCAAACGCATCCACGCTCCTGCATGATAGCCTGTGCGTGCCTTGCTGAACGCATAATAGGAGTCACTCAAATGGTGGCGGTTGAAATCGAAGTTGGCACTGTTCAAACCGGCTTTCACGCCGAATTCCACAGGGCCTGCAGCAAAAGCGCCACCGGTAAATAGCGCCAAAGCGCAGACGATCAATACTTTTTTCATTTGGTTTTAGAATTATTTACAATCCACAAAAATTCTTCTATCGGTGCAAGTGCATATTTTTCCACATCGGGATTTATTAACGACCCGTCTTCGGAAAAATCCCTTTCCACGCTCATAACGGTATAAAGCGGTGCCGCGACCCGTGCGCCCAATTTTAGGAACAGCGCCTGAAGTTGCTGTGCCGTCATGATAGGAGCATTGCCGCCCGAACTCACCGATACCACCATAACAGGTTTTTTCACCCATTCGTCGACCAAAAGGTCGACAACATTCTTAAGTGAGGCGGGAAAACTTGCGTTATAAACAGGCGATACGACCACCACACCGTCAGCCTCTGCAATGCGCTGCGCGAAATCCGCCGCTCCCGCAGGCGGTTCGGACATAAACTTCAATCGCTCGTGAAATAATGGAAAATCATACTCCGCCAGGTCGATCATCTCGGCACCCAAGCGTTTGCATAAAAAAAGCGCGACGCGGTGGCTAAGCCTCCCCGTCCGTACACTCGACGATATAACTACGATCTTCGGTTGCATCGTTATTACAAATATTGTGAAAGCCGGGTACAATCTTTTGCAAGCTTGCAAAAGATTATCGAAGCGTATTCTACATTCTACAAAGATATGAAAAAATTATCGTACTTTTGCATCCTAATCAACAGGATTTTTCATGGCACTTGTAGCGATAGTAGGCCGCCCTAATGTGGGCAAAAGTACGCTTTTCAACCGTCTCGTAGGCGGCAGACAGGCGATAACAGACGACACGGCGGGGACCACGCGCGACCGCCATTACGGCAGGTCGGACTGGAGCGGACGCGAATTCTCGGTTATCGACACTGGCGGTTATACAACCGACGGCGAAGATGTTTTCGAGAGCGAAATTCGCAAACAGGTACGTCTGGCGATAGACGAGGCCGATGTAATTCTCTTTGTAGTGGAGGTCGGCACGGGTGTAACCGACATCGACGAAGCGGTGGCCAACCTGTTGCGTCGAAGTTCAAAGAAAGTACTTTTGGTCGTAAATAAAGTCGACAATAACAACCAACTCTACGACACCCATCAATTCTACGCCCTCGGTTTGGGCGACCTTTTTGCGATCAGTTCGATGAGCGGCAGCGGCACGGGAGATATGATGGATGCCATAGTAGAGGCATTGCCTGCCGACACCCTTCACGAGAACGAAAATCTACCGCGAATAACTATCGTAGGACGCCCAAATGTAGGTAAATCGTCGCTTACAAATGCTTTGCTGGGCGAGGAGCGCAATATCGTAACTCCTGTGGCAGGCACCACACGCGATGCTACCGCTACCCGCTACAACAAATTCGGGATGGATTTCGAACTTGTAGACACCGCCGGACTGCGTAAAAAAGGAAAGGTCACGGAAGATCTCGAATTCTACTCCGTAATGCGTTCAATACGCGCCATAGAGAGCAGCGATGTGTGCATACTGATGCTCGACGCCACAGCGGGCATAGAGAGTCAGGACCTCAATATCTTCAACCTGATAATACGCAATAAAAAAGGTGTGGTCGTGGTTGTGAACAAGTGGGACCTGGTCGAAAAGCAGACCAACACCATGAAAGAGTACCGCGCCGCGTTGGAGAAAAAACTCGCACCGTTCACCGATGTGCCGCTGATCTTCACCTCTGTACTGAACAAACAACGTATTCTGGAAGTGCTCCAAACGGCTATCAAAGTCTATGAGAATCGCTCGCGCCGCATACCCACCTCTCAGATCAACGAATACATCCTGCCAATTATCGAGCAGACCCCGCCACCGTCGATAAAAGGAAAATATATACGTATAAAATTCGCCATGCAGCTCCCTTCGCCCACT
>QMCD01001539.1_pt1 | contig 17967 bp, 14 predicted proteins | sample 1821841 | NCBI WGS metagenome assembly QMCD01 (sample SAMN01991225, study PRJNA193472) | Termite gut metagenome, whole genome shotgun sequencing project. | isolation source: worker | host: Macrotermes natalensis
TGAGCGCCGCCGATTATGTCGGGAAGATGCGCCAGCTTCTTGATTTCGCCAGATTCCTTTTCGGAGCATGAGCGCCAGGCAACTCTTGCAAATTTCGCGGGACACCCCGAAATCGGGGGTAAGGTTGAGCGATTGTACTACCGAGTTTGTGACCCATATTCCGCTGTTGTTTTCACCCCCGCCTCCGTACCCGGGAAAACAATTCATTCGGGAAAAGGTGCATGCTTTCCCCGAGGAAATATTGACTCGCGTACTGCTCCTTCAATTTTATAAAGCGCTGTAATTCGTTTCGAAGGGTGACATACCGCTGTGCTGTATGGTTGAGGTTTTTGTCGGTGGAAGTCAGAGAAAAATAGGGATACACTGCATCGACCTTGCTGCAGGGGACCGGATTTCCCTCGTCGTCCAATTCAAAGAATTCCAGCAAATTGAGGGTATTGCCATAATCCCATTGTTCCAGGAACAGTTCCATCCCGCCGGAGTCGTTTGAATCACCCGGTGCTGAAGCCATAAGGCGGTATTGGCCGTCGGTTACAGCATAACTTTTGGTTATCGCCTTGCTTGGATCGCTTCGTTCCCGCTGTAGCGCGAACATGGATTGCGTGTAGGCAACTGCGCGCGCGTGAACAGAGAGTGTGTTTATCCCGGCGAACGGCGTTTGCGGAGATTCCGGTTTCCGCCCAGGAAAAAGCATGTGTAATAGGATTGATTTGAGATCCACAATGCTGAGCAGCGGCGTGAATATTCCGGCATTGCAGCCGTTATCGTATATGAACAACGGACACCAACTGACGCTGGAATACGGATCGATGAGATGACTCCTGCCACGGTATATGCCGTGCCGCCAAAGATCGTCGCCATGATCGCCAAAGGCGACAATAACCGTATTTTCAAGAAAGCCAAGATCGGAGATGTCGTCAAGCAACTGTTTCACCGCATCGTCGAGCAAGCGGCAACCAACGCGGAAACGCTCGTGGTATGGCAGAGTCCGCGGTTTGCCCGGGCTGTTGTCACGCAGGTGAGTGTTCATATTCCAGAAGTACATGGCAAAGGGACGGCGCTGTGCTTGGATTCCTTCCAGGAAATCCCTGGTTTCGCGGCGAAACTCCTCCGGATTGTTATGCCAACGGAACTGGCCGCACACATCGGGCCAAATCCCCCAAAAATTCGATGGCGCATCGCCGAGGCAAAACGATCCGTATTGGGTAGCGAAGGAAGCATACCCCAGTTCATGGAGGATGTGAAAGAGATTCGAGGATTTTGTCCGCATCCAGTTGCGTTCTCTCGGGAAAACCTCAAGGTGATCCATTACCGATGAATCGCCATGCAGAAAATCGCACAAGCTCATGACTGACGATGTCGAGGCAACATAAAAGCGGGAAAATGAGGCGGAGCGCTTCATAAGCGAGAACAAGGTGGGGAGTTCCGACGAATACTGCCAGAACGCCATCTGCGAAAGACTTTCAAGGTGAAGGAACAGGATGTTCCTGGGTGTATCCCTATTCATAGCTGATTTCCAGATATCTGTCTGAATGCATACGCGGGGAAAAAATCCGGCGGATTTTCGCGTAATTGCTTCTGAACATTCTCAAAACTCTTCCGCACCGCTTCCGATGAAGTATTCTTTCCGGCACAATGGTGCTGCACCAAATCGTCGACAGACGCCGTTGTCAGCCGCTCGTATTCGGCGCCAGCGTATTCCTCCTTCTCTTCGATGAAGCGCCTCAGTCGCCTTTTGAGGCGGGAAAAGGCGACAGCAATGCTTTCAACCTGATCGGCGCCGAAAGCATTTTGAAAGTGTAGCCCCACAGCATCGGGCGGAGAATGAAACTCCCTTATGTCGCCCGCGTCATCCAGCGCGAAAAATTTGAGCAGATTGAACGAATTGGTTGGATCGCTCTGATCGCAATACAAGGACATTCCCCCCCGCTCGGAATGTCGTCCGCCCAAACCACGAGCCGATAATTACCGTCTGTGACGGAATATCCCTTTATCATACTCTGTTCCGGGTCGCTGTATTCTCTTTGCAGGGCATACATATTTTGACTGTATGCGACATCCCTGTTTTGTTGAAAAACGTCAACTCCGGAAAATGGTCCGGGGTTTGTCGCGTGGTTTCTCTCCGGACGCAACATCCCCAGAATTGTTTCTTTCAGATCAATGGAGGAAACAAGTCGGTCATCGACACCATGCCCCAGTCTCTCGGGCCAATAAATGAACGCCGGAGTCCAGCACAACCCGGCATGCGGCGCCAAGCGATGACCATAGTCGCGATTGAGGCAACGCCCCCATGGCGCATCGCTATGAACGCCAAAAGTAACGATTATGGTATTCTGCAGAAGGCTGCGTTCCTTGATCCCATCGAGAAGGCGGCTGAAGGATGTATTTACCAGTGCATACCCGACACCCAATCCTTCCGGAATTATTTCCCTGTTTTCCCTTGCGGGAAAGGGGACGTCACGATAAGAAAAATCATCCAAAAAGTACACAAAAAATGGTAGATTGTCTTGCTCTGATTCTTCCATGAACTTCAGTGCGAAATCGCAAGATGTAAGAACACCAGGATTATTCTCGTATATATATCCATGCGAATCAAAGGTGCAGGGATTCGAGTGGGGAGACGTGCCAAATGTGAGGCATCGGTATCCCTGGCGCATAAAATCGTCGATAATGGGCGGGTAGCTGTAGATGTTATATTTGCCTGCAATCCCCCGATGCAGGGAGGATGGGTCGTTGACGGACGAATCACCGTACAGGACATCGTCCACCGTCATAATGGTTGAAGTGGATGCGGTGAAAAAACGGGGCAAATGCAGCGATAGGGACAGCATATCCCAAATCGCCGAAAGCTCATTTCGATATTGCCAAAGATTGGCTCTGGAAATGCCTTCAAGGTGGATAAAAAGCACATTGGGAAGCAAATCGGCACCTGCTATTCTATTGAAAGAAAAAATAAAATTGTTATCCGCCGACGCGCCATCCGACTCATAGCCCGTTACTCGGCATCATATCCCCCGTCGACGCACAACACCTGTCCAGTGGTATAGGCTTGATCCAAAAATGATTCAACCGCCACTGCAATTTCTTCAGGCATGGCGAAACGCCGCATGGATATCTTGTTTTCCACACGTTTGCGCTGTTCCGGCGGTTTATCAGCCTGCATTGCCGTTTCGACAAATCCGGGGGCTACAACATTGACGGTGATACCGCGCGGGGAAAATACCTTGACCAGACATTGCGCCAGAAAGTGGAGGCCGGCCTTGCTGGTCCCGTAGGAAAAACTCATGGGATGGGGGCGAATGCCCATCACAGCGCCAATAAACACCACCCTGGCATTTCGCTCCCGCAAGAGCGGCGCGAGTCCCTGAAGCAGGAAAAAGGGAATAGTCAGGTTTGTGCGGAGAACCCGCTCCCATTCTTCCGACTTTACCGACAAAAACGGCGTTTTATCGGTCACTCCGACATTCAACACCACATAATGCAAATCACCCCCCGCTTTTTTTACTTCAGATACGATTGACTGAACGCTTTCCATCCGACTCAAGTCGGCGCGAATCAGGATAACATCCCCATCCGGCGGCTTCAGATATTGGATGGCATCACTGGCGGCGGCTTCGTCATGCCCATATATGCCGATTACCCGACATCCACGCTCCAGCAACATGGCCGTGACGGCAAGCCCAACCCCCTTGGTGGCTCCGGTCACCAGCGCCAGCGGTTTTTCCCCAACACTGGGTTCGCTCATATCATTCCACCCATGTCGTTGTATTCCATTTCCTGCACCCGCCTGGCGGTGACAAGATCATTGAGTGTGTCCAGTTCCGCCCACTCATGCCCTGCTATATCGTGATAGGAGACAAACAGATCGTCTGAAAGTATCATTTGGACCAATGAATATTCGAACCAGTTGTCGATGTCGTTGGCCTCAATCATGTCTTCAGCCTGTTTTCTCATGAGCCCGGCCACGGCGGCGTCCACCTTGATGACGCCGGTATATTCGCCATGACCGAACCTGAACGTCTTGGCCATAAGCGCGACGCGGTCCCCTTCCACAATCACGCCGCAGTCAAGATCGCTTCGTTTGCTTGAGTCGAGGATGATGGTGGCCGGCTTCTTTATGGATGCGATTTCGGTCAGCGCCGCTTCACTCAAAACGATATCGCCATTGATGAGTACAAGCTCGGTATCCAAAAATTCCCTCGCAAACCACAGGGAGGCAATACTGTTTGACACGGAATAGAACGGATTTTGAATAACCTTCACATAATCAGGTAAAACCATCCTGATTTCCCTGTGCATGAATCCCAAAACATAAACGATTTCCGCATTCGGGTCAATTTTCCGAAGAATGCGCGCCATGCGCGCGGCAACGGTTTCTCCATGACCCAGATGCATAAGGCATTTGGGTATTGTCTTGGTAAAAGGATGCATCCGTGTTCCCTGTCCGGCGGCAAGAATCAAAAAGCGCATGTGTTTCCTCCACGTCTCATGTCCGCACGGCATAAATTATCCACGGCGGCGATAATTTCCTCTTGGGCAATTCCATCGATACAGGCAGCGGCGCCGTTGTCGGCGACATAATCGCATTTCCACCGGCATTCAAAGCAATCCCATACGCCGGAGGTGACGTATTCCATTCCCGCGTCACGATGGTGGAATCCGGTGTAGTCGCCGCCGCCATACAACACCACCGACGGTTTTCCAAGAATATATGAGCCGTTCCAAGGGCCAGATTCCACGCCGACGAAAAATGCCGATGCCTGTATCACGCGAAGCGATTCGGGAATGGAGAGACGGGAAATGAAATTGATGACTCCGCCGGGATTGCGAACGAGTCCAGATAATTTCTCGAAATATTCCTCCTCCCGTTCACCATAGCCGATCATCACTATCGGGTAGCCGCGTTCCGCGAGATGATCGGCTATGCCGGCGAATTTCTCCGCTGCGTACACGCGCAGCGGACTGGATGCGCCCATGCACACAGACACGAATCGCGTCGGCAACGCATGGCGGAAGGAGCGCTCCGACAGCGCCGCATCCACAGTCCCCACGGGAGACAGGGAAACGCCGGCATCCAGCGGCAGGATTTTTCTTGCCAACTCCGCATCAAGCTCGGGAATGTAGCGATGGAAATGCAATTCGGTGCGCCGGTGGATTGTCTTGACATTGAGATTCAAGCGATTGAGGCAACGCCGCCGTGACAAGAAGGTGACGTTGCACAGACAGACGGCCATTTCAAAAAAACAACCATTAAGATGGCGCAAAAGCCCGCCCCGGTAGTCCGCATCGACGGCGAAACGCCGATGGTCGATGGCAATGACGTTGTCGCCAAGCAGCTTCAGAAAATCCTCTCCGCCATCGCCCCACAGCCGGTCGCAGAGTATGAACACGTTTTTCTGTCCATAGACGTCCAGCACTCGCCGCACAATGCCGGCTTTGATGAAGATGTCGCCGAGGTTTCCGTATATCTCAACCAGGATTCTTCCGGTTTTTCGCGCGTCGTATTCGTCGAAATAACTCGACAATTCATGACGTTCGGACAGATGCAGGGTCATGGAATATTTGAGGCATTCGCGCAATCCAAAAACATCGGCAATGCCCAATCCGACAAGAAAGTCATGCAGATATTGGAACCGGCTGTCCCCGAGCACCACCAGCGGACGGCGCAGCTTCGGCAGTTGCGTCGGACGAATCACTTCAAGTCCGCTGAAATATCCGTCCCGGTTGCGATCATCATCATCGCAAAAACAGCAAACCGGCATGCCGCAGGCGTCGAGCGTCATGCGGATCTGTTCGGCGTAGTCTCCGACGCCATAGACAACCACTTCGCGGGATGGGGCGAAACATCGCTCTTTGAGATCGGAAGCGTCGAGGAATTCCAAGGGCATTGGCAGGGATCCTGTTCATATGAAGAAGAAGGCGACGCCCGCTACACGGCATACATGTCCAGAATCCGACAGCGACCGCCGCGCTGTCGGTTGCTGTCCCGCAGTTCCGCACACATTTCACGGTGAAATGCCGCCGAAGCGACAAGGATGGTGTCGACATCATGGTTGTCGATATCTGCATCGACTATAACGTCGGCTCCGAACAACCGCGCTTGCCCGGCGTCTTTGGCAATGATGCAGCGTATATCAATATCGCGATCCAGCAGTGTCAGGAGCGACAACGCGATGTCGTCCGGCTCCTTGACCGCGACTTTCCTTCCGCGCAGGAATCCGTTCAGCGCATCCTTCCAGCACTCTGCCAGCGGACGCGGCAACCGCCGGGGTTCCGATCCGTCCGCCCCCAGTCCCATTCGGTTGACGTGCTCAAGTATGAATCCATACGCCATCATTTCGTCTGAATGGCGATCCTCTCGGAAATGCAGCCGCAAAACCGGCACATCCACATCCCCCAACAGGTGGAGCAGGCACGAAGCGCGATGCAGGCCATCGCGAATGTAATAACCGCTATTGTGCAGGATGATGTATCTGTTTTTGTAAGGATAGCCGTTATCCCGGATGCTGGCGAAAATGGCGTCGGCGCGGCGTAGGTTGGTTTCGCCACGCAGATTGCATTGCTCTCTCTGCAACAGCTCCCGGGTATCTCCGTCGCGCAGTGCTTTCGATATTCTGGAGTCGGCGATGGGACCAAGGTATTTGCGGCCGTCTTCATCCACGAATTCGGTCAGTAGCCTGCCGAGTCGAACCTGATCCACTTCCACCCGCTCAAGATCGGCGAATTCGCGCAGCTGTTCATTCAAATAGATTGGGCATAAATTCCGAACATTAACGCCGGGAATATCGATCATCCTGTTCAATGCGTCTGCCATCCGGTTCGTGAAATCCATGAACTCCGCAATGGACAAGTCCAACCGCAGATTATCTCCGAAATGGATATGAATGGATTCGCCGATGTTGTCCTCAATCTTCAGCAGTTGCCCGCCGATGACTTTGCGCACAAGGGAGATGACGCCGGGATTGCTCATGGGAAAATCTCTCTCAGGAAATAACTCTCAGTATTCGCGGAACGCAATGTACGCATCGATGATCGATTCGTAGCGCTCTTCCCGCAACATCGCGATCAGAGTTGGGGTAAATTTGAAGAATATCGTCCGTAGTGCTTCCAGCGTCTCCCTGTCGTCCAAGAATTCTGCCAGCCGCCGGATATCGGCTCTGTACGGGAGAGGAAAACACGATTTGTCGAATACGCATCTCCCGGCGCGATAGGCGAAGCCAAGAGCGTCGTTCACCCTCCAGCAGCCGTTGTCGGCATCCCAAACCTTCGTTGTCCATATCCTCTGGTTTATATGGCGCTCAAGCGGGATCCAGATATTGTCCTCAAGCGCCTTCAAACACAACTCACAACGAACATCCACCATCAATCCGCTCGAATCAGCATGCATGAAACAATCAGACGCGCCATAGGCGAAAGCCCATCCCGCACGGCTTGACTGTGGGTGCATCACCTCGGTGAACCCCAATTCCTTCAAGACATCGAAATAATGCGGCAGCCTTTCCGCAGGCACGAGGATGTCAATATCCTTGCCCCGGACCAAACGCCCCGGAAGCTCCCCATCAATATTCTTGACAAGGGCATACTCTATCGAGGCGCTGTTCAGGGCGTCGAAAAAAGACGTAACCTCTTCCACTGCAAAACATTGGGAATCCATTGTTCATTCTCCCACTCATGTGCTATTTCCAAAGGGCGAGAGTCAAATCTGTTGTTTTTTTGATTCTGGCTAGTTGATGTGCGGCCAGAATGACGGCGGATCCAAGTTCATAGAATTGCCGATCGGTCAATTCGTACCTGAACGCCTCTCCGTGGATATGGATCGCCGCGTCGGAATCCGCATTCACGGGAGAATTGATTTCAACCCGATATTTCCCGTCCTTCAACCGCAATATTCCGATGTCTCGTATCTTGTCGCCCATATTGATCCAATCTTCCTGCGTTCGCTTCAAAAAAATCAGAGAACTTCAGCTAAAAGAATCGTCTCAGCCAGTATTCTCCCGTCCAAAGGCTTCAATACCCTGAATGTATACCCAAGATCCCAGCTTTCAATGAGGGGTTTGATAGTGAAGAAATCATCATAATTGTGATAAATGCTGATCGAAAGAGCGGGACGCTGCTGCCTTATCGTGTTTTCGGCTCCGAGCAGGAAGTTGCGCTCATAACCTTCAAGATCCGTTTTGATGAAACCAACGCGAAGCATGTTCTTTTTTACATATTCATCAAGACTGATGGATGTGACGTATTTCGCGTCATCGGGATTGATTGATTCCCGTGAGGATACTTTGGCGCCACGCATCGGCAGAAGATCTGCATTTGCGCCGACAGCGCACCGCATGGGGATGATATTGCTCAATCCGTTCAAAGCAATCGTTTTCAGCAATTGCTCAAAATGTTCAGTCATGGGTTCAAAGCTATGTATTTTCCCGTTTGTATATGGAGAAAGCACGGATGCGGAATCGCCATACGCGGCCCCGGCATCAATAAAATCGAGCGATTTCAATTTTTCCAATGATTTCAGTTGTTCAATCCCATGTTTGAATTTATACACAGAATAGGTGAAATGCTTCACCGGAAGTCTGTAACCGTCATACGTATAACAATCATTCCGTAGCTTGACAACATTTCTCAGACACCAATCAACTCCATCCAGGAAGAATGTTTCTCTAATCTCATCAAGCTCCGCATTTGTCCAAAGATCATAATAATTTATGGCATCGCTGTAACGCTCAAGCGTTTGTGTGCGATAGATGATCTTGTCAATGGTTTTGATGCTGTCCTTATCGAGATTTCTGGTCAAGGCATCATAATCGGTCATCAATGATTGACGCGGATTTGAATCGAATATGTTCCTGTTCCAATCCAAATGGAAAATCGGCGGGAACAGCGTGGGATATTTTTTGAAATCATTGCGTCCAACATGGCATGTGATTTTATTGACTATCTTTTCGGATGGCACGTTCAAATCGAGCAAAAATTCGTATATTTCATCACAGTATCTCGTGGACGCAATGACTATTTTATCATACTCGCAGTATTGTATCTGCTCCGGGCATCGCACCGCGATGCCGGCAACTTGTTGTATCTGCGAGTGGTTGCTGTCGGCGATGAAAAGACAGTTGCAGTGTCCGCTGTACACAATTTGATTCGCAAACTGCTCGCCGACAATACCTCCCCCGAAAAGTATCACGTTCGAATTCTTTTCAACTTCATCGAATGGAAATGGATACACTCGGTACATGATTGAAGCGTTCTCCCGCCATCGGCTATTGTGGAAGCAATACGTCCATCACATCCTCCCGGACGTAATTAACATTTCCCCAGGAGCGACAATACGGAAGATATCCCTTCCCCCGCATCATCGCAGTCATCTGCCGCATTGGATCCGGCTGGTGCACCTCGACGGTGATGACCAGCGGACCATCGCGCAGATTCGATTCCTTGAGTACGGCATAATCAAGTCCTTCTATATCCATACTGCAATAGTGCGGCCATTTGCCCCCGGCGTGTTGCTCAATAATGCTGTCCAAGGTGACGACCGGCACAGTGATCACCTTGGTTATTGAAAACTGAGTGTATTGGGCGACAAATTCCTCCGCCACCTCTCTGCAAAACGTATTTCTTCCCGACAGATCGTCGATCATATAGAACGGCATTTCTCCCGTCTTGACGTCGACGCCGACGCACAGATTGACGTCGTCCGGCCGCCTGGCGCGGAATTCCTCGATCAGGTTGGGATTCGCCTCGACGTTTATACCACGGCTTCCCTGCTTGTAGAGGAGGGCGGTATTGCTGATATTGGTCGGATGGTGCGCCCCGACATCAATGTATGAAGGCTGGGGAATGCTCAATATTTTGAAAACGCTGTCCACAATCACGTCGTCGCCGCATTGGGAGTATGAAATGCCTCCATACGTGCTGTTGACGTTCATGGCGATGTCGATTCCGGGAATGGATGCGCCGCCGTGCACAATGTGCGCCGGCTCCACCTTCATGCCAAGAAGCAGATCGTGGATTTCATTTTTATGATTTGCGGAATGGGCCGCGACAACGACGTAATCGAAATCCGCGGCCGGTATCATTTCGGGCGGACAAAGCGGTTCCATATGGTGAAAGCGTTTGGGACTCTCATGGTTTCTGTCTGCGAAGAAAAGAACCGTGCAATAGTTGAGCGCCGTGACTTGTCTATAAAATTCGCGTCCGACAATGCCCGCGCCGTAGATGATGATGCGGCTGCGCGGCGGAACTTTGTCAAATGGAAACAGATGAAAACTATCGTACATATTCTATCGTTCCTTTCTAATACGGATCAGCACGTCGCCGTCCGCTTCCACAGGCTTGCCAAGCATTGCGGAGAGACGGGCCACGCCCTCATCCGCGATCATGGCATTCTTTGCCAGCCGTACCAGAACACGCCCACCCGGTCGCGTAATCCGGATCAGTTCGCGCAACGCCAAATCCGGACGTCGCGACCGCATCAACGTGAAATTGGTCGTCACATCATAGCTGTCCTCCCGGGCGGGAATGTTGTGGAGGTTTCCATACTCGACCATGATTCTTTCGGCGGGATCGAAGGGAGGGCGATAGGCTACGGATGCGCCAATATGACGGGTGAAAATATGGATGCCCTTCACCTCGGTCGCGTAGGCAAGCGTCAGATCCTCGCCCTGGCGGTCGATATGCGCCACATGAACGTTTGTACCGGAAAGACCGCGAAACATCGTGGCGAAGACATCTCCCAATTTATCATTGGGCGCGTCACGCATCGCTTCAACGCGGATTCGCGCCGGTTTTCTTCCATCCAGCAAGTCGGCTATACGGCTGAAAACATATGCGGGGCGAAGCAGTTCCATGCATCGTGGCCTGGGAGCGATTGCACATTCATGCAGCCACGAGTTGGTCACCCACTCGCAGCCGTCGTCGCACGGAACAAGGTTTTCGCATCTGAGATTGCTGTTTTCGGCATATCCGAACACCTTTGGCGTTGTCGGCCCGAACAACCCCACAGCCTTCCCGTTCAAATAATGAGCCAGATGCAGTATGCCGCCTTCCACCGCAACGGTGAGCAGGGCATGCTTCATGACCACCTTCAATTCATCGAGCGTTGTTCTCCCCAGTAAATCGAGATCTATGTTTTCAAACCGCCCGAAATTATTGTTTTCCCCCACATGCACCAGGAGCAGATTGGGATAGGTTCGTTTCAGCATTCCTAACAACTTCTCGAAATATTCATTGGGCCATAGTTTGGGATGATCGTTCGACTGCTTGGATTCCACGGCGTTGCATATGACCAGATAGTCGCGCTCGTCGAGACCGTGCAGGGAGAGAGCGGAAAAGCCGGATTCGTCGTATTCAAGATATGTGGGCGTATTGCGATCAAAGGGAAGTATGCCGTTGACATTGCAGTGCTCCACCCGATTTTTCCCCTTGATAAGGGCGTATTTTGTGAATTGGAAGTCGTTTACCGAATCTTTGAAGACATCCTTTACCATGCGCATGCTGTCCAGACAGTATTCATGCAGAAGAGGAGAGAAGCGCTGGAGTTTGGTCATATTGATATTGCGAAACGTCGCAAAACGCCGGATGACGATCACCGCATCATATGCATTGCCGGAGCGGAACGCGTGGATGGGACGCACCCGGTCGATAAAAGGGGAACCTTTGAATATTTCATGCGGCCCGCAATAGAAATCAATCCACACCGGTAGATGAAATGTCTTCCGCACCTCCTTTATGAATGAACTGACGATCAGCGCGTCTCCCAATCCTCCCAGCCCCATGACCGCCAGAAAAAAAGTGCCATGCTCTCCTTCCCGACGATCCGAATCACAGCCGGTGACGATCATCTGCTCGGTTTCAACCCGTCTGTTGTTGGCCATCAGAATTTTTTCCACCGGTACGCCGAGCCATGTCAAATACTCCAGCGCCTCCTCGCAATACCGTTGTATCGCTAGGGCGATGACAACCAGGTCATACTCCTTGACGGCGGTGATTGTCTCCGGGTGATACACAGTGAGGGGAAAATTTTCTTTTTCATCGTAATGTTGATCCAGAACCGCTACGATATTGCAGTATCCGGAGAGGTTGTTCTGCAGGACATACTCGAACCCGACGCGTCCCGCGCCGTAAATGACGATATCCGAACCCTTTTCTATCGATTCAAAAGGAAATAAATACATGCGAACTGCTCCTTGCAATTTCTCGTCTTCCCTGTCATATATGCTTCCGGATTACTCAGCCGGGGAATCGACCGAAGCGTCCGAAAGCGACAAGCGGGTCAAATGAAAAGATACCTTCCTCGAATCGTCCTGATTAAGTTTCCGCATGGAAAAAGAGCAGGGGAAATCGAACGCAACCGTCACACGGCCGTCGCTTTGTATGCAGGTTGCGGGAATATCAATGCGCCAATCCTGAAAACCCCGCGTGACAAATGAGACTGTGCGCCGGACATCGCCGATGGTTGCCAGGGCATCCTGTCTTTCCGGTCCGCCGGATTCGATATACGGCAACCAGTGCAGATGCAGGCGATGCGCGTGTTTTTGCGTTGGCATGACGTAATACGTGAGGTGGGCGGCCTCCTTGACGAACCATGCCCCCTCAAGCTCCGGGCGGCCCAAACCGGAATAATCGAGATACTCTCGGGAATTGTTTTCGCTCGCGCCGAAATAGATGGTTTGTCCCAACGGCAGCGGCGATGGCCGACTGCCGCCAAGGTTCTCGCGCCGCGCAAATACGCAGTCGCTGCTATGGCAGACAGCGTTCAGACGGCGTTGCATGATTCCCCTCCTCACATTCCGCACAATCGGGCCGTTCCATATTTCCTCGAACGGGCGTTCATGGATATTCGGCAGAAGATTGCGCGGCAGATGGCAACAAACAGTGACTTCGCCGATAGCGCTGATGGTGTAGCGTTCCCAGGGTGTTTTACACAAGTCTTGAGCTTCCCCCCCCCCGGATGTTGCGCATGCGCATGGTGCGTCTTCGCTTGCGGTTGCGCATGTTTCCGGATCGTTTTCGCCGTCGATATGCGCGTCATCGGCAATCCGGCGTTTGAATTGATCCGCCGCCGCCATGAAAGCATCCGGATGCATCGGATAGGGAAGATCAACGCCGGGCGATACGGAGAGAGGCGCGTTTTCGAAGAGAGGCATGCCTATTTCGGCTGAGACGGCCTTTGCTCTGTTCCATGCGCGAAGAGCGAGATTCGGATAGAAATCCAACATTTGCTGATAATAGAAAAATTGAAAATCATCGCCGTTCTTCCTGTTGCGGGACTCCACAAGCCACGTTTCGGCGTGTTCCCTGGGCATGATCGGTATGGTCCTCACGTCGTTGACCCCCAACAGCTTTGCCAGCAGAATCATATCCGGAAGTTCCTCTATTGTTTCCCGCATCATTACGAAAGCGATGGAGATATTGAGATCATCGCGCTTCTTCTCCTGTTTCGCCTTGACGAGTTCGGCTATGCCGGTCACGATTCTGTCAAAGCTGAAATTCCGCAACCGCTCATAGGTCTTCGCCGTCGCCCCGTCGACGGAAATTTCAATGTGCCGTACGGGCGAATCGACAAGGCGGGCGATATTGACGTTGTTGAGCAGACTTCCATTCGTCACAATTTGCATTTTCGTTTCCGGATAATGTTTCCCGACATAGTCGAGGCATTGCCAGAACGCGGGCTTGAGGAGCGGCTCGCCGGCGCCGAAGGGCGCCACGGTATGAGCGGAAGACAGGATGTAATCGATTGATTCCGGACTGATGTCGTATTCGATTCCGGCATTGACCCGTTTTTTCAATTCTTCATCATGATAGGCGCACATAGCGCAGTTGAAATTGCAATCTGCCGACGTTTCCAGGGAAACATAGCGCGGTCTACCGGTGAGCAGCGTCGACCGGAATCTCTCGGAAGCAATTCTCTCCTCGTTTTCCATCATCGATAGTTTGGGCAATTCCGCGTTTATCGACTCCACCACCTTGCGCCGCAATTCCCGATACGAGAAAATTTGTCCGGCCGGGACGCCCGCCTCCATCATTTCCCGGCGCAACGATTCCGGCTGTCTGACAAAAAGGATAACCACGACATTGTCGCAAGCGGTTATGCTTTCCGGCGGCATAATCGGGATATCCCGATATGCGGAACCGTGGTACAGAGGATTCCGATCCACGATGACGACCGGACACGCCAGAGCAAGCTGATCACAGAAATCCCGGCATTGTTCCGTGTATCCGCGAAGCACGAGAGTCATGCCGGCTCTCCGCCGCATATACTCGCCGAAATCCCGGATCGCGTCCTTGTCGAAATCTATTGTCATGTTCTTCTCCTATGTCTGGTAAAACACTCTTCCGGAAACAAGTGGTATCGTTCTCCGGTGAATCGCTTCAAGGCTTCGCTCTCCTTCTGTCTGATAAAATTCCGAAGGTGCGAGCGCAAGGTTTCATACCGCGCCGCCATCTGATTTATGTTGTCCGGGGTAAGAGTCATGAAAAAATGCGGATGCACCGCTCCGTGCGGACTGAAACCGACAATGCGCCCTTCAGCGTTCAGTGTGTAGAAATCCAGGAAATCGCGGGTATTGGCATAGTCCCACTGATCGATATAGCACTCCATGCCGCCGGAGTCGTCGATGTCCGCGCCGGTCGAAACCATGACGCGGAGATCGCCGTCGGTGATGGCGTAGCTTTTGGTTATCGCCCTGTCCGGATCGCTGCGTTCGTTTTGGAGCGCGAACATGCTTTGCGCATAGGCGATGTCGCGCTGTTCGCGCAGAATGTCGATTCCGGAAAAGGGGGTGGCGGGAAGTTCGGGCTCACGGTCGGGAAACAACATATGCAGGATCGTGGGACGTAAATCGATCATGCTGACAAGACGCGGGGAGATGTCGATATCAAGGTCATTGTTGTAGATGAACAACGGACACCGGCAAACAGTGGCGTAGGGATCGATGATATGGCTCCGGCCGCGATAGACGCCGTGCCGCCACAGATCGTCGCCGTGATCGCCGAACGCGACTATGAGCGTATCCTGAAGCAGGCCGAGATCCGCCAGATCGTCCATGAGCCTTTTCACCGACATGTCCAGAAGACGATACCCGGCACAGAACCACTCGTGAAAGGAAAGATGCGCGTCCTTGAGCGGATCCTCGTCCATGATATGGGTGGTTATGTTCCAGAAGTAGAGGGCGAACGGTTCCCGCGCGGCGGCGCTCTTTTCCAGAATGTCGCGGATCACGCGGTGTGTTTCCTCGCGGTCATTTTGCCAGTGGAATTGGCCGCAATCATCGGGCCAGATTCCCCAGAAATTGTTGGCCTCGTCCCCGATGCGGAACGAACCGTATTGCACACCGTGGGTGCGGTATCCGTTTTCCCGCAGAATGGTCATGATATTCTTGGGCCGGCCCGACAGGTTTACCCGGTCTTTCGGGAAGGACGGCAAATGATCCATTGCGGACGAGTCGCCGTGCAGCATGTCGGCCATGCTCATGATCGAGGAAGTGGACGCGGTCTGGAAATTGTTGAACGAGCGCGAGCGCCGCATCAGTCCGAACAAACATTCGAGTTCCACCGAATATTGCCAGAACGCCATCTGCGAAATGCTTTCCAGAGGTATGAGCACCAAATTCTTCACTTCATCACCCTCCCTTCCCGATGACTCTCGCCTTGGAAAAGGCGTCCATTGGAAACAGACCGGCGGGATGCGTATGCAAAACCTGCTTTACCCGGTTGAATTCGGGAACATAACCATCCGGCGGATCATTGAACCCGAATCGCGTCCGCAGTTCGTCCCCATGCCGCTTCGACAATTCTTCCGCCGGCAGCGCGAGAATCCCGGCGCGGGCCTCTCCTTTTCTTCGACGAAAGCCCGCAACGCCGGTTTCAGGCGGGCGAAGGCGGCGCGCATACTCTCCTCCCGGGGCGGCCTGAAGACGCTGGCGAAATGGTCGACAGCCGCATCCGGGGGAGGAGAGAAGCGCCGGATATCCCCATGCCGGTCGAGTTTGAAAAAACGAAGCAGATTGAGGCTGTTCGAGGGATCGGATTGATCGCAAAACAGTTCCATGCCCCTGTTGTGCGGAGTATCGCCGCCGGAGGAGACCACCAGCCGGTAGTTGCCGTCGGTCACGCCGTATCCCTTGGTCATGCCGCGCTCGGGATCGCTGTATTCGCGCTGGAGCGCGAACATATTCTGGGAAAAGGCGAGAGCGCGGGTGTCCTTGAACAAATCCACTCCGGAAAACGGTGTCGGCCGATATGTGGAGGGCGAATCGGGGAAGAGCATGCCCATGACCGTGGGTTTGATGTCGATCATGTTCGCTAATTGTTCGGTGATGGCCGGCCGGAAGCGTTGCGGATCAAAAATGAACATCGGCGTCCAGACGAGGCTGGCATAGGGGGTGATGGCATGGCAATATCCCCGGTTGAGCCCGTGGCTCCATGCTTCGTCGCCGTGGTCGCCGAATCCAATGATGATGGTGTCGTCCAACAGACCGCACTTCGCCATACCCGCGATCAGCCGGTCCAGGGAGGCGTCGACCAGGGCGTAGGCGATGCGCAGCCGTTCGCCAATTCCCTTTCCCTGATCCTTGTATGGACTCGGATAGGCGAGATGCGATGTATCGTCCCAGAAGTACGCGCAGAACTGTTTACCGCGCTCTTTCGCTTCGATCATGCTTGCCAGTGCCTTGTCGCACAGCCAGAACGTGTCAGGATTGTTTGCGGACGTCACCGTCTCCGTGTCGGTTTCATGCTTGATCGAATACGGTGATGACCCGAAATACATCCACTTGCACCCGCGCAGTGCGCACTCCAAGCCAAGTTCGATGAATCTCCCCGGGTCAGGACGCAATTGCCGGGAAGCGGAATAGAGGGGATAGAAATCCTTGCACGACGAATCGCCATACAGCACATCAGTCATTGACATGTCTGTGGAAGTCGAAGAGGCGAAAAAGCGACTGAACTGCAAAGACTTGGACATGAGACGCCAGACGGTGCCAAACTCGCCTCTGTATTGCCAGAGGCTGGCGCGGGATATGCTTTCGAGGTGCAGGAGCAACACGTTTTTTTTCACAATAATTCCTGTTGGCGAAGGATGCGTCTCGCAGTTGAGGGAACAGCATTCGGCCTCCGTGCATCACGCTTGCGTCCTCCCGTCACGGTGAGAGCATCCACAAAACGAAGCGAAACAAAAAAACCCGAAAACGACGGAAGTCGTATTCGGGCAAGATAATTATCCGCAAGAACGGTTTAATCCCAAAAGGGGTGTCGCCTTCTTGCGATCCTGTAGGGCCGCCAAGCCCTTGTGTGTATACAAGTAGGAAAACACCCCCAAAGAGGGGCGTTCCATATACTTGAGTAATACACACAATGAATTGGGCGGGTAAACTTTGGCGGTTTTACAGGATCTGCCCAGATATGAAACGGTAATTTACTTTATTCCATCTCCTTGTTGAAAACAAATTTCATGATGTATGCTCAGCTTGACAACATACCATCAGAACCATTCATTCGTAATTTCAATCGAAAAGAAAATGCACTTGATATCGTATCAATCAATCGGTCCCCGTGTCAAGCTGTTTCCGGCGGACTGGTGCGGGAATCATTATTCATCTATCGCGTCATACCTTGCTTTTGCTGCTCTGCCGGTACGCTATGGGGTTTATTTTGGCCGTGTTCCTTCATGGGTTCCTGCCCCTCCGGGATTATTCGGGAAATTACGGCCTGATTGCTGTCCGGCCGTAGCCTCTTTTGTCGCTCCCGCTCCATGTCTGGATCGACGAAGGAAATCGAACAGGGCGTCGAAGGCGACGGCGGGGAGGCGTCTGGCGATGCCGAGCAGTTTCTGGATCTCGGCGTCGCTCACGTCATCGATATGGCTGACTTTTTTCCGGTGTATGGTCGTGCTTCCTTCCCGGCCACGTATCTCGATGAAGGAGGCATTCGACGCTTCGTTATTCGCGGTCATGGCAATCCTGTATGCGC
>QMCD01003296.1_pt1 | contig 17961 bp, 16 predicted proteins | sample 1821841 | NCBI WGS metagenome assembly QMCD01 (sample SAMN01991225, study PRJNA193472) | Termite gut metagenome, whole genome shotgun sequencing project. | isolation source: worker | host: Macrotermes natalensis
AGGATTCACAAAACCTTACGAAGGCAGTATATTTACAAAAGGTAAAAATCGAAAAATCACATATTATAATGAGCGGGAATGGAGATTTGTAATACCCGACCAAGAACATTGCAAATGGCAAAATGAAGTAGAATATAATGAATGGAGGGGAGATGCAAAAACGCAAAAAAAACTTCTTGATGTAGTTCTTACAGTTGAGTTAGAATATGTGACCCATTTGATCGTTGACCAGGAATCCACGATCCCATCATTAATTAATCATATTTGGAAATCCAAATCTTTATTTGGGAATTACGATGTTGGCGAAAAGCAAAAGCGAATTCTCATTTCTCGGATTACATCTTTTCAACGAATCCGAAAAGATTATTGATTTTAGAAATTAAAGCACATAACGATATGGAAAAACAACCGAAAAGTTACGGTGAGGCGATCGCCGAGGTGGAGAAGATCATTGCGCGGTTCGGGGCGGGGGAATTGGATGTGGACACCCTCGCCGCAGAGGTGAAGCGCGCCACGCAGCTCATCGCGTGGTGTAAAGTGCGCCTTGCGAAGGCCGAAAAAGAGGTCGGGGAGGTGCTCGGGAGTCGGAACGCCGACGGCGAATTTTAGCTGCGCACAAGAATGATCAAGTTTATTCTGAACCATATACCTCGGCCAGTTTTGCAGCGGATGGCAGGCCTCGCGATGCCGCTTGTGGGGCTCTATTACAAGATAGGTCGCGCGCGGACGGGCGGCGTCGAGTGTCCCGTGTGTGGGGCGCGGTATCGGCGGTTTATGCCTTACGGGTATGTCGAGGTGCGGGGAAATGCGTTGTGTCCCGGCTGTTTGGCGCTCGAGCGGCACAGGCTCTTGTGGTTGTGGCTCTGCCGGGAGACCGATCTGCTCACAAGTGCGCCGCGATTCCTACATATAGCTCCGGAAGTGTGCCTGTCGAAGCGGTTCGAGAAGATATTTCCGGATGACGCTTATGTGACGCTGGATTTGGAAAGTCCGCTCGCGAAGGTGCACGCGGATGTGCAGGCTTTGCCGTTCGACGAGGGGACTTTCGACGTCGTTATGTGCAACCACGTTCTCGAACACGTCGGCGACGACCGCCTTGCGATGCATGAGATGTGGCGCGTGATGAAGCCCGGCGGCTGGGGAGTGATGCTCTCGCCCGTCGATGAGGCGAGGGCGGAGACGTTCGAGGACGACACGATAACCGATCCCGACGAGCGGACGCGCATATTCGGGCAGTACGATCACCGCCGGATCTACGGGCGCGATTACGCCGACCGTCTGCGCGGGGCGGGTTTAGAAGTGGAGGAGGTCGATTATTTTGCAGCCCTCGACCCCGAAGAGCAGCGGCGTTTTGGTTTGCGCAAGGAAATTTTGTATGTCGTCAGGAGGAAACGATAAAGGCCGGAATATCTCCGACCTTACGTTGCTATCTTGCAATAATTGTCATAATATCGCATCACCTTATTTACGAAACCGAGGGTTTGGGCGCTGCCACGGAATGCGCCGCACCTGACCGCATCGTCGCCATAATAGGCCGGATCGCTTTTCAGGCACAGATATTTCGAAACGACCTTCCACAAGTTGTGGTTCTCGCCGTACTTGACTGCCAGGCGACGTGCATCCAGAATGTGACCGAGACCGCAATTATAGCTCGCCAAAATTATCGAGAGGCGGTCATGCTCGGAGATCGATTCGGGGAAGCGGAATGTCTGTGAAATTTGTTCCAGATGATCGACACCCAAAGCGACGTTAGTGCGGGGATCGCACATATCGGCGGGCGAGACATTGAAGTCACGAGCCACCGAAGGCATAATCTGCATCAGTCCCACGGCCCCCGCCTTGGATCTGGCATCATGATCGAAGCTCGACTCGGCATACGCGATAGCCGATATCAGGCGCCAATCGTAGCCCTTCTCATCGGCTATTTGCCGGATGACGGGGTCGTACTCGGAAATAACCGTCTGTACCGGCTCCCAAACGGACGTATATCCGGAGTAGGTTTTTGATCCCTTTTCGGCAGGACATGCCGTCTGTACCGCATTTGCGCTCGCATACACAGCGGCGAGCAGCATCGATAAAAAGAAAGATTTTTTAAGCATTGTAAATTTCTCTGCGGGCAGCATTCGCGCCGCAATAAGAGCCACCTAATCGTAGAAATTCCATGAGATCCCGATCTTGAATATCCGAGAGTTCATCGGATAGCGCCACACACTGAAATAGTTTCTCGGTCCGAACCAATTTTCGTTCAGGTGTTGCATCTTCAAAAGGATCCTCATGCGTTTCCATTTCGCCGAGACGAACACATCCATCCAGACATATTCACCCAACCTGTCCGATCTCTGATTGAAGAATTGCCCCGTTCCGGGATTGTAGCCCGGAGCATGGTAACGTGTGTTGAACCTGCCGTCGACCCCGACCCGGAGCCTCAGAACGTCCTTCACGACGTTGAATTCGTAGAAATAAGAGATGGACGCGGCCACCAGCGGAACGGGAACGACTTTCTCGTCCGTACTCCATTGCAGCATTACCCTGTGATTGAGATTTATCGAAGAGGACTTTATTCCTATCCGTAAATCTTCGCGAAGGTACACACCCGTTACGCTCACAATGTCCGATGACTGTACCGGAAGGCAGTCGTCACCGTAATAGACCTTGTTACCAAGGACACTTTGCGAGATAGTCGCCGAAAAGCCTGCATGAGGCACCTCGAGCGACGCATCGAAACGGGTCTCATTCTCCTTTACAAAGGAGTTGTTCCACAAATAGTGGTTAGAGTAATAATTCCGCTCCCAGTAGCTCGGCTCCACCGAGGTGAAGCTGAACCGTCCGGAGACAGAAAGGGGTCGTTCCTTGAAAAATAGTCGGGCGGTTGCTGTGCCCTCCGCTTCGAGATCGCCTGCGCGATCTCCCATCGGATAGAGCTTAAAACGCGCCGACCAGTCGAAATATTGTTTAATGCGGCCGTCGGCACCTGCAAACGCATAGTATTCGGTCTGTTTTACAGCCTTGCCCGTCACTCCCGTAAGATATTGGTCGGGGCGGAAGTTATAGTATTGGACCATATCGACGCCCACTCCGCCGTCGATGGTACCGATGACGCCGTTCCTGTCCCATGGCTGAAGCTGCACGAAAACACGGTTGGAAAGGCGCCCCTCGAAGAGCGAGTCGCGCGACAGGGTGGGATGATAGTTCCAGGGTTGGGTGTAATACGGTATCGGCAACGCATCTCCGCCCACTGGACGATAGACCGTGCCGTCGAACGTGTCCTCGTATTTCTTGGTCCAGCGGCTGTATTCGAGCGAATGGCCGATGAACACCGCGGGGCGATCGGCTATCGTGAAATCCTCCTCGGTCACCTTTTTAAGTGCAATGCCATACGACTGGTGCAGGAAATAGGTGTTGCTCTTAATCCAATTACGGGGATCGCTCATCGACATCGGAATGTTCTCGGTGCGCTCGTAACTGTTAAAGTTGCGGATTATGTCGTCTGGATCGACCATCCCGCCGTTCTCACGGTTGTAAACACTGTTCCAAATATATCCCGCATGGACGGAATAGCGTTTGCCCGTGTGGTTGAAGCCGATCGACAGCGACTTGTCCCTCGTGGCCTGCCAGGCGTAGACACCCTTTGTTCCGAGGCTTCGGAAGTCCACGTTGAAGCCTGTTTGGGGAGTTATATTCTGAGCGTGGATAATGGCGAAGTCCTCCTCCTGACGTATCTTTTGACCCGCCATCGCATAGCTTGCCTGCGTGAAGGGGAGTTTCACGTTGTAAAATGGCATATTCTCCGGAGTTCGCAGATAGATGTTCCACGGATCGGCGAACGAGTGCTCGCGTCCCTCCTCGCGGTCGAACCAGCTCAGATACTGCGAAGGCGCGCCCAGATTGCCGAGATAGGCGCTCCCGACCCCTTTCCTCATAAACGGATACTGTATCTGGAAATCGGATTGCAACGTATCGATATGGCTGATATAGATGTGATTGAGGTCGGAATCGACGGTCCAGCGAATGTTTTGCCTCGCGCGTTCGTCGTTGTTGAAATGGTACGATTCGAGAGGCTTCTTGGGGCGCTTCTTTTTGAGAGTGTCGGCGGCGGGATCGACCTCGGTGCCTTCGCCGAAAAACGGAACGTTCTCCTCTTCCTGCGGCGTCTGCTGGCGCTGGCCGGGGAGTCCCTGCTGCGAAGTGCCTGTTTGTCCAGTAAACTGCCCCTGTTGACCCGGGAATTGGTTCTGTCCGCCATATTGGCCGGACATATTTCCCTGCATCTGTCCCGGGAACTGCCCCTGTTGGCGATTGCCCTGCATTTGTCCGGGGAACTGTGCAAAAACCCCGCAGACGGAGAGGAAGATCGCTCCCGCCGTCAACGCCGCACACAATTTAGCAAAGGGTACTCTCATTTTGGTCGCCCGGAAAAACTCCGCAAAGGTAATCAAAAATCGCCTTTTTTGCAACTTAACAGATATATCCGACGCACTGCCGAAACGATCACATATATGGCAACGGCGAGAGGTACTCCGGCAACTCCGAAAAAGGCCAAAAGGAGCGCCGAAGAGAGGAGGAACAGATAGCGAATCTCGTTGCCACTCCATCCGAAGCCGCTGAATTTCAAGGAGAACATCTTTACAGGCGATATGAGCAGCCAACTAACGAGTGCCGTGAAAACGATTATAATCTCGCGGGGGGCCGAAAACCATCCCGCGTACCACATCCACCCCAGGGCGGCAATGGCAAGGGCGGCGGCAGGTGTGGGAAGCCCTTTGAACTCATCCGATTGCGACCCCTCGACGTTGAAAAGCGCAAGCCTCAGAGCCGAGAAAAGCGCCACGGCGAAAACCGTCCAGCCGAGCGCGTCGTAGAGCCACTCGGGAGCGCTCCACAGCGACGGCGAATAGCGGTATATGTTAAACAGCACGGCCGACGGAGCGACGCCGAAAGTGACCATATCGGCAAGCGAGTCGAGCTCCACCCCAAGGGGCGAATATTGTTTGGTGAGGCGTGCCGCAAGGCCGTCGGCGAAATCACACACAGCCCCCGCCACGACGAACCAGAACGCGACGTTAAGCCGTCCGCCGGTCGAAAGTGCGAAGACCGTGGCGGCGCACCCGCAGGCAAGATTACAAAGGGTTATGATGTTGGGCAGAGTGAACATTCGGCTTTTCATTATCGGGAAGGCTTTTTATTTTCGCAAAAGTAGCGATATTTTTCAATTTTGTTCGTACCTTTACACTAACTATGAATAAGAGTGTTTATTGTGTCATTATGGCCGGAGGTGTGGGGACACGCTTCTGGCCTGTCAGCAGAGAAGCCCTTCCAAAGCAGTTTCTCGACATCCTCGGTGTGGGCAAATCGTTTCTGAGACAGACCTATGAGAGGTTTTTACCCCTTGTTCCGCCGGAAAATATCCTTGTCGTCACTGGCGAGCAATATCGCGAAATAGTTGCCGCGCAAATTCCCGAATTGAAGTCCGAACAGATCCTCGGCGAACCGCTCGGTCGCAACACCGCCCCCTGCATCGCCTATGCCGCGTTCCGTCTGAAGGCCACCGACCCCGACGCCGTGATGATAGCCGCTCCCGCCGACCACTTCATCACGGGCGAGAGGGAGTTCGAGAAAGCGATCCTCGAAAGCGTGGATTACGCGCGCACACACGACGCGATGATGACCATAGGCATCACCCCGACGCGCCCCGACACTGGATATGGCTATATTCAGGTCGAGGAGAGGTGTGAAGGGATCTGCAAGGTGCGCACCTTCACCGAGAAGCCGGGTGAAGAGATGGCGAAAGTGTTCGTCGAGAGCGGCGAATTTCTCTGGAACTCGGGGATATTCATCTGGAAAAACTCGACCGTACTGCGTGCGTTATCAGACTATTTAGGAGAAATTTACTCGCTTTTCGCCGCCGAGCAGGAGAGTTTCGGAACACCCGGGGAGCTCGATACCGTTCGCCGCATCTATCCCGAAACGCGCAACATCTCGATAGACTTCGGGGTAATAGAAAAAGCCGGCAACGTCTATGTTCGCCCCAGCTCGTTCAGCTGGAGCGACGTGGGGACGTGGAACTCGTTGTATCGCAATCTGCCACACGACGCTCAGGGTAATGCCGTGAGCGGTTGCGTGCGCTTGTCAGACACGACGGACTCCATCGTGTGGGTTCCCGAAGGTAAACTCGCGGTGTTGAACGGTCTTGACGATTACATAGTCGTCGATACGGACGACGTGCTACTCGTGTTGCCGCGCAAGAGCGAACAGGAGATAAAAAAGGTCGTCACCTCCCTTAGGTTCGAGGAAGGTGACGAATATCTGTAAAAGAAACCCTTAGGGTAGGTGTTAGAAATAGTATTTGAGACCTACGACTGCGCTATTCATAACATTGAACGAGATGTTATTTACACGGTCTTCATCTTCGAACTTAACGCTCGTGATGCCGAATCCGCCCAAACCGAGATTGAAGCCCCAATGGTGGTTCGGACGAAATTCGAATCTGAGAAGATTCAGGTCAGCGCTGATGACCGTGTTCTGATCGCCGGTATCTAACATATCTTCCATACCATTCATATTTAACACCTTGCCGGACATAAAGCCGATGCGGCAAGTGGGGGCAAAGTAGAATTTATCCGCGATTTTCAACATATACAAGCCGCTCACACCTAAGCCGAAAGCGTGACCGCTATCCATCTCTTCATCATCCCATTTTTCCCCTATGTAGGTATAGCCGAGATCGAGGGCGAGCCCCCAGTGTTCGTTGAACATAAAACCGACTTGGGGATTGAGTTCGAAAGCGGTAATTTTCCAATCTCCCTCCGACCAGTGGTCGATCGCCATCGAACCTCCGATAAATGGATTCTGTTTGTTCTGTGCGTGGAGTGCGCCCACTGCGAATATCGCAACGATGGCGGTGGTAAGGATTTTTTTCATGATCGGGTTAATTTGAGGGTTAATGAATTTTTATCTCCACAAATATAACAATTTATTTCCGACGGCGCGTCGATTAACCTGTTATTTTTACCGTTTGGGCGATGAGATGGCGACATAATGCGGGGCAATTGTCTATTTTTGTATGAATTTAAGTATTTTGTGTTCTATATAGAAAATGACCCTTCCTAAAAGATACAACACCGTCGTCATCAACATTCTGCTGGCTGTTGTGGGCTGTCTGGTGATCAATTTCTCGTATCTGCTGGCCATCCGCGAGCAGGACGACCGGGACCTGAGAATGTCGGCGTGGTTGCCAGAGGGCGAAGACACTCCACACTCCGGCGTTCTGCACATATCTAAGGATGGTTATATCATCTGCAACGAGGTCTCGGGGAGTGCCGGGGAGGCGGATCCCCTTAAAGTCGCGGAAGCGGCAGGCGCAAGGGAAGTTGAGGCAGCGGCAGGGATCGCGGGAATCGCAGAGGCGTTGCCGGACAGTCTCGGCTTCCATCGGGGCGGCTGCACCGACAGTATCTATGTCGTTTCGAGGCTCATACGCCGCCTGTCGCTGACCGACGGCAGTACCATGACGGTCATCGCGCGAAATTCGCAAACACCCGGAGCGAACTCACTCATGTGGAAGGTGCTCGAGATCGACGGTGCGCCGTTCGATTACGGTGAGCTGTACGACAATCCGGGCGATGACGTTGCAATGGCGCTACAACTCGCGTTTTATCTCGTTTACGCCTTCATTCTGCTATCCATAATGACCACCGGGGCTTCGCGTAACGTCTCGATGAGGTTCTATCTCACGCGCGCCGCCTATTGCATCGTGCTGGCCGCGCTTATGTGGTTCCTGCTGCCTGTGCTCCGACCGCGTTCGGGTGAACTTGTCGTCACGGCGATGATGCTGCCGGGAACCCTCTATCCGATAGACATCCTCAAATGTGCGTTCCTGCTACTGTTCGCCCTGCTGTACGGGCGCACTTCACAGCTCATCAGCCAAAAGGAGGATATTATGCTGGAGAATGAGAAGTTGAAGCACGAAAATCTCACGGCGCGGTACAACACCCTCGTCAATCAGATCAACCCTCACTTCCTGTTCAACTCGCTCAACTCGCTCTCGTCGCTCGTCAGAGAGGGCAAGACCGACGACGCCATCACCTATATAGACCGCCTTTCCGACACGTTCCGATACACCATACAGCACGAGCCACGGATGACGACGACGCTCGGCGAGGAGTTGCAGTTCGTGGCGGCGTATAAATATCTGTTGGAGGTGCGCTATGACGAGAAACTTTTCATCGACATCGACGTCGAGGAGGAGAAGTTAGGGTGGCTGTTACCGACCTTTTCGATACAGCCTCTCATCGAGAATGCTGTCAAGCATAACACTATAACACGTTCCAAGCCGCTCCACATCTCGATCCGCACCGAAGGCGACCGGCTCGTCGTGTCGAACCCAGTTAATCCGAAGCTCGAACCCGAAAAGGGCACCGGCATCGGCCTTGCGAACCTGTCGCACCGCTGGCAACTGCTCACGGGACGCGAAATAGAGATCACAAACGACGGGGCGACATTCTCGGTCGCACTGCCATTTATAAACACAGTCGTATGAAGATCGTAATCATAGAAGACGAAACCGCCGCCGCGCGCAATCTGCAAGCCATAGTTCGCAAAGTGCTTCCCGAAGCGGAAATTCTCGCCACGCTCGAAAGCGTCGCCGAGACCGTTGAGTGGTTCGGTGCCAATCCGTGCCCCGACCTGCTCTTTATGGACATCCACCTTGCCGACGGCGAGTCGTTCCGCGTGTTCGACCGCATCGACATTCCCTGCCCCATCATCTTCACGACGGCGTACGACCAGTACGCACTGGAGGCGTTCAAGGTCAACAGCGTGGACTATCTGTTGAAGCCCATAAAGGAGGAGGAACTCACGCGCGCCATCGAAAAGCTGCGCCGCCTGTCGGGAGCCGAGCTCGCCGAGCAGCACGAGAATATAACCGAGATGGCTCGGGGTCGTGACGAACAGAAAGTCTTTCTGATCCCCATGCGCGACAAGATAATACCGCTGCGCATCGAGCAGGTCGCCTTTTTCTACACCGCCGATGAGCGCGTCAAGGCGTTCGATCACGAGGGCAATTCATATCCGATGGATCGCAGTCTCGATCGGCTTTCGAAGATCCTGTCGGAGAGCGATTTCTTCCGCGCCAACCGTCAGTTCATAGTAGCGCGCGAGGCCATAGCCGACATCACCGTCTGGTTCGGGAGCCGCCTTTCGCTCAATCTCAAAGTCAAAACGCCGGAACGGATCGTTATCAGCAAAGACCGCGTTCCTGAGTTTAAGCGGTGGTTTATGGGGGTATAATCACGGTTAACATCCTCTTTTTTCCGTTTCGCCCTTCGCAGGGCTCTTTTCGCCGCGCCAATGGGTACTTTTGCGCATCGAAACAAAACACACGATATCAATGAAAAAAGCCGCCCTGTTCGCACTCATCATCTTAACCGCCGCAACGACCCTGAACGCCCAGAGAAAAACCACTGTAAGCGGTGTCGTGGCGAACGCCGACACACGCGCGAACCTCATCGGGGTCGTCGTGGGATTCACCCCCGTCGGCGATTCGACAGCCGTCACCTCGCTCGTTTCGGGTGCGGGAGGTGCGTTCTCGACGGGACTTGTGCCGGGCGAATACGACGTCGAAGCGTCTATGCTCGGTTACGAAAAGACGCGGCGGCGCATAGAGGTCGGCACGAGGCGCACGGTACTCGACACGCTTCTGTTGCGCGAGGGCATAGTGATCGACGCCGTGGTCAAGGAGGCTGTCGCGCTGCGTACCTCGCTCGAAGGCGACACGCTCATCTACAACGCCGACGCATATAAGGTAGCCGCCGACGCGACGGTGTCGGGACTTCTCGAGAAGATGCCCGGCATCAAGGTCGATGGCGAAACGGTCGAGGCGCAGGGCGAGACGGTCAAAAAGGTGCTCATAGACGGCCGCGAGTTCTTCGGCGAGGATGTGGGTGCCGCGATATCCGCGCTGCCTGCCGAGGCGGTCAAGTCGATCGAGGTGTTCGACAAGCTCTCGGACAACGCCGAGTTCACGGGCATCGACGACGGCGAAGGGTACAAGGCAATCAACATCAAGACACGCGAATCGATGCGTCAGGGGGTGATGGGACAGGTTTCGGCCTTGTATGGCGTCGAGCCTCCCGACGGGGATACGGGTTCGTGGAACCATTACGGCCTAGCCTCGGGCAACGTCAATATCTTCAACGGCGACGCGCGGATAACGGTCGGCGGAACGATCAACAACCTCAACGAAAGGCACTTCACGTTCGAGGACATTCTCGGGGCGGGCCACGACGACGGGATCGCAACGGTGGGGCGTTTCCAATTCAACTATATCGACGAGTGGGGCAAAAGGAACCAGTGGAAGTTCGACGCTTCGTACAGCTACAACGCCACCGACACCGACAACCTCGGCGTGATCGACAGGGAGTATTACGACAGTGAGGATTGGAAAAACTACTCTTCCGATGAGTGGCGCGAGCGTCTGAATCAGAATCACGCTTTCCGCGCGCGCCTCGACTTCAAACCCAACCAGTTCCATGAGCTTCGCATCAGGCCCTTCGTGAGGTTTCAGGGCAGCAACTCCCACACCGAGGGCTTCGCAATACACACGCCCATCGACGGAGGCGATGACGTTGTTACCAATAACTGGGACAACCGTCGCGAAACGGGATGGATGGCGGGTATGAACGTCAATTACCGTGTCAGGCTCGGCAAGCCCGGGCGCACGCTGTCGCTCTTCTTCAACGGTATGTACGACCCGGACGACTTCACGGGCGACAGTTATTCCGAGGATGTGGATGGCTCGCTCGAAAGGAAATCGTCTCCCTCGAATAATTACGAGTACGACCTGCGCGCGGGGTTGACCTACACCGAGCCTATCAGTTCGTCGTCGCTCGTGAATCTCGATTACAGCATCGGTTACAACTATTCGGACAACGACACGAGATCGTATATGTGGGATTTCGATGCGGAGAAGTATCTCGACACTCCGGATCTTAAACGTTCGGGCATCTATAACAGCGGCTATCTGACACATCGCGTAGGTCCCGGCTATCGGATGCAGAAAGGCAAAACGACCCTTTCGGTCGGCGTGTTTTATCAGCACTCGACTCTCGAAAGTACGCGCGAATTGCCTGTTGCGGCTGCATTCGGCCCCTATCGTTTCAACAACGTCACTTATGCCGGGATGCTTAACTCGAAGTTCGGCGAAAATTCGTCGGTCAGGCTGTTCCTGCACTCGATGACGCGCAACCCCGGGGTCGATGATCTGCAAGATGTGGTCGACACCTCCAACAGGCTGAACATACGTAACGGTAATCCGAACCTGAAACCCTCGTACAGCAACAGGCTCTACACGAGATTCATATTTCCCAACACCGTAAAGGGACGCACGCTGGCGTTCAACCTCGGTGCCTCATACACGACCAACGCTATTGCCCGACGCACCATTAGCGAGAGCGGAGGATTTCCGATCCGCGACGGCGAGGGAGATCAACTCATCGATTCGGAGGGAAATCCTATGACACTAAGCCCTGCCGGCCGTTACTCCGAGCCCGTTAATATGAACGGTCAGTGGAGCGCGCGTTTCGGGGTCGATTACGGATTTCCGCTTACGTTTATGAAATCGAACCTCAACGTCGAGGCCGAGATCGAGTACGACCAGATGCCCTCGCAGTCGGGGCGGTGGACGACCGGTATGACCGCACCGTTGTACACGAGCAACTATTCGCGCACGATGGAGACAGAAGGGCAACTAACCCTTGGCAGCAACATCTCGGAGCGCATCGACTTTCGCGTCAGCTATGAGATATCGTACAACAACGTGCGCAACACTGCCTTCGCGAAGAGCAACAGCGACTATCTGCGCCACCGGGTGAGGGCTGACTTCAAGTTCGTGCTGCCGCTCGACTTCACGATCTCTGGCAATATGAACTTCTACGACTATCAGGTGTTGCGCGGAGAGGAGTTCAATCAGCGATATTTCATTGCGAACGCCGCCGTCGGCAAAAAGATATTCCGCTCGCGTAGTGGCGAGGTGAGCCTCTTTGTGAACGACATTTTCAATCGGAACGTCGGTTTTCGCCGCAGGGCTTATGCCGAGTATATTCAGAATGAGATCAATTCGGTCATCGGACGCTATTTCGGCGTGAAGCTGACCTGGAACATTCGCAAGTTCGGCAAGAACGGCTCGCAAAATATGCAGATGTACAACATCGACGACGGCCACGGCCACGGTGGGCACGGCGGGCACCGACACTGACCCTTGCCGAAGTTGAGGTCAGAAGGGCAGCTATGCAACGCTGTCGATAAAATCGCGATGGGAGTTTACTTGTAGTAAATGACCGAGTGATTTTTGAGACGAAGGCAGCAGAGGTGTCCTTATCACCTCAACTTATTGCGATGGAAATGCGGGGCGACGTATAGTACAAACCAGACGATCGCAATGGCGGCGAGGGCGATATCGACCCAATAGATCGTGCCGAGCCCCCATTTTTCGGCGATGCGCCCTCCGAAGAACATACCCAGGCCCAGGCCCACGTCCCATCCCGTGAGATAGGTCGCATTGGCCGTTGCGCGGCGATCGTTGGGCGCGAGGTTGACGAACAGCGTGTTCGAGGCGGGAAAGATAGTCCCGTATCCGAACCCGATGAACAGCGCGGCGGCGAAATAGAGCACATACGTCCACGTGATGGAGATCGCGGCCACGGGTTGCAGCAATGCCTCACAGACGATCCCGACGAATACGATCAGCATACCCTGCATTATGACCTGCGTTATCTGCCCCCGATCGACCCTCTTTCCCGAGCCTATTCGCGAGACGATAAGCCCGACGGCCATCACCGTGAAGAAATAGCCCGTGTTGGTTACAAGTCCCAACTCGCCCGCGTGCATTGCGATGAAGGTCATCGTCATCCCCCACGGGATGGAGAATAGCATCATCGCTCCGGCGGCGGGCAAACCTTTCCGCAGTAGGAATCGGTCGAGCGACACCCCCTTGTTGTATGTTTTCGGCACCTTCCTCTCGACTTTCACGCTCGAGGCGAACGCAAGTCCGAGTCCGCCCGAGATAAGCGCGGCGTAGAAGATCACGTTGTAATTCCCCGACGACGAGATGAAAAGTCCCGCCATAGGGCCGATGCTCATCGCAAGGTTGTTCATCACGCCGTACCAGCCGAGCCCCTCGCCCCTGCGCGACGAGGGCATAATGTCGATGACCAGCGTGTTGCCCGTCGTGGTGACCATCCCGAAAAATAGGCCGTGCGCGACCCTCAGAACGGCGAACATAAGAAGCGTTCCGGCAGCAAGATAGCCCACGAAGAACGAGATGAACAGGAAATAGGCGACTATGTAGAGCGGTTTTCGGGCAAATGTGTCGGCGATCCACCCCGCAAAGGGTCTCACACACAGCACGGCGACGGTGTAGCACGACAGGATGACGCCGATCGTTGTACGCCCTGCCCCGAAAACCTCTTCGAGATAGAACGGCAGTGTCGGAACAAGCGTGTAGAACGCAAAGTACATCAAGAAGTTGGCTATGCAGATAAGCACATAGCTCCTTGTCCAAAGCCTCTCGACGGGGGATTCGTTCACCGGTAGAGCGTTTTCTTTCATCTACACTTTGAGAATATGGGTATTCTGGGCGATCACCTCGCTTGCAAAGATCGGGAACTCGGTCACTTCGATCCCCGCCTCACTCAATCTCCTGACCGCGTCACACGTGGCAAAATTCAGGGGTTCTTTGAGTGCGAATACGACTCGTCCCATACCGTGACGGATGATCAGATCGGTGCACGATTCGGCTTTGGAGGAGCGCGACGTACACGGTTCGACGGTCGAGTAGATCGTCGCCCCTTTAAGGTCGGCTCCGGCGGCCAGAGCCTTGGCGACAGCCTCCTCTTCGGCGTGGTTTTTCGGATCGGTCTCGCCCGTGTATCCGTCGAATTCGCGACCGTCAAGCGTGACCAGCACGGCACCCACACTATACCTGTCGGCGACGGGAGTGCATTTGCGGTTATTGTGCAGTGCGCGCGCAAGATGCGAACAGTCGATCCTGTGCTGCGAACGATTCACGAAATGAAGCACTGCCGTCTGTCCCAACCGCTCGGTACGAACGAGGGTCATCGGAGGGTATTCGCCATCCAGAACGAGGCGGGGCGCACGAGAGTCGCCGACGAATACGGGAGCTATGCCGAGACGGAACTCGTCCCAGCTTTTTTCCCTGAGGAACATCGACAGCACGGAGCTTCCCCCCTCGACCATCAGCGTGCGAACACCCATCCTGCTCAGTTGAGAGAGGATTATCGATGTGGTTATTTCGGGTCGTGAAATGATGGTAGCCAACTCGGAGATCTTGTCGGAGACGACACCCGTAGTGAAGATCACTTTTTCGCCGTCGCCCTCTGTAAAAAACTTCAGATTCGGATCGAGTTTGCCGGTGGTGCTAACCGTCACCTTCATTATATCTGCCGAGCGTCCCTCGGCAAGGCGCTTGCCTCGAAGTTTGGGGTCGCGAATTATAAGTGCAGGGTTATCCTCGCGAAGCGTCCCCGCCCCCACGAGTATCGCATCGCACTCGGCTCGGAGAGCGTATATGGCACGCCAATCCTCGGGCGAGGAGAGGATGAGCCTGTCGCCTCCGAAGTCGTCGAGATAACCGTCGGCCGAAATCGCCGCTGAAAGAATTATTCGCATCGTTTAAGTACTATAAGTGTCACTTCCGGACGTGCTCCTATCCGCATAGGGTATCCAACACATCCTATGCCATCGTTTACATAAAGCACGTTCTTTTTTCCACCCTCCTTCGAATATTCTCCACTCCACTCGGAATAGAGATATTCGGCGGGAGACCACTCCCTGCCAAAGAGGCGAAATTTCATCTGCATTGCGTGGGTATGTCCCGAAAGGGTAAGGTCTCCGAACCCTCTGTCGGTAATATCGCTCCACATTTGTGGTGTATGGGCCAGCACTATGCTAAACGGGTCGGAGTTTATCCCCGCAAAAGTCGCGCCAATGTCAGCTCCGGCGAGTGTAGAATTTCGCCCGTTGTGGTGTCCGTCGGTCGGGAAGTTGACTCCCGACAGCAGGATCGAGTCTCCGCCGCGCTCTATCCACGTCGATTCGTCGGCAAGAACCCGCCACCCCATCTCGCGCACTTTGGCTGCAAGCCGGAAGAAATTATCCTCGATCGATGCCGCCTCCCCACCCCTCAGATAGAAGCCCAGATCGTGGTTGCCCCACACGGAGTAAACGCCGTCGGGAGCTCCGACGCAGGAGAGGATCTCCATAATTTCGGGGGTCAGCTCGGTGTTCGACAGGTTCACGAGGTCTCCCGTGTGCACGACGATATCGCCTTCGAGCGAGGCGATGGTTTCGACCAGACGGGTCAGTTGCTTTTCCGCCCCCGTCATCGTACCTATATGAATATCCGATATCTGCACCAGACGATAGCCGTCGAACGCCGCGGGAACCCTCTCGGAGCATATCTCGAGATGCTCGACCCTCAGGCGGGTACGTCCCGCGCTCGCGCCGCATATCATCGTCACGACAATGGCGAGCGAGAGCGCCGCGGCAAGCCCCCTGAAAAATATCGAACGGCGGCGGGAGATGAGTCTCGCCAAAAAATCCGACGCGCCTCCCACCGAATATAGCAACTTGGGGATATTAGCGAGGATAAACGCCCACACGAGCCACATCACGACTACCATCCCGGTAGAAGAGCCTTGAGGGGCGAAGTTCATAATTAAAAACGCAAGGATGGCAGCCCCGTCGGTTAGCAGAGCGAAAGCAATGTATGCTATGCGGACGGACAGTCGGCGGAAATAAAAACAGATGACGCTACGATAGATGTAAACATCCGCAAGAACAGCTACATTTTAAACTGATCCTGGAGGTTAATCGCTTTGACCCCAATCGTGCGGATAGGCTTGGTGAACCGGTACTTCTCTTTGAAAATCTCAAACCCTTTCGCCGCTATTTTCTACTTTAATCGGCAGAAAAACATTACCCCGGGATACGAAAATGCCGCACGCAGATAAGGCCACCGGATCTGTGTCCTGCGCGACTTGACGCGAAAAAGTAACATCCTTTGCAATATACGCATCCTTCGCACGACCCGCGCCCTCACCTGAGGCGGTTTCCCGTGGGCGTAACGCGCCAATTCGTCCAAGACCGTTCGATATCCCTCGGCACTTCGGCGGTCGTCGCGTGCCGTCATGATCGAGAAAGGACGTAAACGACGATGGAAAAAAGCGCGGTCGATGCGCCCCGCCCTCTCGGCAGGAAAATACAATAGCGGAGTAAACAGTTCGTCCTCGTGGATTATTCCCTCGTGGAACCTCAGATCGATGCGCCGGAGATAATCGCGGCGTATGAGCACCAGACATGCCGAAGAGCGAAACCCTTTCGCCGAAAGGAGCGTGTCAAAAAGTTCGAGACCGGTATAGACCCTGTCGGCGATCTTATGCGAACGGAGATAGTATTTGGGGTTGAATTTGTGATCTGGGATATCGTTTAACACATCGGCGTCGAAGATCACGAAATCGAGCTTCTCTGCGTCGCATTTTGTCACACAGCATTCGAGTGCGTCGCCTTCGAGCAGATCGTCGCTATCCATAAAATAGACATATTCGCCTCTTGCCAACTCAAATCCTCTGTTGCGCGTCGCAGACAGACCTGCGTTGGGCTGCGAGACGACCCTGACGCGGGGGTCCTGAGCTGCAAAACGCTCCAGGATCGCGGGGCTGCCATCGGTGGAGCCGTCGTTGACGGCGACGAGCTCTATGTCCCGCAGGGTCTGATTCAAGATGGAGTTTACAGCCTCTTCGAGATAGGGCTCGGTATTGTAAACGGGCATTATGACGCTGACCCGCGGAGCTTTTGTACTTGTGTTCATATGGGCAAAGGTAGTGATATTGGCATAATTTTTTACTTTTGCAGGTAAATTACATCACGATGGAGTTTCTTAACGAACATCACCTCACGGGAATCGCGATCGGCTTGGGGACGTTCCTTATAATCGGGCTGTTCCATCCCCTCGTCGTGAAGGGCGAATACCGCTTCGGCGTGCAGGTGTGGTGGGTATTTCTCGCGGCCGGGCTGGCGGCTCTCGCGGGATCTATCTTTGCAGGGAACATCATCGTGCAGTCGCTGCTCGGCGTGGTGGGTTTCACCTGCCTGTGGAGCATCCACGAACTGTTCGCGCAACGCAAGCGCGTCGAAAAGGGTTGGTTCCCGAAAAATCCGCGGCGAGGGTAATCTATTCCTTAATTTTCGCGTGCATCTCCCTGAGGGCGACATCGGTAAGATAACCGAGAATGCCTGTCTTCGGGGTGAAGGTCAGTTCGCCGAAGTACACTCTGTCGCCCGTGTCGTAAAGATCGACCCTCACGAAGTCGAACTCCTTCGACAATATCCGTGCGTACTCTTTCATCGCCTCAAAATTCGCGGGAGGCGCAATGTCGGCAAAGAGGCGCGGTGCTATCAGCGAATAGTGGCTCTCTATCGGGTTGTATTTCAGACGGCGCCAGAAGTTGAGTTTTTTTGCCGCGACGGCACGGTCGAACGCCTCTTTGTCATGGCAGACGATATTCCATCCGCACCCGTGGTTGGTTTTCAGCACGAAGCGGTCAGGCAGCGCGTCGTAGTCTATTTGTGAAGGGCGTTTCCACACGCCGTAAATGTCGGGAAGCAGTTCTCCGAGCCCATTTTCTCCTTCACGCCAAAGGGGAAAAGCACCCTCAATCTGTTTCGCACTATTCTGCGACAATTATCCAGCATACACGGCCGTATTAATTTCCCGCAAATATAGTATCTTTGTGCAATATGAGCAACAGACCATTAGCCGAAAGATTGCGTCCCCGGACGCTCGACGAATATATCGGGCAGGAGCACCTTGTAGGAAAGAACGGGGTGTTCCGCAGGTTTATGGAGACGGGTAACGTGCCGTCGTTCATCCTGTGGGGACCTCCCGGG
>QMCD01002732.1_pt1 | contig 17922 bp, 17 predicted proteins | sample 1821841 | NCBI WGS metagenome assembly QMCD01 (sample SAMN01991225, study PRJNA193472) | Termite gut metagenome, whole genome shotgun sequencing project. | isolation source: worker | host: Macrotermes natalensis
TTTTGAGTATTTTTACTCAAAAACCTTGCACTTGAATAATTGAAAAATGCTTTTACGTCGCATAGCGACGGCATTTTTCAATTATTCAGCAGACATTATATAATTATGCCATAAAACAAGAAAAACCGCAACCATCATTTCAGCTAAAAATATATACGGATAATACCGGAAAAATATATATTTATGATATAATGTAAAAATCCTTAAATCCTGATACTTAATAAAAACCGGCAGCATTCTGGCTCCCTGTCCAATCTGTCATTTATTTTTGGTCATCTCCCACATAATAATGCCGGCAGCCATCGCGGCGTTAAAGGAATTAACGTTTCCGCTCATTTTTATGGTAAGCCTGCGGTCACATTTCACAGCAAGCTCATCCGGCAGGCCGTTCCCTTCGTTGCCTATCAGAACAGCCGCTCCCGGGCTGAAACTGCATTCGGACAACGACAGCGCGCTGCCGTCGATAACAGCGGCATATGTTATTATTCCGTTGCCCTTCATAGCTTCAAGGGCGGTTTCAATACCGGAATCGGCGACCGGAACGCGAAAAATACTTCCCATTGTGGAGCGTATTGCCTTAGGGCTGTAAATATCACAGCATCCGGCGGTAATAACGGCGTTTATCCCAAGAGCGTCAGCTGTCCGTATTATTGTACCCATATTCCCGGGGTCTGAAATATTATGGAGTATAATATACTTCCCGTTTGGCTTAACCGCTGAAAGAACGGGTTCTTTGCACGGAATCCCGCAGATTGCGAAAATACCCTGAGATTCATCGGTATCGGAGATTTTACCGCCAAGAACGTCAGATATGACAAAGGTTTTTTCCGTAAGCCGCCCGGGGATGAAATCCGATGGGCCGCCTTGTTTTTCAAGCCAGCTTTTTGTTATAAAAATGCATCGTACATCCGCATTTGACGATATTGCGTCCCTAAGCAGACGCATCCCCTCCAGGGTAAACAACCCGAGCTGTTTTCGGTGTTTTTTTCCGGAATTAAGTTTTTGGAAGAGCCTGATATTAGGATTATCCTTAGATGATATTTCCGGCATTGTAAAAATTCCTCCCGCCGTTTATACTAATCCGCAGTTGTAAAATATTTCACAGATTTTTGTTGCTAGGATTTACGATGAAAGCAGGCTGTCGCCTGTCTAAGAGGAAAACGACGCAATGCAGCCAAAAGATGGAAATATGCAATCATTTTAACTGCGGATTAGTATTATAATGCAAAAGTCAGAAGCTTATAAGGATAAACACAGTTCATCCCTGCTTCTGACCCGATTAATCAGTGTGATTAAAGAGCTGCCTTTGCCTTTTCAGTGAGCGCGGAAAAACCGGCGGCGTCATTGATAGCAATTTCGGAAAGCATTTTTCTGTTTAATGAAACGCCCGCCTTCTTAATGCCGTTCATGAAAGTCGAATAGTTCATCCCGTTCAGCTTGCAGGCGGCGGAAATTCTTGTAATCCAGAGTTTCCTGAAATCGCGTTTTTTCAGACGTCTGCCGATATAAGCGTAATTGCCTGACTTCATAACGGCTTCCTTAGCCATTTTGAAGTGCTTGCTCTTAGCGCCCCAGTATCCCTTTGCAAGCTTCAATGTTTTATTTCTTCTCTTGCGAGTAGCTAAAGCTCCCTTAATACGAGCCATAATCTTTTACCTCCGTTAAAATACTTTTAAATTACAGCTTATCAATTATTTATAAGGGATAAGCAGTTTGATTGTCGGTGCGTTTGAAGGACCGGCATAGTCGGCTGTCCTGGCAATTCTTTTTCTTTTCGTAGCCTTCTGGGTAAGCCTGTGTCTTTTATTGGTTTTCTGGTATTTGACCTTCCCTGTTTTTGTCAGTTTAAAACGCTTTTTCGCGCCGGAATGTGTTTTTTGCTTTGGCATAATATCCTCCTTAATTTAAGCCTCTGGCTTAATGCAATATGCGGGAATGCGCAGTCATAGGGCTAGATTTCCGCATATGCAAAATTTATACTTTATTTTGACGCCTTCGGAGATATAATCATAATCAGCGAGCGTCCCTCCATTTTAGAAGGCTTTTCAACAACGCCGGCTTCGGAACAGGCAGCCTTGAATTTTTCCAAAAGCTCCTCGCCGAGATGAGGATGAGCAATCGCCCGTTTCCTGAACCGGACGGAAACTTTTATTTTATCCCCAGATTTAAGAAAATTATTAGCATGGTTAACCTTCGTATTGAAATCATTCGTATCAATTGTGGAAAACATTCTGATTTCCTTGATTTCAACAGTCTTTTGGTTCTTTTTTGCTTCCTTCTCGCGCTTGCTCTGCTCGAAAAGATATTTCCTGTAGTCCATGATTTTACATACGGGCGGGTTAGCGACCGCAGAAATCATTACCAAATCGAGCTCCTTTTCATCTGCAATCGAAAGCGCCTTTTCTGTGGGGATAATTCCCAGCTGGGTACCGTCGGAATCAATAACCCGCAGTTCTTTTGCATTGATTTCTTTGTTGATTAATACGTCTTTATTGCTTATTCGAAACACCTCCATAAAAAATAAAAATGGGCGGAAATTAAAATTCCCGTCCATACAAACACATAACTCCGCTTTCCGGTTTAATATACCGGACCGCTTCAGCTTCAGAAGTATTGACCCGGCGCGTTAAAACGGCAGGGTGAGAACGGGATGTTCTTCTTTATTTAAAACATTTCTTATTATACATTATAACCAAGCCTTTGTCAAGGGTATATAGAATATTTTTCCTCCTAAATTACTGTATAAAAATCTAATCCTTTTATATATATTATACAAAAACCTGAATTATTAGAGTATGTTCATGCCGAACACGCTGCGGGAACTCATCCGAACATCCGGTTTTTCTTAATGTCTTCCGATTATGTGTTTACGATTGCGGGATATGCTCTAAGCATTATGAACCGTAAAAAATCTCTGGGAGACACTGTATTTATCTTTAGGTCTTATTTCGGTATAGCCGCTTTCCTTAGAGGGCATATCAAGATTCGGGGCGTTAATCTGAGCGGTCATCGGCTCGGGGCAGAAATAATTCATAAAACCGCCGTTATTCCAAATCAGCCAGAACTTGTAATCTTCATCTGTTTCATAACAGATTTTTTTGCCGCTTTCGGTATCGGTCATAATACAGCCGTGAAAATCCCTGCCCTTATAAACAGTAACTCCCGCCGTATACATTTCATTGTTGATTTCCTGCAAAACAGGACATTTCGTTCCTGTTTTGAACTCCCTGTCCCAGGAATTAAGCTTGGCGGTTCTGCCGGTAGGAAGCCAGCGTCTTTTATTAAGCTGGATTTTTCTTCTGCACGGCAGCTGCATGCGTATATTCTCCTGGCGTCCGCCGTCAACAAAGGGCGCGTTTATGGTTGTGTGCGTACATACTGAAACCGGCATCATTTTATCCGAATTGTTTGTCAGCTCGACAGTATGGCGCAAGCCTTCATTTGAAAGCTCAACGGTTATTTCAACGGTCATTTTAACTGGGAAGCAGTTATAGAAGTAATCAGTTTCGTCATAAGTGAACACATTTGTTACGAACGCGCGGTTTTTATCGGCGCCCATCTCCTTTATTTTATATACGCGGTTGTGTATAAAACCGTGGATATGGTTTTTAAACCTGACTTCATTAACAGGAAGACGGTATTCCGCATCCGATGTTTTCAGGATTCCCTTATCAAAACGGTTGGGAAGATAAAGAGTAGGAAGTCCCCATACGGCAGAGGAGTTTATTATTTCAGCGACGGTAGCTTTATCGCTGTAACGGAAAATCTCCATTCCTTTGTTTTCATCCCTGAATCTAAGCACATTGCTTCCGATTGTGTGGGCAACAACGGCATAATATCCGTTATATCTGAGTTCAACCGCTTCGATTCCCTTATGCATAATTTTTTCAGCGCCATAACCATTCATTTCTTTATAACCATCCTTTCCGGATATTCTGCCCTGACAGGCAAAACTCCTGAGCTTGAAAACTATGTTATCAAACTCTTATTTTTAAATTACATCTGTACCCGTTCCTTTTGTTTTATTCTTAATGAAATATCAAACGCTTTGACCGAATGCGTCAGGGCCCCCACCGAAAACATATCGACACCCGTCCCTGCAATTTGAGCGGCATTATGAAGTCCTATATTCCCCGAGGCTTCAAGAACAGCTTTCCCGCCGTTAATTCTTACGCATTCCGCCATCTGTTCCACAGTCATATTATCCAGCATAATTACATCGCAGCCGCAGCTCAGGGCTTCCCTCAGCTCTTCCTCAGTACGGACCTCAACCTCGATTTTGGAAAGATGCCCCAGCTTTGAGCGCAGCGCTTTTACGGCAGGGGTTATGCCGCCGTACGCGTCAATATGGTTGTCCTTTAACATAGCGGCGTCAGACAGGTTGTAGCGGTGATTTTTACCTCCTCCTTTAACAACTGCATATTTTTGCAGGGCGCGAAGACCCGGCAAGGTTTTTCTGGTTTCGCAGACACAGCAGCCTGTCCCCTCGCAGCACATGACATACCGGGATGTCGCGGTGGCAATCCCCGACATATGCGAAACAAGATTCAAAGAAGTTCTCTCCGCTTTCAGTATTGACGCGGAGCGTCCTTTGACGGCGGCGATAATATCGCCGGAAACAACTTTTTCACCGTCTTCAATATATTTTTCGGTTATAATGTCCTTGTCAGCATAAGTGAACACGCGGAGCGCTATATCGATTCCGCAGAGAATCCCTTCGTCCTTCGCTATAAAAACAGCGGAAGAAATATCTTCGCTGTCAAGCAGATAGTCCGAAGCGAGGTCTATATAGTTAATATCCTCCGAAAGAGCGGTTTTTATTATGCCGTCTATATAAAAATCAGGTAATTTCAAAATTATGACCATCCTTTCCGGTGTTTTTCCTGAAGGACAAAACTCCTGTTTGAAATATTAGTCCTGCAAGCTTAATTCCTTTTTATATTAAACTTCAGTTATAGGTATTATCTCACCTTTTTCATCCTTTACGCTATTACAGCCTCAAAGGTTTTTCCGATACTGTCCTGTATCAGCAAATCGGCTCTCGCGTCAAGATGCGTGGGTTCTTTGTTAATCAGCACAAGCCTGCTGCCATTATAATAATCAACCATATTGTTTGCGGGGTAAACGGACAGCGAAGTACCCCCGATAATTAGCATATCAGCGTCGGCAATCGCAGCTTTCGAACGCGCAATCAAATCCTTGCTCAGTCCCTCCTCATATAAAACTACGTCAGGCTTTACAAGACCTCCGCAGTCAAGGCAGGGAGGAGGGCCGACAAGACTCTTAATATATTCGGCGGTATGGTTTTTACCGCACCTTAAACAATAATTCCTGTGTACCGAACCGTGAATCTCATAAACATTGCGGCTGCCCGCGGCAAAATGAAGCCCGTCAATATTCTGAGTCACAATCGTTTTAAGCCTGCCGGACTGTTCAAGCTTTGCAAGGGAATAATGGGTGATGTTAGGCTTGGCGTCAAGATGGAGCATTTTATCACGGTAAAATTCATAGAAATCATTCAGGTTTTCAACATAGAATGACCTGCTCAGAATTGTTTCGGGAGGATATTTGTACGTCTGGAAATAAATGCCGTCAACGCTTCTGAAATCCGGGATTCCGCTTTCCGTCGAAACGCCCGCGCCGCCGAAAAACACAATATTTTCCGATTCGTTTATCCACTGCTTCAGCTTTACAAATCTTTCATCCATACAATTTCCTTTCTCAGAGCGTGTTTTCATTATCTTTTCACGTATGTGCAGAATTTATAGGATATGCCGTCAAAGCTGTGCCATTCGCTTTCCTGCGAAAGCTCCCATCCGGGTATTTTATCGATAACGGGGAAAAAAACATCGGCTTTCCTTTCGGCGTTGATTTTTGTGACCATTGCAGTATCGCAGTGCTGCAGAAGCTCTTTATAAACCTCTCCTCCCCCCGCAACATAAACATCATCGGAGTTGTAATTTTTAAGTTCCTCCATCAAGGCGGGAATACTGCGGCAGATTTTCACTCCCGGAACGTTAAATGACAAATCTCTTGTCAGGACAATGTTAGCGCGGTCCTTGAAAGGCTTTGACCCGGGAAGGGAAAGGAGGGTTTTCCTGCCCATGACAACAACCTTATTCAAAGTGTTATTCCTGAAAAACCTTTTATCATCGGGTATATGAAACAGCAGCCCGTTACCCGACCCGATACCGAAATTCCTGTCAACGGCGGCAATAGCCTTCATATTTTTCAGCAACCTTTCATAAAACGGATAATATAATACTAGGGCGTGTTCGAAAATCATCAATATGCATATAAATAGTGATTTTTGCACCGCATTGCGTTAAAAAATCTTGAAAACCGCCGAGGTTTCCTGCGATTCGAGGTTTCCTGCGATTTTTTGCCTTATTCGGCACAAAAATCACTTATTTCTATACACATTGCTAAATTATCGAACACGCCCTAATTCCAAATTAAAACATTAATATCTTTTTGGTCTTTTTGGCGGAGTTCTGCGTTCTCCTCCTTGCCATGCGAAAGCAAAGCTTGGCAAAGCCGCGTCGTCGGTCTTGAACTCCGCCAAAAATCCTCAAAAATCTATTTAATTTTATTTAATTGGAATTAGTATAAGTATTCGATTACACCGCAACTTCGAACTTTATGTCATTATCGTTATATTTATAATTATCCAGGCTGAATGACTTATATGTAAACCTGTAAAAATCATCTACGGCTTTATCGGTTCTGAATACGGGCGCGTCATAGGAAGGTTGATTTATAAGCTCCCTGACAATGGGGATATGCCGGTCATAAATGTGAGCGTCGGCTATGACATGAATGATTTCACCGGCTTCAAGCCCGCTTACCTGAGCAATCATATGAAGAAGCACGGCATACTGGCAGATGTTCCAGTTGTTCGCGGCAAGCATATCCTGTGAACGCTGGTTCAAAACGGCATTCAGTCTATTGCCTGACACGTTGAAGGTCATACTGTATGCGCACGGATACAGCCCCATCTCGGACAGGTCGTGATGATTGTAAAGATTTGTGATAATCCGTCTGCTTGCCGGGTTATGCTTTAAATCATACAGCACTCTGTCTACCTGGTCAAATTCTCCTTCCGGGTATTTGTGCTTTACCCCCAGCTGATAGCCGTAAGCTTTGCCGATAGAACCGTTTTCATCAGCCCAGCTGTCCCAGATATGAGCGTCCAGGTCATTTATGTTATTGGATTTTTTCTGCCATATCCATAAAAGCTCCTTTACTGCCGTTATCCAGAATGTGCGTCTGAGGGTCATTATGGGAAATTCCTCCGCCAGGTTGTATCTGTTAATAATACCGAATTTTTTTATGGTATGCGCAGGGGAGCCGTCCCCCCATTTCGGACGGATATTAACACCGGTATCCCATACGCCTTCGTTTAAAATCGCATTTGCATTATCAATAAAGACTTTATCGGCATAACTCATTATTGCAGTAATCCTTTCCAAGTGTTTTTTCCTGTTCGGGAACGGAATCCCGGTTTGAAGCCTTGTTTCAGGCTTTTCTTCTGTACGTTAAAAAGCTTTATCTTTATAAAGCCGTAATAATCCAAGCAAATAATGTCTACCCCATTATCGTTTATGCTTTGTGTAACATATTATATTATATCATATCCATAAACGAAATGGAATAGATTTTTAATACATATTTAAAAAAATTACAAATTAATACTGTAATATAATAACATAAACTGATTAATTTATAAAAATACACACGTTATTAGATATACAATATTATTTAATAAAAAACAAAAAAATTATAGAACAAATAAATTTAAGTATTGACATTCATTTATAAATAAAGTATAATATATTAGCCGCAGGAATTTTGGGCTTGTTGTGGTTTTATATGCGGGTGTGGCGGAATCGGCAGACGCGCTAGCTTCAGGTGCTAGTGGACGCAAGTCCGTGTGGGTTCAAGTCCCGTCACCCGCACCATATTAAGACTACAGGTTTGCTAAACTGTTTAATGCGGCGACAAAACTTTAGTTGGTTATACGGAGAAAGCTTGAAATTAGACGGAGGAAGCTGTCATAACGGTGGTTTAAATAAAACTGTGCTGATTTTCCCTGCGGATACGGATAAAAATCGTTTCCGCAGGGTTTTTTATTGACATAATTCATATTCTATGATATGATTTTTTATAAATATTATATATCATACACTGCAGCATAAATACGGATTCTGCTGTTTATGGAGGTTATAAAATGAACCGTTTTACTGAGATGAATAAAGACGGATTGAACGGGCTTGCAAACACCCTCTAGGATTGACGATGAAGACAGGCTGCCGCCTGTCAAGAATTTTCTGTATCCGGTAAAATCTGCCGAAATAATATGCGTTTATACCTATGGATGCATATTTTGAATGAGAGGACAATTCACCATGAAAAACAAGTTATTTCTACGCCGATTTATTTATAAGCTGTTTTCACCGGAGCTTGAGTTTCGCGTTAGGCTGTTCCATGTGCTGGCAATAGGCGGAACACTGGTTAGTTTTCTGATGTGCGTCCTTAGTATAATAAATTACTCCGGCACCGGAAATGTAATAGCAAACGCGGTTTCAACCGCACTGTCTTTTACATTGCTTATGTATTCCTACCGAAGCGGCAGGTATCAGTTATGTTATATGGTAACGATATTCGGCATTTTCTTCGGTCTTTTCCCCTACATGTTTTTTGCGACGGGCGGTTATCACAGCGGAATGCCCTCATTTTTTGTGTTTGCCGCGGTTTTTACAATATTTATGCTTGAAGGTAAAAAAGCCGTGGTTTTTGCTCTTATGGAATTGCTGGCATACACTGTAATATGCATAATAGCGTACAGATTACCGGAAACTGTTTCCGAGTTTTCAACGGAAAAAGAAATGCTTACCGACATCGTGGTCGCTTTCACCGCCGTAAGTATTGTTCTTGGCGCGTGTATGTTCCTGCATTTCAAGCTGTACAACGCGCAGCAGCAAAAGCTGGACGAACAGAACCGCATACTGGCGGGTGTCAATAAAATGAAAACTGAGCTTTTCGCAAACGTATCCCATGAAATGAAAACGCCGCTGACGGTGGTATCAGTGCATATCCAGCGGGCGGAAAAGCTCTTTGAAATTGCACAGGAAGGGGACGCGGAGAAAATCAAGGAATCCTTTTCGCTTGCGAGAGATGAAATAATGCGCATGTCACGTTTGATGAACAGCGCTCTTGAACTGACATCCATCCAGGAGCTCAGCGGTGAGAAACAGCCCTTGAATATCGGCGGTATACTGCGTACCGGCAGTGAGGTTTACCGGGCGCTGTTAGAAAAGAACGGTAACTCCCTTGAAATTTCCATCCCGGATAATCTACCGGAAGTATACGGCAACGCGGATTCGCTGGTGCATATTATTTCTAATCTTCTTTCCAATGCAAACGCTCACACGCAAAACGGCGTTATACGTCTGACTGCAGCGCCGGATAATGAAATGCTGACAATAGCGGTGGAGGACACCGGTGAAGGTATTCCGCCTGAAATCCTGCCGTATGTTTTTGAACGCGGAATAACGGGCGGCGAGAGAAGCGGTCTCGGTCTTTTTATCTGCCGGGAACTTGTGAACGGATACGGCGGCGGTATTAAAGCTGAAAGCGAACCCGGCAGGGGAACTGTAATTACCTTTACACTGCCGGCAATAAAAAAGGGGGAGAACGATGAGTGAAGCCGTCGTCCTGCTGGTAGAGGATAACCGGCGCATTAATATAGCCAACAGGGATATGCTGGAGCTTATGGGTTTTGAAATTGAAATCGCCGAATCGGTTGCCGGGGCAAGGGAACGCCTGTCCGAAAGGACACCCGATATAATCGTGCTGGATATCATGCTTCCTGACGGCAGCGGTCTGGATTTCCTGCGGGAACTGCGCTTGTCGGCTTCATCGGAGCATATTCCGGTAATCATGCTCACGGCTCTCGGCGCGCCTTCCGACATTGTGAAAGGTCTTGATACCGGAGCTGACGACTACCTTTCAAAGCCTTATGAATACGAGGTTCTGGCTGCACGTATAAGAACTGTTCTGCGGCGCGCGGGTCAAATCGTTAAAAAACTGAAAAGAGGGAGCCTGGAGCTGGATATTGTCGCCTCTCGCGCCGCTATAGACGGTAAGGACTTGCTGTTAAAACCTAAAGAATTTTCCTTGCTGCTCCTTCTTGTACAGAACGAGGGTCTGGTTATGAGCAGCGATAAGCTGTATGAATCAATATGGCAGCTGCCTTATGCCGGAGACAGCCAGGCGGTTCGGACTGTTGCTTCAAGGCTGCGTACAAAGCTCGCCGGTACGGGTTATGTAATATCAACCCGGCGCGAAAGCGGAGGGTATTGCTTTTGTCAAGTAAAAAACTGATTGTTGCAGATTTGCCACATTTTTTCTTGTGGCAATTTTGCAATTTCGCCCATTTTTACCCGCAAAAATGTTATAATGTACTAACAGCATGAGAGCGCCCGTACGGGCGCTTTCGGTGTTTACAGACATGCCGGCGGATGTTTGCAAATCCTTTCGGTCAGTAATCTAAATACACGAAACAGAAAGGTTAATCCGATGAATAAATCTTTTATACAGTCAGCAGTTAATGCCTTGATTTTATTTACCGTATTTTTTTATATTTCAGGATGCTCAGGCGGCAATACTCAGGCTTATTCTGATGATGCAGGCGTACCCGCCGCAGACGGTATCGAATCCGTAAACGGGCTGGAGGATTATAACGGGTGGTGGCGCCGTCCCGACGATTACGTATCGGAAGGTATTTCCGTTTTAAATTTCTTCAGGATTGACGCCGGTTCGGAAACGTGGACTGTATATAACCGGTACGGCTTCGCTGGTTATACATATAACTGCCGGAACGAAGGAGACTTACTTATTCTGGAACTTGACTTCGTCGATGAATACCCTTTCCTATACAACGGAACGGCGCTGCTGAACGAGGAAGGCGGGGTCGAATTCATCCGCGGGGAACCGCTTGAGTCCAACCCGGCTGAGCTTGACGGTAAATGGCTTTTGAGCGGCGAACAGGACAGCGGTTACTACTTGATTGAAAACGGCGCTTATAAGCTGATTAAGCCGTATATGGAAGAACCGTCGGAAACCGGCACCTGGAAATACAATGACGTAACGGTTCTTCTGGAAAACGGAACTGTTCAGGAAAAACAGATTGAATTCATACCTGACGACGAAGAAAATTTCTGGGGCGGCGGAGATTTTATACCCGAACCGGAAGGTATTGCGTTTTTTGACAGCTTCAATAAGGTTTTCTATATAAGGGAATCCGCAATGGGAACCCCTGACGGATGTTATGCGGAAAAAAAGCTGCGGCTGATATGCAGCGAATGGAAAGGACCTGAATTCACAAGTCCGGTTCTGTATTTTTCGCACTACGGCACGTTTGATATTACAGTCTTTGACGAACAGGGGTCTGGCGAACGTTCCGAGGCAGGTAAATGGTCTTATGACGGCGGAAAAATACTTCTTGAGTTTTACGACGGTTCGGTTGAAGAAGCTGAATACGGTGACGACGGAATCACGGTCGGATATTACGGCATGACTTTTGAAAGGAGATATTGGTAATGATGAAAAGCATTACGGCAGTATTAATTATCATACTTTTGTTTTTAAACGCAGTCAGCCTTACGGGTTGTACAGGACGGGGTGAGAATATAAACGGTTTACCGGGAAAACTGGATAAGGAACTGGGAAGCATTTCCGATTATGCGGGTTGGTGGACGTTTTCGGAGCATGTGCCGGGTAGAAGCGAAACACCTGATTTTTTCTATATCGAAATACCGGATGACGGCGGTGAAATCGTTTGCTACGATGAAAACGGTCTTAGTGTCGCTAAAGGGTATTCCGATTACAGCGAGCAAAGGGCTCTTAACGGGAATCCGCTCATTTTTTTCGATTTTGAACTAAACGGGGAATACAGCGCCCATCCGGTAAGCTCGGAGGAAGGCGACCATTGGCTGTATTTAAGCGGAAGCGCAGACGGGTTCAGGTTCATTTATTCGGAAGAGCAGCCGTTTGACCCGGATGCCTGGGAAAATGAAGTCAGAGTCTGGCGCGAAGCGGTGGACGCCGCGGAAGTAATGCTCATGGATAGGCTCGGCGACAAAATGGACGGTAAAATCCTCAAGCTTAATGATGATTATGAAACCGAAGGTGTAAGGTACTTTGACTTTTCGCTCGGCAGAATAGGAGACGGCGGAGGGTTTATTATGGAGGAGAATTATGTAATAAATGAGGAAGGCGAAGTATACGTTTTTGCAGGTTCTGAACTGATACGATATGATGACAATGAGCCTGGTTCCGGAATTGTGCCTGAATATCAGACGCATGAGGACTATGCCGTAAATCTGCTTACCGACTTGCTCGGAGACAGGATGGAAGGCAAAGCGCTTGTACTGACCGGGGAAGAGGATATTAACGGCTTTACATGCAAAGTATTCCAGTTCGGAGTAAATAATCAGGACAGCTTTACGGCGGAAGAGCATTATGCCGTAAACACGAACGGCGATGTCTATACAATTGATATTCTTCAGGGCGCGGACTGGGTGCCGTTTTCCTATTAGGATTTCATAAACAGAATCAGAAACTTGCCGGTAATAAAAGTATCAGACATCTTATTTTATAGGCGCGCATGTGTTTAATACCTTAGCGCCGGAAAGGCATGGTCATTAATGAGGAAATTAACAGTCTTAACGCTCGCCGCATCATTTTTATTGTCGGGTTGTCTTAAAAATCAGTCTGAGACGGAAACGGATACCTACGCGTCAGGTACTGAACTGCCGTCAAGTTTATTGCAAAGCGTTCCAAGCGAAACGGAAAGCGTTCCGGCAGTCACTACCGCAGAAACTACGGAACTCATACCTGATGAAACGGAGTCTTCAAGCGGGAGCGAAGAAGTTTCTCCCGAACAGGTCAGGCAGTTTTCTGAGATTATCCCCGAAACCCCGTCTGTGATTGATTATGACGCAAAGCTCGCCTGGAGGGTCGAACCGATGTATGACAGGGCGTATTTTGAATTTTGGGCAGGCGTAATTTCTTATGGATTTGACGCTCCTGACGATACTGCGGACTTGAAAAATTATGAGCTGAACATATTCACGGGCGAAGTTAAAGAGGGATTTTCAGAATTTGCAACGGGCGGTCTGCCGCCTCCCGACGAATGGCTTTATGATGAAAACAAAAATCTTTTCTGTCTGCATGGCACGAACCGGGAATATATGCCGCCGGAATTCAGAACATTTACCCCTGATGAATTTGAAGCTTTTTGCAATGACGAATCGGGAGAAGGGTATTTTTACAGCGGGGATAATTTTAATTGGTTAAGGGCGTTCCGTAAAATAGATTCTGAAAAGGTAACAAGCGAAGATTTATCAGAAGTACCGGATTATTCCGAAATTTATTATGACCTGAGCGGAGCGTACGACGGCGATAAATACGCGCTTGTCTGCGGAACTGAATTCCTGACGGATTTTATATATGATTTCGACTTTGAAAACTCTTTATATGCGAATAATCAAAGGAATTTAATTGCGATAAAATCAGACGGTAAATTCGGAGCAGCCGATAAAAACGCAAAAATAGCTGTTCCGTTTGTTATGGACGGCATAATCTTTGTCAGCGAAGAAATCGCATTTGCCTTATACGGAGGGAAATGGGGCGTTCTTGACTTAGACGAAACCTCGGAATTACAGGAATGAGCTTCAAAAAACACTTGAAAGGCATGGTTATAAATGAACAAAACCGCGCGTACAGCCTTGATTTTTTGCACCGTCATATTTTTTACGGGAGCCGCGCTTCTTGCCGTTAGTATATCATAATTATTCCGTATACATATCATATGGGAGGAATACAAGTTGAAACAAACCATATTAAAGGTTATACCCTTTTTTCTGACGCTTGCGGTTTGCGCCTGCGAAGCAGGGGGCGGTACCGGGGAAACATCGGGCTTTAATTCTGTGACTGATGCTGTTTTGAAAGAGCGGGATACTCCAACGGCGGCTGTTACTGCGGTAACGGATGAAACATCATCTACCGATGAAACTCATCTGCCGGCTGAAAACATCTGGGGTTTTGCAGGCGCCGTAAACATGAGCATAACGTTAAATACGCAGGAGTATTACGAAAACGGCGATATAGTTGAAATTCCGTATTTTGAGTATACCGGAGAAAAGAACGAGGTGATTGACAGTATAAACCGGTTATTCAATCAGGGTCTGCAAATGCGTTATGAGGAATTTGACGAAAGACGCAGCAGCTATGAGACGATGGAAATAAAAACATACCCGTTTACTGACGAACAGTATTCACAGGTTGTGGTTTCTTCGGTGATTTACAATTTCAATCCCGACTATACGTGGGCAGGGGAGCTGCAAAGCGTGAACTATGATAAGCTGAACAATAAATGGATTCAGTTTTCGGACTTAGGCATTGATGAAAATAATATCATTGACGAGGTCAGCAGGCTGTATATGCAGGAAAATAAAAACGATGTTATTGACGGCGTTAAAGTAACCGGCTTTCTTCTTCGTCCCCAAAACGGCAGTATCGCTGAGTTTACTGAAATCCTTCTTGAAATTACCGTAAACGGCGGCAATGATGTTTCATTTTACTCCTATTGCTCAGGCACGGATGAATTCTTTTTATTTGAACCGTCTAAAGCCGTTCCGTTCAGCCATAACGATATGGACCGCATGGACCCGCCGCTGTTGTATGATACAATCGACGAAGGGGAAGGCTATATGCCGATTACCGACGGTATAATCTATACAGGTTCGGTTTATAAAATAAATCACGGAAATAATATGTCTCCCTACGAAGCCGCCAGCGGGCTTTATTACCGGTTATTTCACGAAGATTATATCTACAGCGGGGAAAACAGGGTGTTCATTCAGTGCGTTGATTTAGTCGAAATTGACGGTCTGAAATGTTATTCGTTTTCGGTCAGCGGGTATTTCGGCAACGACAGCGATATTACTTACGCAGTCAGCTGGAACTATGATAACCAGAGCGTTTATGAGGTATCGGGCGGAGTAAGCCGTATCATAGGCTCAATACTTGACCTCGGAAGCGCAAAGGCTTACTGGGAATAGGAGGAAATCGCCATGACTGAACGCGTTAAAAAAATTATTCTTATAGCGGCGCCGGTTGTCATAACTGGCTCGGCAATTGCCGGAATGATTATATATAATCATCGTAACGGTACGTCTGATAACGATATTAAAATTACTGCCGGACAGATAGAAAAATATGAGCTGCTGTCAGAAAACCTTTCACATTTTTCAAACGATTACATAACCGGCATACCGATTAATGAAGTGGAATATACACCCGTTGACGGGATTGACTATTCTTCTGCGGATATAAGCGCCGCATTTGAGGAATTGTATTTAACCCGAACGGAATCGGATTCCGAAAACCGTCCGTATATCGTAAATAATTCCAATGTTGTTTACAACGAAAAGGACAAATCTCCCGGGTTTTCTAAACGGAATGAACCGGTTAAGCCTTCCCTGCCGCCGAGAACTGTATACACAGGCGGCGTTGATATCCGCAGCTCCGGTACTTCAGGGGGTTACGGCAGAACAGTTACAGTTCCGTGGGATGAAGCTCCTCCCGATATATCCGATTATGACGAATGGGAGGACTTTGAAAACGATTATACTGACTGGTATTATGATGAATGGTATAATACGGGTTCCGGCAGCGAAAACGCTTATCCCGAACCGCCCGATGTTCTTATTTACGATAACCGGGAGGAGTTTTCCGAAGATTATGACCGGTGGTATGCCGATTACGGTAACCCGGGTGAGCATAATGACCGGAGCGGCCCGGGCGATACGAACGGCTCAGACGAGCAGTCCTGGTGGAACGANNNCGAGCAGTCCTGGTGGAACGACCCGGGCGATACAAACGATTCAGACGAGCAGTCCTGGTGGAACGACCCGGGCGATACGAACGGTTCAGACGAGCAGTCCTGGTGGAGCGACCCGGGTGATACGAACGGCTCAGACGAGCAGTCCTGGTGGAACGACCCGGGCGATACGAACGGCTCAGACGAGCAGTCCTGGTGGAACGACCCGGGCGATACAAACGGCTCAGACGAGCAGTCCTGGTGGAACGACCCGGGCGATACGAACGGCTCGGGAGTTTCTTCCGTACAGGATGATATTTTAATTGAGAAGGTTCTTATTTCCGCAGAGGATTATGAAATTAGTTATTTTGCGTCGGGCAGGCAGTTTTACAGGGAGGCTCTTTCCGAGCGGCAGCAAAGAGCGTATGACATTTTAGCCACAGCAATTCAAAAGGGAATATTTTACCTTGAGGTTGATTTCGGCATAACAAACGACGAAGCGGACGCGGTAATCAACGCCGTTATATGGGATAATCCTGAGTTTTTCTTTATTTCGGGTTACAGCTACGGTGACGTTAACGAACCGACTGTCACTACCATGGGAGTTTTGCTTGACGCCGATATTATGGAACTGGGAATCAGCAATGCTCTTTCCGAGATTAAGACAAAAGCCGCGCCCGTAATTGCAGCAGCCGGTCAGAAAACAAGCGACATAGACAAGGTAAGATATATCGTTGACTATATGTGCGAGGCAATCACGTATGATTTAGACAGCAAATACAGCCAGGGCATGTATTCCGGCATAGTTACCAATAAAACGGTCTGCGCCGGATACGCATCGGCTTTCCATTATTATATGAACGCCTTAGGTATTGAGTCAGCCAGGGTAAACAGTTGTTTTCACCAGTGGAATCTCCTTCGTCTTGACGGCGATTATTATTACATGGACGTAACCTGGACGGATACCCCGTATTACGGAAAAATAAACGGTTCTTTCGTTAATGCTGAGATTAACTATGAATGGTTTAACTTTAACCGCTCTCTTGCGGATAAATATTCGGAAGAATCTGATTCCGCCGCGCACAAACGCGATTTTATGGCAGAAATGCTGCCTGCCGCAAACGGCACAAAATACCGTTACGATTTATGGTTCGGTTCCTTCCAGCCCGAAACGTCAGCAGCGTCTCAGGTAACAGCAGACGAATCAGATTATGAATCCGAACCCGGACTGACAACGGAGCAAATAACACAACAGGATTATAAAGACGCAACGGAAACGGCTGCTGAAACAGCTTTAGAACTGTCCATTACTAAATCAGCCGCCGAACCGATGCCTGAAACGCCGCTTGAATATGCCGGAAAACGTACCTCGCCGGAACACGGGGAAGGCCCTGTACTTCCCGGAACGCTTACTGTCAACGGTCTTGAAATTCCAGAAGATGTGCGGCTTTTCGACATAGACGGAGTTATATATGCCGAATCAAACGGTTTTATCAGGAGCCTGAGAGACCCTCAGACCGATAATCTCCTTTATGACTACGGCTTTGAAAGCTATGCGCTTAACGGTGATGTCTCAAAGATATTTATTGAATCATGGGATGACGATACCCTGCTTTATGAGCTTCATGTCGGTAAAAATACGGCATACAGGATTGCCGAAGACGGCGGATATATACCGGTTGAACTCAGCGAAGCGCCGATTTATATCATGATGGAATGGTACGAATATGGTATGATGTGGATTGAAAGCATACCGGTAACGGCATATTGCGAGCTTACGGGAAGCGAGTGGTCTTTTGAATATAATGCGTACTGAACAATTACACATTTCGTGTAATTGTTCCCGGAAACAGACTTGTCTGTTTCCGGTTGCGAAAAAGCAGAGCTTTTTCGCAATACAATACTTCTTGATAATGTCTGCTTATACTAATCCCGGTTAAAAACATAGAATGTTTTTAACAGCCTTTGCTTTGCAAAGGTTGCGGCGTTGCCGCATGGGATGCCGTCAATACATTCTTCTGTGCGCTTACGCA
>QMCD01001623.1_pt1 | contig 17920 bp, 10 predicted proteins | sample 1821841 | NCBI WGS metagenome assembly QMCD01 (sample SAMN01991225, study PRJNA193472) | Termite gut metagenome, whole genome shotgun sequencing project. | isolation source: worker | host: Macrotermes natalensis
GAGGTCATGGAGAAGATAATCAGCGAGTACACCCGCGAATCGGGCGTGCGCACGCTCGACAAGAACCTTGCGAAACTTGCGCGCCACAGGGCGAAGAATATCGGGTTCGAGGAGGAGTTCAGCCCGGAGGTCACCACGGCCGACGTGGAAAAGATACTCGGGATGCCCAAGTTCCGCCGCGACCAGTACGAGGTCGAGGATATGACGGGCGTGGTGACGGGCCTTGCGTGGACGGAGGTCGGCGGAGATATACTCTACATCGAATCGGTGCTTACCCCCGGCAAGGGCAAGCTGAACCTCACCGGCAACCTCGGCGACGTGATGAAGGAATCGGCGACGATAGCCTTCGAGTGGGTGAAGGCCCACCACGCGGAGTTGGGGCTCGACCCTGCGATATTCGAGAAGAACGACATCAACGTCCATGTCCCGGAGGGCGCGATCCCGAAGGACGGGCCCAGCGCGGGGATCACGATGGTGACCTCGATCACCTCGTCGTTCACCGGGCGCAAGGTGCGCGAACGCATCGCGATGACCGGCGAGACCACCCTGCGCGGGCGTGTAATGCCCGTAGGCGGCATCAAGGAGAAGATACTCGCCGCCAAGCGCGCCGGGATCCACCAGATAGTCATCAGCGAGGACAACCGCAAGGACATCGAGGACATCAAACCCGAATACCTGCACGGGATAGATTTCCACTACGTGCGCACCAACAACGACGTGCTGAAACTCGCATTAGCCTGATCGCGCGGCAAGACCATAAAAACAGCGCCCTTGCTAAGGGCGCTGTTTTTATTTTGCAAATAAGCAAAACGACCCCTTAATATTTCCCTCTCCAAAGTTTTTGCATGCGTTCGGCGATGCGCCGTTCCTGCTCGTTGTCGGCAGGTTCGTAGAAGCGCGTACCTTCGAGGCCCTCGGGCATAAATTCCTGCTCGGTGAAGTTGCCCTCGAAACTGTGGGCGTATTTGTAGTCTTTGGCGTAGTCGAGTTTTTTCATCAGTGCCGTCGGGGCGTTGCGCAGGTGGAGCGGCACGGGGCGGTTGTTGGTGTCCTTGCCCACCATGCCCATCGCCGCCCAAATGGCTGTCGCTGTGGAGTTACTTTTGGGGCTTGTCGCCAGATATACAGCCACTTCGGCCAGCGTGAGCTGCGCCTCTGGCATCCCGATCTTGTGTACTGTGTCAAAGGCTGCGTTGGCCAACAGCAAAGCGTTGGGGTTGGCAAGCCCTATGTCCTCCGAGGCGAGGATCACCAGCCGCCGGGCGATGAACTTCGGGTCTTCGCCGCTGGTCAGCATCCGCGCGAGATAATATATCGCCGCGTTGGGGTCGCTGCCGCGCACGCTCTTGATAAACGCCGAGATCACATCGTAGTGCATCTCGCCGTTCTTGTCGTACATCGCAATGTTCTGTTGCAGCGCGTCGGTTCGTTTATCACCACCTTACCTTCCGTTGCTCCGGTAAGTATATCCAGAATATTCAGCAACTTGCGTGCGTCGCCACCCGAAAAACGGAACAGCGCGTTGGTCTGCTCGACCTTTATTTTGCGCCGTTTTAGTTCCGCGTCCGTGGTGAGCGCGCGGTCCAACAGCGTCTGCAATTCCGCCTCGTCCATCGCCCGCAGGACATAGACCTGACAGCGCGACAGCAGCGGCGAGATTACCTCGAACGACGGGTTCTCCGTGGTCGCACCGATCAGCGTTATCACCCCCTGCTCCACCGCCCCCAGAAGCGAATCCTGCTGCGATTTATTGAAGCGATGGATTTCGTCGATGAACAGGAACGGCGGCGCGGAGTTGAAAAACTTCTGTTTGCGCGCGCTGTCGATCACCTCCCTCACGTCCTTCACCCCCGAGGTCACAGCCGAAAGCGTGTAGAACGGCCGGTCGAGCGAGTTGGCGATTATCCGCGCCAGCGTGGTCTTACCCACCCCCGGCGGCCCCCATAGGATAAACGACGGCACATTCCGCGTCTCGATAAAACGCCTGAAAACGCCCCCCGGACCCACCAGATGCGACTGCCCGATATACTCGTCCAGCGTCCTCGGCCTGAGCCGCTCCGCCAGCGGGATATGATTATGTGTATTTTCTTCCATTTATTGCAAAGATATTCTTTTTTAGCGGTAAACGGACAAAAACAGGCCGGTATCCGCAACGGATACCGGCCTGCCGGAAAAATCATATAAAAACCTATTCGTCCTTATCGGTATCGGCGTATTCCTTGAGCAGTTTATCCTGCACGTCGGCGGGGACCTGTTCGAACGAGAGGAACTTCATCGTGTACGACGCCCTGCCGCTTGTGAGCGAGCTGAGCGTGGTCGAGTAGCGGTACATTTCCGACAGGGGCACACGCGCCACCAGACGGTCGAACCCGCGGTCGGAGGTCATACCCTCGATCATCGCGCGGCGGTTCTGCATATCGCTCATCACGTCGCCCATCCTGTCCGACGGAACGAGCACCTCGACCTGGTAGATCGGCTCCATAATCTTGGGCCCGGCATTACGGAATGCCTCCTTAAACGCGTTGCGGCCTGCGAGCTTGAACGAGATTTCGTTCGAATCCACCGGGTGCATCTTGCCGTCGTAGACCACCACGCGGATGTCGCGCGCGTAGGAACCGGTCAGCGGCCCCTCCTCGATCTTCTCCATGATACCCTTGAGGATTGCGGGCAGGAAGCGCGCGTCGATAGCACCGCCCACGATCGAGTTGTAGAACTGCAACTTGCCGCCCCAGTCGAGCTCGATCTCCTCCTTGCCCTTCATGCTCACAGCGATCTCCTTGCCGCCGATCTTGTACTTGGTGGGCTCGGGCATACCCTCGGTATAGGGTTCGATCAGCAAGTGCACCTCGCCGAACTGTCCCGCGCCACCCGACTGCTTCTTGTGGCGGTAGTCGGCGGCGGCGACCTTCGTGATCGTCTCGCGGTAGGAGATCCTCGGCGCGAAGTATTCGATCTCGATCTTGTGCACGTTGTTCAGGATCCACTTGACGATATTCAGGTGATGCTCGCCCTGCCCCTGTATAATGGTCTGTTTCAGCTCCTTAGAGTATTCCACGAGGATCGTCGGGTCTTCGAACGAGAGTTTGTTGAGAATTTCGCCCAGCTTTTCGTCGTCGCCCTGCTTGAGCGCGCGCACGGCGGCGCGGTACTTCGGCTCGGGGAACTGTATCGGCTCGATATCGACCACGTGGCCGGGTGCGCACAGCGTGTCGTTGGCCTTCGTGCCTTTCAGTTTTACCGTGCAGCCTATATCACCAGCATACATCTCGGTCACTTTCGTGCGGTTCTTACCCGCTACGGCGAACAACTGCGCGATCTTCTCCTTATTGCCCGTGCGCGCGTTGACCACCTCGGCGCCCTCGGTCAGCTTGCCGCGGATAAGGCGGAAGTAGCTGATCTCGCCGATATGCTGCTCGACGGTCGAGCGGAACACGAACGCAACCGCAGGCCCGTTCTCGTCGGCTTTGATCTCCTCGCCCTCTTTCGTCATGAACGCCGGGGCCTCCTTCGGACCGGGAGCGACGTTGATGATAAACTCCATAAGGCGTTTCGTACCTATGTCTTTCTTGCCCGAGGCGACGAACACCGGGATCAGGTCGCGTTTGGCGAGCCCCGTCTTGAGGCCCTTGCGCATCTCGTCCTGCGTGAGCGTACCTTTGTCGAAGTAGAGTTCCATCAGCGCCTCGTCGTTCTCGGCGGCGGCTTCGACCAGTATACCGTTAAGTTCCTGTGCCTTCTCCATCTCCGACGCCGGGATATCGAGTTCCTCGCGTGTCCCATTATCGTCCTTGAACTTGTACATCTTCATCATCAGCACATCGATGAACGCGTTGAAGCCCGGGCCCGGATTGACGGGGTACTGCACGATCACAGGCTTCACCTGCGACGATCCGGTCAGCTCCTCCATCGTCGACTCCCAGTTCGCCTTTTCGTGGTCGAGCTGGTTGACAACGGCGATGATCGGTTTCTGGAGCGTGCGCGCATAGCGCGCCTGTATCTCCGTGCCCGCCTCGAACCCGTTCTGGGCGTTGAGCAGCATCACACCCACGTCGGCGACCTTGAACGCCGAGAAAAGCCCGCCGCTGAAGTCGTCCGAACCGGGAGTGTCGATAATGTTCAGCTTCGCATCCTTGAACTCGGTGAAAAGTATGGTCGGATAGATCGACCTTTTATAGATGTGTTCCAACTCTGTGTTGTCGGAAAGGGTATTGTCGTTCTCCACACTACCCCTGCGTTCTATGACTTTACCCTCAAAAGCCATAGCCTCGGCAAGGGTAGTTTTTCCGGAGCCCGGCGCACCGAGCAACACGACATTCTTGATCTCGTTGGTCTTATAAGTTTTCATGTGTTGTGTGTTTTTTATGTTTCTATTTTAGGATCAGAGTGGGTTGAAAATGCGCCTCGCGCAAAAACGCCCCCCAAAATAGCGATTCTTTCCCGTTTATCCAACGGCAGAAGGGGAGAAAATAAAAATAAATTTAATTTAGTGGTTAACGGTTAGTGATTGATGATTAATTAGCGGCGTCATCTCGAAGCGTGGAGCGAGAGATCTCTCGCTCCACGCTAGATGACTGGACTGTCAGTTTTCGGATACAAAAGTTGCGGCCGCGCTCTACGCGCAGCCGCAACTAATCACTAACCTTTAACCGCCGATTATTCCTGCATCAGTATTTCAACGATCTTGATAGCAGCGTCGGAAACGGGTGTGCCGGGGCCGAAGATCGCCGCCGCACCGTCCTTGTAGAGCTGTTCGTAGTCCTGATGGGGGATCACGCCGCCCACGATCACGATGATGTCCTCACGGCCCAGTTTCTTGAGCTCGGCGATGATCTGCGGCACGAGCGTGAGGTGGCCTGCCGCGAGCGACGAAACACCCACGACATGCACGTCATTCTCGACGGCCTCCTTGGCGGCCTCCTCGGGGGTTTGGAACAGCGGGCCCATGTCGACGTCGAAACCAATGTCGGCATACCCCGTCGCGACCACCTTGGCACCGCGGTCGTGTCCGTCCTGCCCCAGTTTAGCGATCATTACGCGCGGCTGACGGCCTTCTTTCTTGGCGAACTCTTCGACGAGTTTCTTCGCCTTTTCAAAATTGGGATCTGTGCTCACTTCCGATGAATATACTCCTGAAATTGAACGAATTACTGCCTTGTAACGACCTACGACCACCTCGCAGGCATCCGAGATCTCGCCAAGCGACGCACGCAGTTTCGCGGCTTCGACAGCGAGTTCGAGAAGGTTACCCTTGCCCGTTTTCACGCACTCGGTGATGGTTTCCAACGCCTTGCGTACAGCCGCCTCGTCGCGGCTCGCACGCAGTTCCTGCAAACGCCTTACCTGAGACTCGCGTACGGCAGTGTTGTCCACCGCGAGGATGTCGATCGGGTCTTCCTTTTCGAGCCTGTACTTATTAAGCCCAACGATGATCTCCTGTCCGGAGTCGATCCTCGCCTGCTTGCGTGCCGCGGCTTCCTCGATACGCATCTTGGGGATACCGGTCTCGATCGCCTTGGCCATACCGCCGAGTTTCTCGACCTCCTCGATCAGCGACCACGCCTTGCGAGCAAGCTCGTTGGTCAGCGACTCGACGTAGTATGAGCCCGCCCATGGGTCTACCTCGCGGCATACGTCGGTCTCCTCCTGTATGTAGATCTGCGTGTTGCGCGCGATACGTGCCGAGAAGTCGGTCGGCAGCGCGATCGCTTCGTCCAGCGCGTTGGTGTGCAGCGATTGGGTGTGCCCCAGTGCCGCGCCCATCGCTTCGATGCAAGTGCGCGCAACATTGTTGAACGGGTCCTGCTCGGTGAGCGACCAGCCCGAGGTCTGTGAGTGTGTCCTGAGCGCCAGTGACTTGGAAGACTTCGGGTCGAACTGCTTCACGATCTTCGCCCACAACAGGCGCGCAGCCCTCATCTTGGCGATCTCCATAAAGTGGTTCATCCCGATCGCCCAGAAGAACGACAGGCGCGGCGCGAACGAGTCGATGCTCATCCCCGCGTTGACCCCCGTGCGCAGGTACTCCAGACCGTCGGCCAGCGTGTAGGCCAGCTCGATGTCGGCCGTCGCGCCCGCCTCCTGCATATGGTAGCCCGAGATCGAGATCGAGTTGAACTTGGGCATATACTTCGACGTGTACTCGAAAATATCGGCGATGATCTTCATCGAGAATTCGGGCGGATATATATATGTATTGCGCACCATGAACTCCTTCAGAATATCGTTCTGAATGGTTCCGGCCAGTTGGTCGAGGCTCACACCCTGTTCCATACCGGCCACGATGTAGAAAGCCAGCACGGGCAGCACCGCGCCGTTCATGGTCATCGACACCGACATCTGATCAAGCGGAATGCCGTTGAACAGCACCTTCATATCCTCCACCGAGCATATCGAAACGCCCGCCTTGCCCACGTCGCCTACCACGCGCGGGTGGTCGGCGTCGTAACCGCGGTGGGTCGCAAGGTCGAACGCTACAGAAAGTCCCTTCTGCCCTGCCGCCAAGTTGCGGCGGTAGAATGCGTTACTCTCCTCGGCCGTCGAGAAACCTGCGTATTGCCTGATCGTCCACGGCCTCATAACGTACATCGTCGAGTATGGCCCGCGCAGGAACGGGGCGATACCCGCCGCGTAGTTCAGGTGTTCCAACCCCTTGAGGTCGCCCTCGCCGTAAGAGTTCTTCACGGGTATCTGCTCCGCGGTAAGCCACTCTGTCGGCGCACTTTTTTCGGCGCCGCACGACGATTTCGCCGATGCGCCGGTGTATGCTATATCTGAAAACTTCGCTCTCATATCCCCAGTTCTTTAACATATTGCATAAGCGTCACGAGCACGTTGCTGCGCACGCTGATAAAGTTCTTGATACCCTGCTCCTCCAGTTGGGGCTGCGATTTCGGCGCACCGGCCACCACGAATATCCCGTGGCCGCCGAGCAGCTTGTGGGCCTCCGGTGCGAGGGTTTCATAGTCGTCGTCCGCCGCGCAGATCACCACGATGTCGGCTTTCGAAGCGATCGCCGCCTGTGCGCCTTCCTGTACGCTCTCGAAGAACGTGTTGTCCTGGATCCGGAATCCGGCGCATCCGAAGAAGTTGCTGGCGAACTGCGACCGTGCGCGCGCCATACCGAGCGTCCCGCAGGTGAGCATAAAGACCTTCGGGTTGCGTCCGCTGCGGTCGACCTTCAGCCGCATCTCCTCGAACGGCATCGCACCGCGGACCAGGTGTATGTTTTCGGTGACGTGAGGACAGCCGCATCCCGCGTTGCACTCGCCGCAGTCGCACCCCGTTTCGTTATCGATCGAGCAGTCGTCGCAGCCACATTGGCATATCCCGCGCGTTACGGTATCTTTGGTCACCGCGTCGTCGGCCACCTCGTTGAAGTTGGGGTACTGGTTCGTACCCAAAAGAACGATCTTGCGCGTCGAAACGTCGAGGTTCTTTTGCGCGGCCGATTCGTTGATGCGTTTCTGGATATATCCGGCGTGGAATGCCTTGATGTACCCGCCCATCTCCTCGATCTCCCTGAATATATTCCATGCCTGTTCGGCTATGTTTTCGGTGAGGGTCTCTATATAATAGGAACCGCCCGACGGGTCGACCACGTTGTCGAAGTGTGATTCGTGCTTCAGCAGCAACTGCACATTGCGGGCGATGCGCGACGAGAACTCGGTCGCCGGCTCGTAAGCCGCGTCGAACGGGAGTACCTCCATCGAGTGTACGCCGCCGATCGCCGCACTCATCGCCTCGGTCGTCCCGCGCAGCATATTCACATAAGGATCGTAAACGGTCATGTTCCACTTCGAGCTGACCGCGTGTATGCGCATCTTCTCCGAGCAGGCCCGCTCGGGTCTATACTGCCTCATGATCGTTGCCCAGAGCATACGCGCCGCGCGCAATTTGGCGATCTCCATAAAATAGTTGGAGCTTACCCCCATGCTGAAACGCAGCGAGCGGGCAGCCGTGTCAATGTCGACGCCGTTCACCATGAAATTAGCCACATATTCGTGCCCCGCCGCGAGGGTGAACGCCAGTTCCTCGGCGATCGTCGCCCCGGCGTTGCCGAAGTGGTGGCCGCATACTGTTACGAAACGCATCTTCTTATATTCCTTGCTCCGCATGATAAGCTCGCTTATCAGCTTCATGCGCGGCGCGCCGTCGTGGCTGCACTTGAACGCCCCGCGCAGAGTGAGGCGCGTGCAAATCGGGTCGTAAATCGTGTTGATCCGCGCCGTTTCGGGATCGAGTTTCGCCTCGGCCGCGTATTCCAATACGAGGTCGGCGAGAGCCGGGATATTGCGCCCGCTGAAAGTCACCTCCGTGACCGCCGGGTCGATCCCCTTCATCAGCGTCACCATATCCGCCAACCCGAACTCTTTCATCAAAATGCGGTATCCTATCGACTCCGCTCCGCCTTTGACAGCGCGATGAGCCTCGTGGTTCGCCACCACGGCGTCGTGCACCTCGATGGTCTGGTGCACCAGCCATTGGTTGCCTTTGCCCGTGCTGCGCACATAGGGGAATTCGCCGATCCCCGCACCGAGGTATCGAAGCCCCTCGAGGTCTTCGGCACGGTAGTAGGGCCGCACGTTGAACCCCTCGCGGGTGCGCCACACGAGTTTCTTCTCGTAATCGGCGCCCTTAAGGTCGGCGTTGATCACCTCTTCCCACTTAGCGGTCGGTACCGGCGGGAATTCGGAGAAGAGCTTCTGCTCCTTGTTAGTTGCCATAATTATATTTTTTGTTAAACTTATTAGTCCCCTGAGATACGAGGGTCAAAGATACGAACTATTTGTTGAAAAGTCTGCCGAATTTCGTACATTTGTAAACTTATAACTAAACCGATATTGGAAATGAAGAAGAAACTTATCATGCTTGTACTTGTCGCGGCATCGGCCGTGGGCGTTGTTGCGGCGCAGACCGTGAAGGTGGTACCGCAACCGTCGGAAATAACAATGCTCGAAGGCGAACCGTTCGTGGTGACGGCCGAGAACCTCGAAGAGGCGATGAAGGCCGCCGCCACCTTGCTCGACGACAAACTCGACCGCGAAGAATACATTCTAACCGTTGAATCCGACAGAATAATCATAGTGGGCGGCTCCGATGCAGGCGTGTTCTACGGGCTCCAGACTCTCAAGCAGTTGCTGGTCTCGAACGCCGTGTGGAAAACCATCGAAAGCATTCCGGAGGCGACGTTCACCGTTCCGGTAATGGTCATCCGCGACCGGCCCTCGTTCGGCTACCGCGGTGCGATGCTCGACGTGTGCCGCCATTTCGCCGACGTGCACGACGTGAAGGATTTCATCGACATGATGGCCATGCACAAGCTCAACACCTTCCACTGGCACCTTACCGACGACCAGGGCTGGCGGATACAGATAAAGAGCCACCCGAAACTCACCTCCGAGGGTTCGGTGCGCACGGGGACACTCATCGGCCACGGCGGCCGGCCGCCATTCGTCTATGACGATAAACCATACGCAGGATGTTATACACAGGACGAAGTGCGCGAAGTGGTTAAATACGCCGCCGAACGCTACATAACCGTGATCCCAGAGATCGAAATGCCCGGCCACGCCCAGGCCGCGCTCCACGCATATCCCGAACTGGGCTGCACGGGCGGCCCCTATGAGGTGTGGCGCCGCTGGGGAGTTACCCCCGAGGTATTCTGCGCGGGCAACGACGATGTCTACAAGTTATTGGAAGACGTGCTGGCCGAGGTGATCGAGCTTTTCCCGTCGAAGATAATCCATATCGGCGGCGACGAATGCCCTAAGGAGCGCTGGGAAAAGTGCCCCAAGTGCCAGGCGCGGATAAAAGAAGAGGGCCTTGCCGATGAACATGAGTTGCAAAGCTATTTCATACAGCGCATGGAGCGTTGGCTCAACGAGCGCGGCCGCACGATCATCGGCTGGGACGAGATACTCGAAGGCGGACTGTCGAAGAACGCTATCGTGATGTCGTGGCGCGGAATGGACGGCGCCATCGCAGCGGCACAAGCGGGCAACTACGCTGTAATAGCCCCTAATTCACACGTCTACCTCGACTACTATCAAGACAAGCCGGCCGACAACGAGCCGTTCGGGATTGGAGGATTCCTCCCGCTCGAGCAAACATACACACTCGATCCATATAAGGGACTCGAACCGCAGTACCACAAATATATCCTCGGCGTGCAGGGCAATATCTGGCGCGAATATATCAAAACGATGGACCACACATATTACATGGCACTGCCGCGCCTGGCAGCCATCGCCGAGACGGGATGGGCCTACGACCGCAAGGACTTCGAGGGCTTCGTCGACCGCCTCTCGACCCTGCGCCTGCTCTACGATATATATGGTTACAACTACGGCAAACATATCTGGGAAGGCGCGGGACGGATACAGAAATAACTTCGCCGGAAGTTTCCAAACAAGCCCTAAGCAATCCGGAAGTTGCCGCCGGATTGCTTGGGGCGTATTAACATGGTTATGAGATATTTCCATATAATAATATTGTTTTTACTGTTCCCGTTCGCGGCGAGTGGGCAGAGCGTCGGGCTCGTGCTTAGCGGCGGGGGCGCGAAGGGGCTGTACCATGTTGGGGTGATCAGGGCGTTGGAGGAGAACGGCATACCGGTGGATTACGTCTCGGGGACGTCGATCGGCGCGGTCGTAGGCGGACTGTACGCAATAGGATACTCCCCGGAACAGATAGGCGAGATACTCAAGGCGCCCGATGTCGAGAATTGGATCTCGGGACGGCTGAGCGACCGCTACAACTACTATTTCAAACAGATGCGCGAGAATGCGTCGATGATCTCACTGCGGCTCGACCCTGCCAAACGCGGCTCACAGCTTCCATCTAACATTGTCGCCTCCGACCAGCTGGACATTGCGTTCACCGAGTTTTTCGGGGCGGCGGACGTGGCGGCGGGAGGTGATTTCGACAGACTGATGGTGCCGTTCCGGTGTGTCGCGACCGACGCGCACGCACAGCAGGCGGTGGTGTTTCGCGATGGCGGTTTGGGTATGGCCGTGCGTTCGTCTATGAGCATTCCGTTCCTGTTCGCGCCGATGAAAACGGGGGATATGCTGCTTTTCGACGGGGGGCTTTTCAACAATTTCCCCTGGCAGCCTCTCATGGAGGATTTCACGCCCGACGTATTGATCGGGAGCGTATGCGCGTCATCGTATCTGGAGGGTCCGGACGCAAATCTGATGGAACAGGCGTTTATGATAACGATGCTCCACACCGACTACCGCTTGCCGCGCGAGGGGGATGTGCTGATCGAGCGGTCGTTCCCCGAAGTCTCGATGCTCGACTTCGGCAAGGCGGATTTCCTTATCGCCCAGGGATATGCCGACGCCATGGCGCAGATGGACAAGATAAAGGCGGATATCCGGCGCCGCGCGGACATCGCCGAACTTGCCGCGCGTCGCGAAGCGTTCCGTAGCCGTATACCACGCCTGCGCTTCGACGAGATAAACATTAGCGGACTAAGCCCGGCACAGACCGGATATGTGCGCCGACTGCTTCGCATCGAGCGCGACGGGATGCCCTTCAGCTTCGAGAAATTCAAACTGGAGTACTTCAAAATACTGGCCGAAGGAGACATAGACGGCGGTTACCCCACGGTGAGGTACAATGAACGGACGGGGTATTTCGCGCTCGACCTGACGCTTGCGGCCAAGCCGAGTTTCAAGGTAATGTTCGGGGGCAACCTCTCTTCCACGGCCCTCAATCAGATATATGTAGGACTGGAGTATAAAAAGACCGGGAGCGTGGCGCGCAGTCACAACATCGACGGATATTTCAGTGCGTTCCACTCATCCGTGGCCATAGACAACCGCATCGACTTCTTCGTGCGCTCGCCGCTGTATGCCGAACTCGGCGTACAGGCCAATTTCTTCAACTATTTCCGCTCCAACTACGGCTTCCTCGTGAGAGGCGAGAACGTGACCTATTCCAAATACCGCGACCACTATGCGACGACCGCGTTAGGGTTTCCGTCGAGCCGCCATTCGGTAGTGAACGTGCGCCTGAACGCCGGACAGGATGAATACCTCTACTTCCTCGACCCCGCAGGCAGTGATGACGACGACCTGATGGACCGCACACGGTTCAGGTTCATCGGCGCGAAACTGGAATATGAGCGCAAAAACCTGAATTACAAAATGTACCCGACGCGCGGCATCTACACACAACTCTCGGCGATATATATCGACGGCACCGAACGTTTCAGGCCAGGAGCGTCGGAAAGCGGGCGTATCAGCGCCGGACGCCGGTGGTTCGGGAGTAAGTTGGTTTGGGAAGAATACTTCAGAAAATGGACGGGATGGTTCTCGATCGGGTACCGTGTCGAAGGAGTGCTGACCGACCGTCCCGATTTCACGAACGAATACGCCTCCAACATCTCGGCCCCCGCATTCCTGCCCACTCCGCACAGTCATACCGTATATATGAAAGAGTTCAGGGCAAACAGCTACGCCGCCGCGGGGATCATGCCGATCTTCCACTTCGGTCCGAACTTCTACCTCAAAACCAACGGATATGTCTTTATCCCCGAAAAACTGCGCGGCGTTGAAGACAACGTGCGCCGGAGAATGCGGTACATATTCGACGCTTCGTTCGTCTACCAAAGTATTCTCGGCCCCGTGAGCCTCTCGCTCTCACAATACGACACGGCCAGCAATAATTGGTTCATAACATTCAACTTCGGGACGGCGCTTTTCAACCGCAAAGGGCTATTCTATTAGATTTAAGAGATTGTAACATAATGACAGAAGAAGGTTTCCCGTGGGAAACCTTCTTCTGTCATTATGTATCGTCTAAAGTTTGGCATGGTGTTTGTTTTTGCAAGAGTATAGATATTTATAGATTTGCAGGTCAATTACTTATGTAGTATATAACTATTATAAAACTAAAAAATTACTATTATGAAAAAGTTATTATCAGTATCCCTCGCAACAATATTGGCATTCGCCGCTTTCACGGCATGCGAGGACCAGGACGACGACAACAATGGAAATAACCCAAAGGAGCATTTCCGGATCAAGGTAACGGGACTCACCGGCGTCGATGAGGTAACCGAAGTGAGGGCCATGACACTTTATGCCGGCAACAGATTTCCCGAGAAGATCACCGTCGCCGATCTGGTAAACGGCAAATTCACGATCGACCTTCCGGTCCTCATCGCAGCAGATCAGCTCGAGACCATAACTCCCACCGTGCTTAACCTGCCCGAAGGGATTACGATGACCCCGGCTTCGCTGCAAGGGATTATCGCAGACTTTTGGGGGTATAACGCCAACAACGAATTGATCGGCTCTTTCGAAATGCTGGAATTAGGAAACGCTATGACCGCTGTTGCAAGGTATTATTACACCGACAGGCCGGCCACAATAACCGGCACGCATATCGATAGGCATGGAAACAAGTGGGTATACGACGCCACGTTCTCCGAGGGTTGGAATCTCGTGTACCAGACACAGGAAAACATATTTGCAAGAGATGCCGAAATGCACATAACAACCACTATGAGCACCAAAAATATCATGGACGAAGAATGGTTCTTTCTCAAATTATAGATAACGTCCGTACCATAAAAGAGGAGGGCTCCCGCGGGAAGCCCTCCTCTTTTATGGTGCGGCGCCGAAGTGGCAGTTACACTAAAATATCGCGTTCGCCTGCGCGGATACGGGCGAGGTGGTCGGCAATTCGGGTGCGCATCGGCTCGTCGAGCATTGCAACTTTGCTTTCGATCAGCGCGTGCCCCTTCTCCCGTACCTCGGCAGAGGCGTAATCTTCGAGGTACTCGGCAAAGGTGAGCAGCGCGTTGGGCGTGCAGAAATTTTTGATGAAACCCTTGGTCGAGAACTCCATGAAGTGCTCGCCCGTACGCCCCTTGCGATAGCAGGCGGTGCAGAACGAAGGAATCTGGCCCTGCTGGACAAGTTCGTCAATAGTATCTGCAAGCGAACGTGTGTCCATCAGTTCGAACTGCTCGCGTTCGAGGTTCTGCCCCTCCTCATTGCGCTCGGAGTATCCCCCGATCTCGAGGTTCGTCCCGGCGTCGATCTGCGACACCCCGAACTCGATCATCCGGTTGCGCAGGGCGGCAGGTTCGCGGGCGGTCATTATCAGGCCGGCGTAGGGCACCGCGAGCCGCAGCACCGCTACCAGACGGATAAAATCGCCGTCCGGGACAAGTGACAGCGCGCTTTTGTCTATCCCCGAAGCATTCTGGATTCGCGGGAACGAAATGGTGTGCGGCCCGACGTTGAAGCACGCTTCGAGGTGGTTCGTGTGGCGCACCATCGCCAACACCTCATAGCGCCAGTCGCCCAACCCGAACAGCACCCCCATCCCCACATCGTCGATCCCGGCCTCCATCGCACGGTCGAAAGCGGTGAGGCGCCACTCGAAGTTCGCCTTCGGGCCGCGGCCGTGAAAACGTGCGTACACCGCGGGGTCGTACGATTCCTGGAATATCTGGTATGTGCCGATGCCGGCATCTTTAATCGTGCGGAAACCCTCGACACCGAACGGCGCGGCGTTTATATTGACGCGGTTTATGCGGTCGCTGCCCCCGCGCGTGCCATAGACCGTGCGCACAGTATCGGCAATATAGGCCGCGTCGTAGCGCGGGTGTTCGCCGTAGACAAGTATCAGCCGCTTCTGGCCAGTGCTCTCCAGCCGGCGCACCTCGTTCTCCAGTTCGCGCCGTTCGAGCGTTCGGCGGATCGCCTCCTTGTTGCTCGCCGCGAAACCGCAGTAGGCACAGTTGTTCACGCAGTCGTTGCCGATATACAGCGGCGCGAAGATCACGATCCGTTCACCGTAAACTTCCCTTTTCAACCGGCGCGCGGCATCCATTATCAGCCGTTCGCTCTCCTCGCCGCGTGCGTTGAGCAGCACCGCTGTCTGGCGCATCGAAAGCCGCTTGCGACCCATCGAGGCGTCTATAGCTTCGCGTACCTCTTCCTGCGTGGGGTTCTGCGCCGCGGCCAATATGCCCCGTATTTCTTCGGGGTCTATGAACGGCTCGAATTTACGGTCGGGGATCGAATATTTTTGGGGTTCGAATAACATCGCTGAAAAATTTGTTCCGCAAAGTTAACGTAAAAAACGCAGAATCATTTTCTGACAGCGGTTAAATTTTCCCGTATGCCGGCGGCGCGCATGGGGGAGGGCCCGTCCTATTTTCGGGTTTCGTTTGGAATAATTGCATATAAAAGTTAGCTTTGTATAGCTGACGGGGCATGGGTGTCGCTAAGCGCGTTTAAAAGAAAAATCGTGGAAAAGAATAAGGCGGGTCGGGAAAACAAGCCCCATATCGGGATATTCGGGCGGTGCAATTCGGGAAAGAGTTCGTTGTTGAATTTTATTGTGGGGGCGCAGGCCGCGATCGTGTCGCCCAGGAGCGGGACGACGACCGACGTGGTACGCAAGGGGTATGAGATACTCGGTTTTGCGCCGGTGGTTTTTATAGATACTGCGGGGATCGACGACTGTTCGGAATTGGGACAGAAGCGTATTGCGCGCACGGTGGAAACTATGCGGCAGATAGACCTTGCCCTGTTGGTATACCGCGATTGGGGGGAGCCGGAGGAGCATCTGCTGGCCCGATTTCGCGATATGGGGGTTCCAGTGGTGGTCGTGTACAATGGGACGAAGGGCGGTGCGGCCGGGATAAACGGCTGCCGCGTTGTCACGGTCGATGCGGTTGGCGGCGATGCTTTGCAGCGCGACGGCCTGTTGGAGGAGATAAAGCGACGGCTGCCCGAAAATTCATATACGGCACCGTCAATGTTCGGCAGCCGTGTGAAGGAGGGGGACGCCGTGTTGTTGGTATGTCCGATCGACGGCGAAGCCCCGGCCGGCCGTATGATATTGCCGCAGGTGCAGGCTGTCCGCGAACTTCTGGACAGGCATGCCATGGCGGTGGCGGTACAGCCGGAGGAGATCGCGGGAGCTTTCGCCGCCGGATTGCACCCGACATTGGTCGTTACCGACAGCCAGATATTCCCCGAGGTGCGCGCGGCCATTCCGCAAAATATCGAACTTACCTCGTTCAGTGTGCTTCTCGCCGCGGCTAAAGGCGATTACGACCTCTACCTTGCGGGGCTCGATGCGGTGGATACGCTGAAGGACGGCGACCGCGTTCTGATCGCCGAAAGTTGTACCCATCAGGTGAACTGCGAGGATATAGGGCGCGTGAAGATCCCGCGTTGGCTGGAGGAATACACGGGGCGTACGCTTCGTTTCGACACCGTTTCAGGTCTTGCCCCGTTGCCGGACGATTTGCGGTCATACGCGCTTATGGTGCAGTGCGGCGCCTGTATGGTCACCCGGAGCCAACTTCACAACCGCCTGCGCCAGGCCGCTGAAGCGGGTGTCCCAGTCACGAATTACGGGATGTTGATCCGCAAGATCCGATAGCCTACGTAAACTTCACAACGTTCGCGGCTCCACGTGGTGAAATAGTAGTACGCCGAGCGCCGACAGTGGAAATCCGAGGGAGGCATACGCCACTGACAACCTGTCTTTAACAGGTAGAAAATGGCATCGGGTACGGGTTTCAATGAACGTTTTCTTTTGCGGTTGTTGTAAATTATAGCTATAATTGTATCGTATTGGCTATCGGTAAGGTTGGTTGGATAATTTCGCATACTTTAATGTCTTGGCAAACATAAAGCTATGCACAAACACCCTGTTAAACAACTGATAACCGGTATTTTATATTAATCTTTTTCTGTGCAGACCCTTAGCTATTTTTGCACGTATGGAGTTATACGCCGATATAGTTTTGCCCGTTGCGCACGACTGCTTTACATTTGCGGTGGGCGAAGCGTTGCAGGGCGGTTTGCAGCCGGGGCGGTGCGTGAAGGTGCAGCTCGGGCCGAGCAAGTACTATACGGGCGTGGTGTGGAGGCTGCACGGGGACAGACCGCCCTATAAAACGATCAAGACGGTCGATGAGTATGTGGTCCATAGCCCGGCGCTATCGGCGCGGCAGATGAGGCTATGGGAGTGGATCGCGCAGTACTATATGTGCACACTCGGCGAGGTGATGAAAGCCGCGCTGCCAGGTGCGCTGAAACCCGAGGGTTTTTCGCACGAGGAGTTCGCACGCGAGGTTTACCGCCCGCCGGTGGTACGCACCATTGCTCTGCATCCTTCTATTACGGACATGGCAGCGCTGAACGAACGGTTCGAATCGCTCCGCCGCGCCCCGAAGCAATACGGCGCACTTATCGGGATCGCCGAACGGTTGGGCGACAACCTCACGGGCGAAGTCCCGCGCGGGGCGGTCGCGGCCGACAGCGTTGTCCTGAATGCGCTCGTCAAAAAGAAAATAATAATACTCACCGACCGCGAATTGCGCCCGGGCGAACTTCCGCCGCTTCCGTCGATACTGCCTCGCCTCAGCCCGGCTCAGCAGGCGGCGCACGACACGGTAAAGGAACGATTCGGGAAGAAGGACGTCGTTCTGCTCCACGGAGTTACGGGCAGCGGTAAGACAGAGATTTATATCAACCTTATCGGGGAGCAGCTGCGCGCGGGGCGCAATGTGCTCTACCTGCAGCCCGAGATCGCGATGACGGCGCAGCTTATCGAGCGCGTGCGCGGGTGGTTCGGCGATCGGGTGATCACATATCATTCCAAATTTTCCGACCGCCACCGTGTGGAGGCCTACCGCCGCGTTAACCGCAGCCGGGGCGGTGAGGTGATCCTCGGTGTGCGCTCTGTGGTGTTCCTGCCCATTGAAAACCTGGGACTGGTGGTGGTGGATGAGGAGCACGATCAGAGCTACAAACAGGCCGACACCGCACCGCGATACCACGCGCGCGACGCGGCGATAGTGATGGCGCGCGAGGCGGGTGCGAAGACCCTGTTGGGCAGCGCAACGCCGTCGATAGAGAGTTGGGTGAACGCCGCG
>QMCD01001046.1_pt1 | contig 17903 bp, 14 predicted proteins | sample 1821841 | NCBI WGS metagenome assembly QMCD01 (sample SAMN01991225, study PRJNA193472) | Termite gut metagenome, whole genome shotgun sequencing project. | isolation source: worker | host: Macrotermes natalensis
AGACAGGCAGGCGGACGCGGCCAGCATCGCGCGGGAGTTGGCGCCGCCGGCCTCGGCCATGTCCTGTAAAAAGTGGAACAGATAGGCCCCGGCCAGCCCGGTATTGCCGTCCGAGCCGGTCTCCTCCTTATCCGTCAGCACGCAGAGGGTGGTGTATTCCGGCTTCTTTTGCTCCATTTCGGCCTGCAGGGCGGTGTAGGCGCACACGCGGTCGTCCTGCCCGTAGGCGCCCACCATGCTTTTGTCAAAGCCGACGTCGCCGGCCTTGTAGGCTGGCACAAACTCCACCTCCGCGCGCACGAAATCCCGCTCCGTAATGCCGTACAGGGCGTTCATAAGGCGCATGGTTTCCAGCTTTACGCCCTCCGCCGCGTCTTCGCCGCCAAAGGGCAAAGAGCCCGCCAGAATGTTGAGTTCCTCGCCCTTAATGCCGTCGGACAGCGGGCGCTTGCCCTGCTCGGCCGACAAATGGGGCAAAAGGTCGGTGATGGTGAAGCAGGGCTCGCCCTGTTGTTCGCCCAGGCACATTTCAACCGGTGTGCCGTCTGCGCGCACGGCCATGCCGTGCATGGAGAGCGGCGTAGCCACCCATTGGTATTTGCGCACACCGCCGTAGTAATGTGTCTTGAAGTAGGCTATCTGCTCGGCCTCGTACAAGGGGTTGGGCTTTAAGTCCAGCCGCGGCGAATCGATGTGCGCAATCACCATGCGCACGCCTTCCTGCAGGCTTTTCTTGCCGATGGTGGCCGCAATCACCGCCTTGCCGCGATGGTAAAGGGCAACCTTTTCCCCCTTTTTATACTTTTTTCCAAACACATAGGCGCTATAGCCCGCCGCCTCCAACAGGCGTTTTGTTTCCCGCGCGCACTCCCGCTCGGTTTTGCCCGCGTTCAAATAGTCCTTGTAGCCTTCACAGAAGGCTAGGGCTTTCGGCACCAAATCCGGGCTGGCCCCCGCAATGTGCTTAAACCCGGCCAGCAAGCGCTCAGATTCTTGTTTTGCCGTGTTTTCCACTTTTTCCACATTGTTTTCAACATTCGCCATTTTTACGCATCTCACTTTCTGTTGTTGTTTTTATATGTAAAGCCATTGCCTGTACAGTTCTATTTCTTTTTGGAGCGCGGTATATCTTCACGTGCCAATTTCGCGTTAATAAAACGATCACAAGACGTATCGGGGGGGAAGAACCGTTTTTGCATCATTTTTCATGGCTCTGTTTTCATCTCGCGTCCTTTTTTCCTGCCCTTATGGAAGGGTGGCGGCGGCTTCCACTGCCAATAATTTTGACAATACATCGTCGGCAGCCCTTAAAAGCTGCGCCTTTGAAGCATTGTTCTCAATGATATAGTCTGCGGCTTCCCGCAGCGCGGCTTCGCTCATTTGCGCGTTTAAGCGCTGGTTTGCGGCTGTTTTAGAGATGCCGTCCCGCAATATAATGCGGCTTATCGATAGCTTTGTGCCGCTGGTAACCACAATGAGCTTATCGCAGAGCGCCTGGGCCGGGCCGCCTACAATCATGGCGCCGTCTAAAAAAAGCAGCCTGGCCCCTGCCTGGCGGACCCCCCCTGCTTTTTCTTCTAAGTAACGCACAATATATGGGTGCGTGATGGCAAGCAGCCGCGCATTTTGAGCGGCATCGGAGAAAGCCATGCAGCCCAAAAGCTGGCGGTTCAGTGTGCCGTCTTCGCATAAAATACCCGCCCCAAAGGCGCACACCAGCTCCTTTAGGCAGGCGCTGCCCTTGGTGGTTACCGCCCTGCTTGCCGCGTCGCCATCCACGGCCGGGAAACCCTTGCTCTTATAATAGCTTGATACCGTTGTTTTCCCGCTTCCAGAGCGGCCGGTAAGACCTACTGTCAGCATCCCGGGGCCCTCCATCGCTCCTGCTACCGCTTCCCCCTTGCATGGTTCATCAAGTCCACCACCCGAAACGACGCCGCGCGCAAAAGCCGGTTGCGCACGGCCAAGCCAACACCATGGGCGGCGGGAAGGCGTGCGTACACCGTTTTCGCGCCTTTTTCGTCCAGCAGGCGCAGTGCGGAAAACAAGCGCGCCGCTTGCTCTTCGGGGGCCTCCCGGCTGCCAAAGCTGACGCTGGGCAGCGGCACATGCGGGACGTCCTCCGTGAAGCACAAGGCGTAGGCTCCTGGATTTTGGCGCTGAATTAAAGCCATGTGCGCATAATAATCATCGTCATCCGACAGGATGATTGTAATATCTGCTTTTGGTGCATAGTGTTTGTATTTCACGCCCGGGCTATGGGCTATGGCCTTGCCGCCGGGCGCTTTCTCCACATAGGCAGAGAGCCGCACCGGCCTGCCCAGCACCTGCGCAATTTCATCCGGTGTTACAAAACCCGGGCGCAAAACCTCTGGTATCGCACAAACAAGCGATAAAACAGTTGATTCAATGCCTATGGCGCAGCTGCCACCGTCTAAAACCGCAGGTATCCTGCCGCTCATATCGTCCAGCACATGCCGAACTGTTGTGGGGCTGGGGCTGCCCGAACGGTTCGCCGAAGGGGCCGCCAGGGGAAAGCCCGCTTGTTCAATCAATTTTCGCGCCATAGCGTTTGCGGGCACGCGGACGGCCACCGTGCCCAACCCCGCTGTCACATTTGGCGCCACCACACCCTTATCCGGCAGCACCAGGGTTAAGGGGCCCGGCCAAAAGGCACCGGCCAATTTCTGCACGTCGCCGCCAATATCGCGCGCCACTTCCCCCACTTGCCGCGCATCGGACAAATGCACAATCAGAGGGTTGTCCTGCGGCCGCCCCTTGGCCACAAAAATGCGGTTCACCGCCTGTTCATCCAGCGCATTGGCAGCCAGGCCATACACGGTTTCACTCGGCATGGCCACAATGTTGCCGCCGCGCAGCAAGCGCGCCGCCGTGTTTATCCCGGTTTCGTCCGGTGGCAGCAACCGTGTTTGCAGCTTAATTTCCAGACACCGCCTTTAATTTTTCCGCCTGATCCGCCGCCAGGATTGGCTCTATCAAATCGTCCAGCCCGCCGGCCAGCACCGCGTCCAGCTTATACAAGGTAAGGCCAATCCGATGGTCGGTTACGCGCCCCTGCGGGAAATTGTAGGTTCGGATGCGCTCGGAACGGTCTCCAGAGCCCACCTGGCTGCGCCGCTGCGCGTCCAGCTCGCTCTTTTGCTCCGCCTGCTTGGCGCTTAGCAGGCGGCTGCGCAGCACTTTTAGCGCCTTGTCACGGTTTTTATGCTGGCTGCGCTCGTCCTGGCATTCCACCACCATGCCGGTGGGCAAATGTGTAACGCGAATAGCGCTGGAGGTTTTGTTCACGTGCTGGCCGCCTGCGCCGGAGGAGCGGTAGGTATCAATCTTCAAATCCGCCGGGTTGATGTCCACATCCACCTCGTCCGCCTCGGGCATAACGGCCACCGTAACCGCCGAGGTATGGATGCGGCCCTGCGTCTCGGTTTCGGGCACCCGCTGCACCCGGTGCGCGCCGGCTTCAAATTTCAAACGGCTGTAAACGCCGTCGCCCTCCACCGAAAACTGAACCTCCTTCATACCGCCCAGCTCGGTCTCATTGCAGTTCAAAATCTCGGTTTTCCACCCCTGCTTTTCGGCGTACATGCTATACATGCGGTAGAGGTCGTATGCAAATAACGCGGCCTCGTCGCCGCCGGTGCCGCCGCGTATTTCAACAATCACGCTGCGGTCGTCATTCTCGTCCCTTGGCAGCAGCATGATGCGCAAAGTATGGGCCAGTTTCTCCATTTTTTCTTTGTTTTCTTCGCACTCGCTCGCCGCCAACTCCTTCAATTCCGGGTCTTTTTCTCCAGATTTCAGAATCGCGTCTGCGTCCCTGAAGGCGTCTGCCGCAATTTTATACTCCCTGTAGGTTTCAATCAAGGGGGTCAATTGCTTGTAATCCTTCATGAACGCGCGGTATTGCGCAGGGTTTTGCGTAACGGCCGGGTCTTGCAGGCGCCGGTCAATTTCTTCGTAGCGGTTCTCCACCGCTCTTAGTTTATCGAACATTTGTACCGTCCCATGTTTTATTTTTTGTCGAACCGTACTTCCTCTCCCTGGCGGAGCACCTTCTTGATATTCTTTTCAATTTTTGCCCGCGCCAGGAGTATCTCGTGCCCGCAGGTGCCGCACTGAATCTTAAAATCCATCCCCACGCGCAGCACCTTAAAGCTTTTTCCGCCGCAAGGATGCGGCTTCCGCGTATGAATGCAATCGCCCACGTGGATGTCCATACTGTACCCCACCTGCTGAAATAATAACGGCAACCTTAGTATACACCATCAAAGTTGGCCGCGCAATGTTGCGTTGGCAGAACTTGCCGCTTGTATTTTTTGCCATCCGCCACTATAATTAAGCGTGCCAAAACACACATTAAGCGAGGTGACCCTTGCCGATGCGTAAAAGCCATTTTACCGAGGGCATCCGGCCCGGCGGCCTTACGTCCAGCGCCGAAATACGCATTCTGCTCTGCTATCTTCTGGACATGGCCAACACGCCCATTTCCAGAGAACAAATTGAAGAGGCGCTTTTGGGCGAAGAACTTGTAAACTATTTTGCGCTGTCTGAAAGCCTGGACACACTGGTGAAACAGGGGCTGGTGCACAAGGAAAAAAGCTTGTACGAGGTTACGGACAACGGACGCACCGTTGGGCGCACCCTAAGCAACGACGTGCCTAAAACCGTGCGCGATTTGGCGGTTCGCGGCGTGATTCGCTCCCAGCAGTATGCGGCCCGTAAATCCACTTTTTTAAGCGAGATTAAGGAGGACGCGGGGCATTTGGCGGTTCACTGCGCCATCCAGGACACCTCCGGCTACCTGTTTCGTATGCAGCTGTATATGCCGGACAATCTCTCGGCCGAGGCCGTGAAGCAGGCGTTTTTGGACAAGGGCGATACCCTCTACGGCCTGGTGTTGGCAGCGCTAACCCACAATCCCGCGCTGGCGGAGCAATACCTCGCCGCGCTGGCGTCCGGCGGGCAATAAACAGCTTGCCTTCACAGCAGAAGAGGGCACGCGCTAGCTTTGCGTGCCCTCTTTTACGCCGCTGCCCACAAACACCTTAAAGATGGTGGTGAAAAAGATTTTGGCATCGAAGCCAAAGCTGAGATGCCGCGCGTAATAGGCGTCCAGCTCGGCCTTGCGCTCAATCGGCAGCTCGTCCCGGCCGTTTATCTGCGCATAGCCCGTCAGCCCCGGGCGCAGGCCGTTTGCCCCGCCGGCCTGGCGGGCCGCCACCAAATCGTACTGGTTCCACAAGGCCGGCCGGGGGCCAATGATGCTCATATGCCCCCGCAAAATATTGATTAACTGCGGCAATTCGTCCAAACTAAGGCGCCGCAGCAGCCGCCCCACCCGGGTGATGCTGGCGGCTGGGTTTTGCAGCAAATGGGTTGGCACGTCCTTTGGCGTATCGGCCCGCATGGTGCGGAACTTAATGATGACAAACTGCTTTTGGCCGCGGCCCACCCGCTTCTGGCAGAAGAAAACCGGCCCGGGAGAATCTATTTTTATCGCCACGGCAATAATCAGCAGGACGGGCCACAAAAGCAGCAATCCTATGAAAGAAAGAAAAAAACCCAAGCCCCTTTTCACAAATCGCTTGTACATAGGCCTTATCCATCCCATGCCGCAGGGCTGTGTCGGAAAGTGGGCACCATGTCTTGCAAAGCCTGCAGCAGGTTTTCAGTGTTGTTGGCATACGCAATCCCTTTTAGGCTGGCAACATGGTCAAAAAACGTGTCTTTGTTCATTTTTATCGGCGTTCCGATATATATTTTGTGGTTTTGGGTTTTTTGTATCCCCTCTTCATCCATCAAGAGCTCTTCGTACAGCTTTTCCCCGGGGCGCAGGCCGGTAAACACAATGTCAATGTCCTGGTAGGGAATAAAGCCCGCAAGCTTCACCAAATTTTCCGCAAGATCAAGTATTTTAACCGGCTTACCCATGTCCAGCACAAAAATTTCGCCCCCGCTGCCCATGGCGCCGGCCTCCAGAACCAGGTTCACGGCCTCTTGAATGGTCATGAAATACCGGACAATCTCTGGATGCGTCACCGTCAGCGGCCCGCCGCTCTCAATCTGCTCCTTGAACAGCGGCAAAACCGAACCGTTCGAGCCCAGCACATTGCCAAAGCGCACCGCGCAGAACATGGTTTTGCTTTTTTGCGACATCGCCTGAATAATCATCTCACACAGGCGCTTTGTGGCCCCCATCACGTTGGTGGGGTTCACCGCCTTGTCCGATGAAATTAAAACAAACTTGGATACGCCATATTTATCAGCAGACACCGCCATGTTATAGGTACCGCACACGTTGTTCTTCACCGCTTCTTCCGGGCAATTCTCCATCAAGGGCACGTGCTTATGTGCCGCGGCGTGAAATATGATATCCGGGCGCAACCTGGAGAGCAGGGCGTCCATTTTTTTAGAATCCCGAACCGAGGCAATCTCCACGGCAAGGTTCAGTCTGCCGCCATAGGCACGCAGCAGTTCCTGCTGGACATTGTAGGCGCCGTTTTCAAAAATGTCCAGTATCACCAGCTGTTTTGGGCCATACTGCGCTATTTGCCGGCAAAGCTCCGAGCCAATGGAACCACCCGCGCCGGTTACCAGAATGGTTTTGTCTGCCAGGAACACACTGGAAGTATCGTTCAACTGCACAATGTCCCGCCCCAGCAAGTCCTCCACCCGCACGTCGCGTATCCGGCTTCTCAAATCTGCGCCGTCGCTCATGATTTGGCGCAAATCCGGCAGCATTCTCAAATTACAATTTGTTTTTGAGCACAGTTTCAGTATTCTCTGCCGGGTTTCATCGTTCAGTGAGGGAATTGCCAGCAAAATGGTGTCTATTTCGCACTGCTTGGCAAGATCCGGGATATCCTCGGTGGTTCCCATTATCTGCGTGCCCAATATGTAGCGGCCAATTTTCTCCGGCGCGTCGTCCACCGCGCAGATAATGCTCATGTTTGGGTCTGGGTTTTTATGCTGCTCGTGCAGCAGGGTGGCCGCCGCTTCTCCAGCCCCAACCACCATAAAGCGCCGCCTTCTCGCCTTTCCCGTCTGCCCAATTCTTGTGTTGCGGAACATGCGGTAGGTAAGGCGCGAATATAAGGTAACCGACGTGGCAAACAGCGCGCCCAAAAAGAAAACAGACAATGGCACCATACGTTCGCTGAAAATTACCAGCGCCCCAACGGTAAACGCGGCAATGGCTGCCACACAGGCAAGCACCAGCTTGAAAAATTCAACAATCTCGGCATAACGCCACAGGCTGTCGTACATGCCAAAGACGCCGAATGATATTTCAAAGCAACAGATATAAAAGAAGCAGCTGGATATCAAGGTGGGATAATAATCCCCGGTTGCCTGCCAGCCCTGGGTGAAAACCCAGGGCAGCACATAAGACACCATTATCACAATAACATCGAATAGTATCAAGAATACTTTTCTATGCCTGCTTATTGTTTTGGCCAATGCTCCCATGGAAACCCCTCACTTACCGCAAAGCCACACCCGGGCCCGGGCAATGCGCATAAAGAACGCCGCTACAGTGCAAGAACGCTCATACCCAATACACGTTTGAATCAGGGGTAGGCAGCTTTCTAAAACAACTGCAACGGCTTATTTCCGCTGTCATCAACTTTTAAGCCGAGGGAGACACCACGCTTAGAAAATTAACCAAGAGGGTGAGCACGAAGAAAACAACGGCAAATATCTTTGTCAGCTTCGCCTGGCGGGCCTCTTTGGTTCGAGCCCTAGACTCACCGGACATCATCTCGGTTCCGGTAATAACGCTGGAAAGCCCCTGTCCCTTGGATTCCTGCGCAAGCACCATAAAAACAATAATAACACTTGCCAATATCATCGAAACACCGGCAATAATCTCAAAGACGGACATATTAGGTAACCTCCACGAGTATTTAACGGGTAGATTGTAACACACTGCACGATAAAAATCAACCATTACTCAAGCGAATTGGGGGCTTCGGTTTGCAGCGGCAGATGGATTTGCTCTACAATATCCTCTGCCCGCAGCAAGGCCCCCACCGCCGGCAGCGTCCGCACCCTAAAACGGTGTGGGTCGTGCAGTTCCAGCTGTGCCGCCCGGCGCACCTCGGCAATTTTCTGCCCCTTCTTCAGCGTCATCACGTTCACACCGGCCGTATTCTTGGTGGTTTTCAAGGATATCTGCGCGGTATTAACAAGAATCATTCTTTCCCCAGAACTCTTTATCGTTATTTCGTCCTCCTCCTTGAAATCACCTATCCAGGCCAGCATCGCCTTGTCGCTGTATGCGTTAATCAGCTTCCGGCGGTTTTGCTTGGTTTCATAGCTGTTCAGCGGCACCTTGGCGCATTTCCCGTTTTGAAACAGGAACAGCATAAATCCGCCGTAATCGTCCGTAACCACCATGTGCACCGGGGCCTCGCCCTCGTCCATCGCCAGCCTGGCGGGCAGGTATTCGCCCATCTGGCTGGCTTTGCCGTCCTCAAAATCCCCCAGCCTGCACTTGTATACCTGGTGCCGGTTCGTGAAGAATAGGGCCTCCGCCGTATTGTGCGTCTCCATCTGCACGGTTACCGCGTCGCCCTCCTTCAGCTTTTGCTCCCCGCTCATCCGCAGGCTGGCGGGCGTAATTTTTTTGAGGTAGCCTTCCCGCGTAAACAGCACCACAACCGGGTAATCCGGCATGTTATCTTCCTTAAATTCATCCAGTGCCAATGGCTCTTCGTATAGTATCTCCGTCTTGCGCTGTTTTCCGTATTTTTTCTTTACGGCGGCCAGCTCTTCAATGATAATTTTGCGCACCCGCGCGGCACTTTTTAGAATTTGTGCAAGGTCTGCAATCTCCCCCTCCAGCCCCGCAATTTCCTCCGTGCGCTTTAGAATATACTCACGGTTGAGATTGCGCAGCCGAATCTCGGCCACATAATCGGCCTGCACCTTGTCTATGCCGAAGCCAATCATCAAATTGGGAATCACTTCCGCGTCGGCTTCGGTTTCCCGCACAATTTTTATCGCCTTGTCGATATCCAGCAGGATAGCCGCCAACCCTTTTAGGAGATGCAGGCGTTTTTGCTTGCCTGCCATCTCAAAGCTGGTGCGGCGGCGCACACAGTCTGTTCTGAAAGCAATCCATTCCTGCAAAATCTCCCGCACGCCCATCACGCGCGGCATCCCGCCAATTAAGATGTTGAAATTGGCGGAAAAACTGTCTTCCAGCGGGGTCAGGCGCATCAGCTTAGCCATTAGGCGGCCGGCATCCTGCCCGCGCTTCAAATCCAAAGTCAAGCGCAAGCCGTTTAAGTCGGTTTCGTCGCGCATGTCGTTAATTTCCCGCACGCGGCCATCTTTTACAAGCTCAGTAATTTTATCCATCACCGCTTCCACGGTGGTAGTGGGCGGAATTTGGGTAATCTCAACACGGTTCCCGGCCGGTTCATACGCCCATTTGCTGCGCACCCGCAGACTGCCCCGGCCTGTTTCATAAATGGCCTGCATGTCCTTTTCGCTGTACAGCAAAACACCGCCGCCCACAAAATCCGGCGCCAACAGGGTGGATTTTATATCGTGCGCCTCATTTTGAATCAACTCGACGGTCGTGTCGCACAATTCCGCCAAATTGAATGAACAGATATTGGAGGCCATGCCCACCGCAATGCCCAGGGTATTGTTGGCTAAAATCACCGGGAAAGTCACCGGCAGCAGTGTGGGTTCGGTGGTGGTCGCATCGTAATTGGGCACAAAATCAACGGTTTCTTTGTCAATGTCGCGGAACAGCTCCTCGCACACGGCGTCCAGCTTGGCCTCGGTGTAGCGGTGCGCCGCATAGGCCATATCGCGGCTGTAGGCCTTGCCAAAGTTCCCCTTGGAATCCACCAGAGGAACCAGCAAACTCTCATTGCCGCGCGCCATGCGCACCATCGTTTCGTAAATTGCGCCGTCCCCATGCGGGTTCAAGTGCATGGTGGCGCCCACTATATTGGCGCTTTTGGTGCGGTTTCCCTTCAAAAGCCCCATGTCGTACATAGTGTACAGCAGCTTGCGGTGCGCGGGCTTGAAGCCGTCTATCTCCGGCAGCGCGCGCGACACAATGACGCTCATAGCGTAGGGCATAAAATTCTCTTCCAAAGTTTGGGTGATGCCGGTTTCCACAATCACACCCGCGCCCGGAATCTCTACCGAATCGCCCAACTGCGGCCGCAGCAGCTGCTGCGGCTTCTCCGGCTGCTTTTTCTTCGCCAATGCTACCCCCTCCGGCCCAGCTATAGATACATATATGCCACATAAGGCGCAGGATATGTTATGTATATATCACAAAACATCTCAACTGACATCCAACTCGTCCAAATATTCATACCCGTGGTTCGCAATATGCTCTTTTCGGCCCTGCAAATTATCGCCCAGCAGCAAATCGAACACCTCCGCCATGCGCCCGCTCTCCTCGGGCGTCACCTTCACCAGGCGGCGCGTCTCCGGGTTCATGGTGGTAAGCCACATCATCTCGGGGTCGTTTTCACCCAGGCCCTTGCTGCGCTGCAGGCTCACCTTCACGCCATCCCCTATTTTAGACAAGGCCTCGGCCTTTTCCGCCTCGCTATAGGCAAAAAAGGTCTTGTCCCTGGCGCCTATTTCATACAGCGGCGTCTCGGCAATATACACATAACCCTCCCGAATCAAGGTGGGCACCAGCCGGTAAATCATCGTTAAAATCATTGTCCGTATGTGAAAACCATCCACGTCGGCGTCCGTGCAAATGATTACCTTGCTCCACCGCAGCGCGTTGATATCAAAGGTAGCCAAATCCTTTCGCCCCTTGGCCGCGCCGCCCAGCTCCACACCGCAGCCCAACACTTTCAGCAGGTCGGTGATGATATCGCTCTTGAGAATCTTGCCATAATCGGCCTTTAGGCAATTCAGTATCTTGCCCCGCACCGGCATAATGGCCTGGTACTCGGCGTCCCGGCTGGTTTTCACCGCACCCAGCGCGCTGTCGCCCTCCACAATGTAAATCTCGCGCCGGGCCGGATCTTTCGAGCGGCAGTCCACAAATTTCTGCACCCGGTTCGCAATATCCATCTGGGTGGAGATGGTTTTTTTCAGGCTTTGGCGGGTGCGCTCGGCATGTTCCCGGCTTTGCTTGTTCACCAACACCTGCTGTGAAATTTTTTGCGCTTCTTCGGGGTTTTCAATAAAGTAAACCTCCAAATTGTGCTTCAAAAACTCTGTCATAGCCTGTGCTATAAAGCGGTTGGTGATGGATTTCTTGGTTTGGTTCTCGTAGCTGGTTATGGTTGAAAAGGACGAAGAAACGTATACCAGGCAGTCTTGAATATCGGTAAAGGTGATGCGGCTTTCGTCCTTCTTGTACATCCCCTTTTGCTTTAGGTAACTGTCTATTTGGTTTGTGAACGCGGTTTTCACCGCGCGCTCGGGACTGCCGCCGTGCTCCAAAAAGCTGGAGTTGTGGTAATATTCCAGCATTTGAACCTTGTTGGAAAAGCAAAACGCCGCGTTCATCATCACTTTGTACTCCGGGCGGTCTTCCCTGTCCCGGCCCACGGCCGAGGACGCGGCGTTCACCACCGGCGTAAAAGCGTCTTCCCCCGCAATCTCCGCTATATAGTCTGAAATGCCGTTCTTGTAGAAAAATTCGGTGCTCTTTTTTCCGTCCCGCGCTGTCTCGTCCACATACTCAAAACGAACGCCCGCGTTCACAACCGCCTGGCGTTTTAATACATCGGTAAAATATTCAGACGGAACATCGATATCCGTGAAAACTTCCAAATCCGGCTTCCAGCGTATCAGCGAGCCGGTGCGCTTAAAACGCGTGGGTTCGCTTTGCAGCCCCCCCACGTTCTCGCCCTTCTGAAAGTCCAGATGATAGTGCCGGCCGTCGCGCCAAATGTCCGCCGTCATCCATTCGCTGGCGTACTGCGTGGCCGTAAGCCCCAGGCCGTTCAGGCCCAGCGAATACTCGTACTGCTCGGCGCGGTCGTCGTATTTACCGCCGGCGTACAGCTCTGCAAAAACCAGCTCCCAGTTGTAGCGCTCTTCCTTACTGTTGTAATCCACCGGGATACCGCTGCCAAAATCCTCCACCGAAAAGCTGCCGTCCCGGTATTTTGTAACGATGATACGGTCTCCCTTGCCGCCGCGCGCCTCGTCTATCGAGTTGGAGATAATCTCGAAGATGGAATGCTCGCAGCCCTCGATACCGTCCGAACCAAAAATAACGCCGGGGCGCTTGCGCACCCGGTCGGCGCCCTTTAAGCTGGTAATGCTTTCGTTGTCGTACACCGTCTTTTTCCCCGGCATAGCGCCACGTTCCTCCACGCGTTTTATTGAGGCATCTCCTCGGCCGCATCAACCACCGCCGGTTCGCTCACCGGAATCTCAAAGGGAGGCAGCGTGCCGCCCTCCATCAACACGCGGAACTGGTCGCCGCTCAGCTTCTCCCGCTCCAGCAAGGTGGCGGCCACCAGATGCAGTTGGTCGATATGCCCGGCCAGAATGTCCTCGGCAGCTTGCAGCGCGGCGTCCAGCATATCGCGCACCTCGGCGTCTATCTGCCCGGCAATTTGCTCGCTGTAGTCGCGGGTATGGCCGTAGTCGCGCCCCAGGAAGGTCTCGCCCGGGTCGTCGTTGTACACCACCGGGCCCAGCTTCTCGCTAAAGCCGTAGCGCGTCACCATGCTGCGGGCCTGGCTGGTGGCGTGTTTCAAATCACTCGATGCACCGGTTGTAATGTCCTCCATCACCAGCTTTTCGGCCACACGGCCGCCCAGCATATGCACCAGGTCTTCGCGCATCTCGGTTCTGGTTTTGTTGCTGCTGTCTTCCAAGGGGCGGTACATGGTAAAACCGCCCGCCGGGCCGTGCGGAATAATGCTGATTTGATGCACCGGGTCTGCCGTCTGGCAATAATAAGCCGCAACGGCGTGTCCGGCCTCGTGGTAAGCCACCATGCGGCGCTGCTTGTCCGTAACCACCTTACTCTTCTTCTCCGGGCCCATCATTACTTTTATATTTGCCGCCTCAATGTCATTTTCTATGATAGCCTTGCGGCCGTGCCGGGCGGCCAAGAGGGCCGCCTCGTTCACCAGGTTTTCCAAATCCGCGCCGGTGAAGCCCGGCGTTGTGCGCGCAATAACCTTTAAGTCCACATCCGGCGCCAAAGGCTTTTTGCGCGTGTGTACACGCAATATTTCTTCGCGGCCCTTAATGTCTGGATAGCCCACATACACCTGCCTGTCAAAACGACCGGGACGCAGCAAGGCCCTGTCCAGAATATCCGCGCGGTTGGTGGCGGCAACCACAATAACGCCCTCGTTGCCGTCAAAGCCGTCCATCTCCACCAGCAGTTGGTTCAAGGTTTGCTCGCGTTCATCGTGCCCGCCGCCCAAACCGGCCCCGCGCTGACGGCCAACGGCGTCAATTTCATCTATAAACACGATACAAGGCGCTGTTTTCTTGGCCTTATCAAACAAATCGCGCACCCGCGAGGCGCCTACGCCCACATACATCTCCACAAAATCGGAACCGGAAATGGTGTAGAACGGCACCCCCGCCTCGCCGGCGCAGGCACGCGCAAGCAGGGTTTTGCCCGTACCCGGCGGGCCAACCAGCAAAACGCCGTGCGGGATGCGCGCGCCCAGCAAGTTAAATTTCTTGGGGCTGCGCAGGAATTCAACAATCTCCTGCAGCTCTTCCTTCTCCTCGTCGGCCCCCGCCACATCCTGGAAGGTTGTTTTCTTCTTATTGTCCGCCTGGTTTTTCACCCTGGCCTTGCCAACGTTCAAGGCGCCTTTCCCGGCGCCGTCCCGCTGCACGAACATCACATAATAGATTAAACCGCCCAGCACAACCACCACTATAATGAAGGGAACCAGATAAATCCAGATGGAGTTGTCGCCCGAATACTTGAAGTCGTAAAACTCCATGTCGCGGCCGCCGTGCTTTTCACGGTAGATTTCCCGGTAGCCGCCCTCGCGGAAGGCCTCTATAAAGAAATAGGTATAGGGCATTTTGTAAACAAGCGGCTCAGTTTCTCCCTCCAGGGTGTATTCCAGGTTGCCGTTTCCCACATCCAGCGTGAAAGACCGCACATTTCCCGCCTCAAACTGCGCAATCACCTCAGAATACTTTTGCCCGGACGATTGCGAGGGAAAATTGAACCGAAATACCAGCAGCAATAGCACACCTGCTGCCAATAACACTAAAATTCTTGCAAATTGCGGTCTTTTCATCAAATGATATCAACTCCCAGGTTTCAATCGCAAACCCAATCGCTACTCGTACACTTCGCGCTTTAATACGCCAATATAGGGCACATTCCGGTACAGCTCTGCGTAATCCAGGCCATAGCCCACCAAAAACTCGTCTGGAACCTTAAAGCCCACATAGTCCGGCACAATATCTACCTTCCGGCGCTCCGGCTTATCCAGCAGTGTCGCAATCCGAATGCTTCTGGGATGACGCCCCTCCAGCAAAGACCGCAGGTAATCCAGCGTCATCCCGGAATCTAAAATGTCCTCGATGATTAGAATATCCTTTCCATCCAGCTCAATATCAATGTCCTTGATAATTTTAACAACGCCGGAGGTTTTCGCCTCTTTCCCATATGAGGATACCGCCATAAAATCAATCTGGGCCGGAATGGTGATGGCGCGCATGATATCGGCCATAAAAACAACGGAGCCTTTAAGAATGCTAAGTAATACTAAATTCTTGCCTATGTAGTCACGGCTTATCCGCGCCCCCATCTCTGCAACCTTGGTGTGGATTTCCGCCTCACTTATCAAAATCCGCTCAATATCCGCTCTCACGCTGCAGGCCCCTTTCGCCGCATGTAATCATCAATAGCCGTCTGGTCGCCTCATCCGGCCCGGTGTCGCCCAAAAAATCCTTCCCGTACACCCACACAATTTTCTGGCCGTCCGCCAATAGCGGAAGTAAATCTCTCTCCTGCGCCGGTATGTGTTCCTCGTGCATCCATTTTCTCAAAGGCTTGCTGATGCCACGCCTAGGCAAGCACACCCAATCCCCGGCCCTGCGCACACGGAAAACACTATATTTGCTTATCTTATCATAATCCGCCGCAAAAATTAACCCCTTATCCGCATCTTCACTCAAAACTTGCCGCAACTCTAAGCGCGCCGCCACCCGAACAGTAAAATTATAACCACCGGAATACTGGAAATTCCCTTCCCCTAGCGCACATTCCCGCAACGACGGCAGAGCATCAGCACTACTGCTGTCCACGCGCGAGAGCACCAAACGATTGCCGCTTACCCACACAAAGCCTGTTTTGGAAACCTGCACCTTCCGGCGCTTACCGCACGCCAAATTGCACAATTCCTGTACCTTTTCCCAGTACAGCCCCTCACCGAACAGGGCCGAAAAAAAAGATGCCAAAACAGGCTGCGGCGCCTCACGGATTGGCTCTAACAAAAACTCCCTATCATAGCCCCACTTGCCGTCGTGTACTTCGGCGGCCTCCATCAAGAGCACCACCTGCTTTGAAAGCCATTCATCCAAGGCACGCATATTGTGGGCAAAACGGGCAATATTGCCCACCGCCCCCGGGTTTATGGCCGTTAACGCGGGAAGCGCCAGGTTTCGTATGCGGTTTCTGGCATAGCGATTATCGCCGTTTGTGGCATCCTGCACATATAATACCCCGTTATCCTCGCAATATTTTTCTATTTCGGCTCTTTCCACCGCCAGCATAGGGCGGATATACGCCCCGCGTGTGGCCGGGATGCCCGCCGCCCCTCTTTGGCCGCAGCCCCGGATGATATTGAACAAAACGGTCTCCGCAAGGTCGTTTTTTGTGTGCGCGGTGGCAATTCTCACCGCATTGGACGTACACAGGGAATCTAAAAAAGCGTACCGCTGTTTGCGCGCCCAAGCTTCTTCGCCGTAGCCCCGCGGAATACCCAAGCGGGCAATATGCCCGTAGCCCGTAACCAGCTCTATCTTGTTCTCGCGGCAATACGCCGCCACCAACTTCGCGTCCTGCCTGGAGGCTTCCCCGCGCAAGCCGTGCTCGAAATGCGCCGCTTTTAAGGTAAAGCCAAGCGCGCTTTTCAAGGCCGACAGCGCAGACAGCATCGCCATGGAATCCGCGCCACCGGAAACAGCAGCATAGACAACCATATCCGGTGTTATCATGCTGTAATTGCCTATCGCGCCGCAAATCAAATCAATAATCGCGTCCATACTCCACTTCAATATACCGGGTGTGCAAGCCGTCCCAGCGCATTTGTATCTTTCCGGTATCGCCGTGCCGGTTCTTGGCAATAATGCACAGCGCATCCTCAGCGTTCACGTCCGGGCCGTCGTCGTAATAGGCTTCGCGATACAAAAACAACACAATATCGGCATCCTGCTCTATCGAGCCGGAATCCCGCAAATCGCTCAAGGCCGGCATATGGTCTGCCTTGCCCTTCTCGGCGCTGCGCGATAATTGGCTCAAGGCCAGCACCGGCACATTGAGGTCTTTGGCCATAATTTTTAGGTTGCGGGTAATCTCGCTAATCTCCTGCACCCGGTTCTCATTACGCCGCCCGCTGCCGCTCATCAGCTGCAAATAATCAATCACCACCATACCCACCGGCTTTTGCCCGCCAGCCATGGCGGTTCGGTTTGCGCGTCGGATTTTGGATTTCATCTCCGGGATGGTAATGGCCGCCGTGTCGTCCAAATGGATAGGCAGCGGCCCCAAAATCTCCGATACCTTGGTCAAATCTTCCCAATCACTGTCGTTTTCTACGCCGGTGCGGAATATTCTGCTATCTATCAGCGCCTCGGAGGACAATATGCGCCCGGCCAATTGCTCTGTACCCATCTCCAAACTAAAAAACATCACCGGGATGCCTCTTTTGGCAACGTTCACGGCAATGTTCAAGGCAAAGCTGGTTTTGCCCATGCCCGGGCGGGACGCCAAAATCACCAAATCGCTGCGGCCAAGGCCGGCCAGCTTTCTGTCCAGCACACCGTAGCCGGTGGGGATGCCCAAATACTCCTCCCGGTTGGGCCCCGCAAGCCGCTGAAGATGCGTCATAATGTCTAAAATGGCAAATTTCAGCAGCTGAGAATCCGAGGTATCCCGCCCGGAGCGTATCTCGTACAAGCGCTGTTCGGCGCTCTCCAGCATCACCTTGGATTCAACATCGTCCCCGGCCTGCTCCAATATTTCCCGCGCCTGCTCCATCAACTGGCGCTTGATATACTTCTCCTGCACAATTTCGATGTAATGCGGCAAATTAGACAAACTCGGGAGCGTTTCCACAAGCTCTGTTAGATAATTCTTCGCGTTTGTACCCGTAAATGCGGCGTCTAAACGCAGGCGCTCGGCCAGCACAACCACGTCCACCGGCATGGAATTGGTAATCAGCGTAACCATTTCGGTAAAAACGGCGCGGTTTTGCCGCACAAAAAACATCTCCGGCCGCAATTTTTGAATCAACATGTCCACACTGGCGGCGGGGTCCAGCAGGGCGGCGCCAAGCACGCTTTGCTCGGCCTGCAGGCTGTAGGGCTGTTCTATGCCAAAATTTTCCAGCGAAAGGCCGGTATCACTCGCCATAACGTTTATTGCTCCTCCACCACGCAAGTGAACTTTGCCGATACGCCCGGCCCTATCTTCGCCTCTATCTCGTAGCTGCCGTAGTCCTTCACTTCGCGCACCGGCAGCACCAGCTTGCGTTTGTCCATGCTAATGCCTTGCTTTGCCAGCGCGGCGGCAATGTCCTTGGTGGTAACCGCGCCAAACAGGCGCCCGCTCTGGCCGCCCTTTGCCTGTATCTTCACCGTGATACCGTTCACGGCATCCGCCATGGCCTGCGCCGCCGCCGCTTCTTCGTCCTTGTGGTGCTGCCGCGCCGCCTCCT
>QMCD01001047.1_pt1 | contig 17897 bp, 16 predicted proteins | sample 1821841 | NCBI WGS metagenome assembly QMCD01 (sample SAMN01991225, study PRJNA193472) | Termite gut metagenome, whole genome shotgun sequencing project. | isolation source: worker | host: Macrotermes natalensis
CAAGTAAAAGGCCCGGTACTATACAAAGGAACCGGGCTTTGTCTTATAATGTCTTTTCTGACGGAAGAAAGAAAGATGCACTAAGCCGAATGCTTACAATCATTGGGTATGATTGGTACAATCATTGGGTATGATTCCTACAATCATTACGTATGATTCCTAATTCAATCCGGTAGTCAAACAGACACACTCCCGGTATCAGCATGGATGACAGATAATATCAGTGTAGATAACAAATAATAAAAGGAGGAAACAGAAAATGGCATTTTATAAAAAAGAGAAGCGTGAAGGAAAATGGCATCCCAGAGCGGTTACAAAAGGGCGTCCTTATACAACGGATGATGTGGCACGGCGATTGTCGGAGATGTCCACCGTGAGTCCGGGTGACACGTATGCCGTGCTCGTAAATCTTGGCCCTGTGCTGGCAAAGATGATGAGCCAGGGGCGGTCGGTACAGTTAAAGGGTGTGGGGACGTTGTATTACACCTGTCAGTCCGTTGGGAAAGGCGTGGATACCCCCGAAGAAGTAAACCCGGGGCAAATTGGCGCCGTAAAAGTACGCTTCATCCCTGAATATACCCGGGGAAATCGCGGACAGGTGACGGAACGAACACTTATAGACTCGGACCTGGAGTGGATAGATGCGGATGAGTTGTAGGCTTTGGTCATGCAAAATGAGATTGTAGCCGGCGGATTGGTTATGCAAAATGGAAAATAAGTGCCGGTATTGCTTATTTATTTTGGAAATAACACGAATTATTTTAAATACGATTAAAATTTCATGATTAAACCGAATGAATTTTAATCACTACGGATGCTAAAACTCATATACTTCTGCGTCCACGGACAATGTACCATACATTTCAGGCAAGTGGTACATTTCTCAACATCCACCATTTCCTCACGGGGAATACCTGCTTGCCAGGTTCTTCCTTTCAGCGCTCCGGGTTGGCAAACATCCAGACATACCCTGCAACTTCCGCACTGAACCGCAGGTATAGCCTGCGATATCGTATCGACCGGAGCATCAGTCAGTATGCCGCCCCATACCTGACTGCAACCATATTCTTTGTTTACCAACAGATTGTTTTTGCCAATCCAACCCAGCCCTGCATAGGTGGCTAATGTTTTCAGCGGAAGTGCCGATTGTGTGCCCTCAAAATTATTTGTTGCAATCTGGTTGTCATCCGAAAGTGAATAAGCGTTATACCCGTTCTCCTCAATAAATTGGGCAACGAGGTCGGATATGCGATACATTTCCATTTCAAAACAGTAATGCTCGTCATCGTCGAAATAGTTTCGGGCAATCATTTCGGGAACATAGTTGGGGTTGTCTCTAACCCTTTTCAGATACTCAGGAGTGCATTTTACGCCAAACAGCACCGCAGACGAAAATCCCCGATTTTGCTTTTGCGCTAAGTCGGAGATATCAACGAAATAGATAAACTCTATTCCATGTTGCTTCAATTCGTTCGTGATAGTTTCGTTGGATATAATCATTTTGTTCTGATAAGTAACCAAAAAAGGGTATCTCAATCGTATACTGAGATACCCTCTATATCGGACGCTACCGGTTTCACTCCGGAAGTTTCCCATGAAAACCTGTTTTCTACAAGGTTTATACTGGGAATTTACCTATTCAAAGCATCCGTAGCACGTAGGCAACAGCTTGCGGTCGCCCAACGTATTGTCCACACGGGCTACGTTTACCCAGAATTTGTTTTCGCGTACACTTTGGATAGGATAAGCAGCCTTTTCGCGCGTATAGCTGTGCTCCCAATTATCGGCTACAACTTCATATTCGGGATGCGGGGCATTGACCAGCACGTTGTCCTGCTTGTCTGCCTTTCCTTCTTTTACTTCCTGAATTTCCTCCCAGATAGTCAGCATTACGTTCACGAAGTTATCCAGCTCGGTAAGGCTCTCGCTTTCCGTCGGCTCTATCATCAGCGTGCCATGAACGGGGAAGGAGAGGGTAGGAGCATGGTAACCATAGTCCATCAATCGTTTGGCAATGTCATTTTCGCTGATGCCTGTTTCTTCGTGCACCTTGCGACATTCCAGAATCATTTCATGCCCTACGAAACCGGTGGCGCCACGATATACGATGCCATAGGTATCTTTCAGACAAGCCGCCAGGTAATTGGCACTGAGGATAGCGATTTTCGTTGCACGTGTCAGTCCTTCGGTTCCCATCATGCGGATGTAGCCGTAAGTGATGGGCAAGATGCCGGCACTGCCGAACGGAGCGGCGGATACGGTATTGGCAGAATTGTCGAACATCGGATGTCCCGGCAGGAATGGCACCAGATGTTCCGCTACGCAGATAGGGCCTACGCCCGGTCCACCGCCGCCGTGGGGCGATGCAAATGTCTTGTGCAGATTCAGGTGGCATACATCAGCACCGATAAATCCGGGGTTGGTCAGACCTACCTGAGCATTCATGTTGGCGCCATCCATATATACTTGCGCGCCGCAGGAGTGGATGATGTTGCAGATTTCTACGATTTCCGTTTCAAAGATGCCGTGCGTGGAAGGATAGGTAATCATCAGTGCGGCAAGGTCGTCCTTGTTTTCTTCTGCCTTGGTGCGCAGGTCGTCCATATCCACATTGCCCTGGTTGTCGCAGGCGCAAGTCACGGTGGTAAAACCAGCCTGGATGGCAGACGCCGGATTTGTGCCGTGGGCTGAAGCAGGAATCAGGACTTTGTTGCGGTGTCCCTGACCGGTGCTTTCCAGATAGGCGCGGATAACACGAAGTCCCGCATACTCACCTGCCGCACCGGAGTTAGGTTGCAGACTGACACCTGCGAATCCGGTAATTGTTTTCAGTTCCTCGCTGAGGTTATGTATCAATTCACGGTAGCCTTCTGCCTGGTCTTCGGGAACAAGCGGGTGCATGCACATAAATTCCGGACTGCTGAGAGGCAACATTTCTGCCGCAGCATTCAGTTTCATGGTGCAGGAACCGAGAGAAATCATGGAGTGGGCAAGGGAGATATCCTTGCGGTCGAGGCGTTTGATATAACGCATCATTTCCGTTTCCGTATGATATTTATTGAATACCTCGTGCGTCAGATAGGTGCTCCGGCGTTTCAGCTCCTCATTGATAATGCTGTTCACAGGTATATCGTTCACTTTTGCATAGTCTTTTCCTGCGGCAATAGCAAAGATGGATACTAACGCGTTGACTGCGGCAATATTCGTTGTCTCGTCCAGACTCATACCTACGTCTCCATTCTTGAAATAGCGCAAGTTGACTTCCTTGCTCAAGGCAATGGTACGTATCTCCTGAGAAGAAACAGTATCGGGTAAGGCAAAACGCAAGGTGTCGAAATACTGTGTGTTTATCTGCTTGTAGCCCAGATTATTGATGGTTGCTTCCAGATATACGGCGATGCTATGGATACGTTCGGCAATGTTGAGGATGCCTTCCGCTCCGTGATACACAGCATAGAATCCGGCCATAGTGGCAAGCAAAGCCTGTGCGGTACAGATATTTGAAGTAGCCTTTTCCCGTTTGATATGCTGCTCACGCGTTTGCAGAGCCATACGGTAGCACGACTTTCCGTATTTGTCTTTAGACCAGCCAATGATGCGTCCCGGCATGTTGCGTTTGTACTCGTCGCGCGTGGCAAAGTATCCGGCAGAAGGACCTCCGTAGAACATTGGAGTGCCGAGGCGTTGTGTAGTTCCGAATACGATGTCGGCTCCCCATTCTCCCGGAGGGGTAAGCAGGGCGAGGCTCAGGATATCGGCGGCAACGGCTACCTTGCAATTGGCGGCATGTGCTTTTTCCACAAAGCTGCGGTAATCTTCCACGTTTCCACTTGCGTTGGGGTATTGCAATATGCAGGCAAAGATATCGGAGGTCAGTTCCAGTTCATTGTACTTGCCGGTGCGTATCTGTATGCCTTGCGGTATGGCGCGCGTGGTTATTACTGCTAATGTCTGCGGGAAGATGTTTTCGTCTACGAATACCACGTTTGCACCCGACTTCTGCATATCGCGCGGACGCAGGGCATACATCATGGTAACAGCTTCGGCGGCGGCGGTAGCTTCGTCCAGTAGGGAACAGTTGGCGAGCGGCATACCTGTCAGGTCGCAGACGGCTGTCTGGAAGTTCATCAATGCTTCGAGGCGTCCTTGTGACACTTCGGCTTGGTAGGGTGTATAAGAGGTGTACCATACCGGGTTTTCGAATACATTGCGTTGGATAACGGCAGGGGTGATGGTGTTGTACCAGCCGAGGCCGATATACGTTGTGTAAAGTTTGTTTTTGGATGCCAACCGGGCTATGTGCTGTCCGAATTCGTATTCTGTCATCGGTTCGGGCAATGCCAAGGGTTCTTTCAGACGAATGTTTGCAGGGATGGTCTTTTCAATGAGTTCGTCCAGACTGCCGACTCCGATTTTACGGAGCATTTGCTCTTCGTCTTTTTTACTGATGCCGGTGTGGCGGTAAGTTAATAAGTCGCTTTTCATATCAATAATATATATTTAAGTTGATTGTTTTTATTATTTAAGTTTCTCAAGTTATTCGTATAAACTAACTATAAAAAAACACTTTTCATCCGCAGATGACACAGATAACACAGATTAGGTTTTAAATAAATCCGCGTAATCTGTGTCATCTGCGGATGAAAGATGATAAGCTTAATCTTTTGAAATATCCTCAAGTGGGGCGCTTTTGTTAGTCAACAACATAAATAACTTGTTATATTTCAGTCTTTTATCTGAAAAAAGGATTTTCTGCTTTCTCAAGCCCAATAGTGGTTGGCACACCGTGTCCCGGGTAGACAATTGTCTCGTTGGGCAGTACAAACAACCGGCTGCAAATATGTTCTTTCAGTTCGTCGAAGTTTCCTCCGGATAAGTCGGCACGTCCGATGCTACCTTGGAAGAGTACATCACCGGAGAACATGCAGTTGTCTGCGGCACAATAATATACCAAGCTTCCGGGTGAGTGCCCGGGTACATGGATGGCTTCCAGTTTTGTATTGCCGAAACTGATGATGTCACCGTCGTACAGATAGTGCCCCAGCGGCGCCGGTTCATCGTTCCATTGGAAACCAAACATACGGCTTTGTTTGGGAGCTTCGTCAATCCAGAACTCATCAGCTTGGTTCGCCTCTACTTGCAAACCGAATTCCTTCATCATGAATGTGTTTCCAAAGATATGATCCAGATGCAAATGTGTATTCAGGAGATGCTTTACATCCAGCCCGTTTTTAAGAATAAAGTTCTTTAATACTTGCTTTTCTTCCTCATAAAAGCAACCGGGGTCTATCACGGCAGCCTCAAGGGTATCATCCCACAGAACGTAACAGTTCACGGGGAACATATTAAACTCAAATCTTTTTATTTTCATAAATTCCTTTTTAAAGTAGTAGCTACCACTTATTTATTATAATCTTACATATACTACCTTTTTTGTTTTGAAGAACTCTTCATCGAAGTAGTCTTTCAAGTCATACATAACGGTTTTATGTTTGAAAGGCATGGCTTCGTATTCCAATTCACCGCCTTTCAGGCAAATCAGTCCGTTGGGCAAGGCATTTTGTTGTCCGGCGGCGATATTCTTACGGATAATTTTCAGTAAATCGGCAAGCGGCATAACGGCGCGACTTACAACAAAGTCGAATACTTGCTTTTCCTCTTCGGCGCGGGCATGGCGAAATGTGACGTTGCCCAGTCCGATGCTGTTTGCAACTTCTGTGGCGACGCGTACTTTTTTGCCTATGCTGTCTACAAGATGGAACTTCACTTCAGGAAAAAGGATGGCGAGGGGAATACCCGGAAAACCGCCGCCTGTTCCTAAGTCCATAATGCGGGTGCCTTTTGTGAAATTTATGATTTTGGCGATACCCAATGAATGAAGTACATGGTGTTCATACAAGTTTTCTATGTCTTTGCGCGATATGACGTTTATTTTTGTATTCCAGTCGGTATAGAGTTCATAGAGGGTGGCAAATTGTTGTTTCTGCACCTCCGTGAGGTTGGGAAAATACTTTAGAATGATTTCCATGACAATCAATAAATTACAGATCAGTTATTATTCCCGTATTGTCACTAAGCAGATGGGATATCATATTATAAGGTAAAGTGATTGTTACGGGTCCCATAACATAAGGAACTATTTCGTAGATATTATAGTAGAAAGTGATACCGTTTTCATCGAGATAGAAATTCTCAATCGGTTCCAAGTCGCCGGTGCTGGCGTATCCCATATCTTCCAGTTCCTGACGTGTATTGACTTTATTATCCGCCATCAATTGAGTCCATAACAAGTTAGTGAGCGCTTCCGCATAGTCCGCCACAAAAATTTCTTCCAAACGTATCGGACGTAAGGTACGCAAATCTATGTTGAAGAAGGTAGACTTGTAAATTCCATGCGCCCCTCCGGTATATTCGTTGTAGTCGATACGGTAAACCAGCAGGTTTTTCTTATAAAACTGTATCCGGCTTTCGATACTTTTATAATATGAGTACCAGGTGTTCATTGCAGATGAGCCTTCTTGTTCAGCCTCATCTTTTGCATACATCGGTTCCAAATCCTTAAGATAATCTTTGATATATTTCTCTTTATAGGTTGTGATGGCTTCTTCGGGCTTCAGTTTCATGTATCTCTCCCCGAAGAAGGCAGACTGAAAAAAGGTATTCAGGCTGTCTTTGAGTTTGTTATCGGACGACTTTCCGATATAAGTGAAATTGATAATAATATTACAGCCGGGTTTAGCCGTATCTTCAAAGAGATGGGCGGTTTCATTTACCTGGATACTGTCGAACTCCAGAGTTCCCGTATTATTATTCACTGTGTTACCACAAGAAAACAAAAAGCCACTTGCTGTAAGCATAATGGCAAGTAGGCTGACATATTGCTTTTTCATTTAGTTTTTTATCGTTATATTCAACATCTCAATAGTTGTTCATTATCGACAAATATAGAACATATAAACGAATACAACATATAAAAAATGAAAAAATAATAGGAACGAATACTTTTATCTGACTATCTTTGTATCGGATATGAAGAGACTTCATTACATATTGGTTATTTTGCTGTCCCTGACGATTGTATATGCAGGGGCGGGAGTCTCTATTGTCCACTATTGTTGTGCCCGTTGCGAGACGGCGCAGGCATGTTGTACCGATGGCTGTGCCAAATGCCATAAATCTCATAAATCTCCTAAATGCCATAAATTTTCTCATCAACCGGAAAAATTCTGCAAATACGAAGGATGTACGGCTACTTTTTATAAAGTAGACTTGATGAGATATTCAAACGAAAGCCCTGTAATAACCGTACCTGTCATTCAGCTTCTCTGTGAAGCGTTGCCGGACTTCCTATACTCCTTGCCTGCTGGTGAATTGAAAGAGGCTGCATATTTCATACCTCCGCATCCCGACAGTTCGAGGCAGTATCTGGCTCTATATTCTGTTCTTATTATTTAGTGCAAGAATACATCTTTTTCTGAAGATGTATAGAAAGGATATTGCCGTTACAATACGTGTAGAGGGCGAACAATCCCCGGCATATATTGTATTTTGTACTTATAATTAATGAATTCAGATATATGAAACATATATTCTTATTAGTTTTTCTTTTCTCATTTCAGTTCATACAGGCACAAATAACAGGTGTTGTAAAGGATGCTGCCGGTGAACCTGTCCCGGGCGCCAATGTCTTTTGGATGGATACCACCGACGGGGTGACCACCGGCGAAGACGGTAACTTTTCCATTCAAAAGCCGGCTCGTAACCATATACTCGTGATTAGTTTTGTCGGTTTTGAAAACGATACGATACATGTAGACAAGAGTGACCAAAAGCTGGATGTTGTACTTCATGAAGGTATGGAACTGAGTGAAGTGAACGTGACAAGCCGTAAATTGGGCACGATGAAGCTGCGTGGAAGTGTTATAAATGAAGATATGATAAGCAGTGCCGAACTGACACGTGCCGCATGCTGTAACCTGGGTGAGAGTTTTGTTACAAACCCATCGGTAGATGTAAGCTACTCAGATGCCGCAACCGGAGCTAAGCAGATTAAACTGCTGGGCTTGTCCGGTATGTATGTGCAGATGTTGACAGAAAACATACCGAACTTCCGTGGTGCTGCCGCTCCTTACAGTTTGGGCTATGTGCCCGGTCCGTGGATGCAGAGCATTCAGGTTAGTAAAGGCAGTTCATCCGTGAAAAACGGATATGAATCCATAACCGGACAAATCAATGTAGAGTTCAAGAAACCGCACTTGCCTGAGGCTGACCGGGTATCCGCCAATCTTTTTGCTGCCAGCACAAACCGGTATGAGGCTAATGCCGATGCAACTGTGAATTTGTCCAAACGTTGGAGTACCTCGTTACTGGCGCATTATGAAAATGAAACAAAGTCCCACGACTCCAACCACGACGGTTTTGCGGATATTCCCCGTGTAGAGCAATACAATTTTTGGAATCGTTGGGCGTATATGGGCGACCGTTATGTGTTTCAGGCAGGTATAAAAGCTTTGCACGAAACCCGCAATAGCGGTCAGGTGACGCACGGGCACGGAGCCACTTCTGCAGGCGAGCTGTACAATGTAGGTGTCAAGACCAATCGTTATGAAGCATTTACCAAAAACGCTTATATATTTGATAGGGAGAAAAACACCAACTTGGCATTGATTTTACAGGGCGTATTACACAATCAAGATGCCACTTATGGGCATAAGTTATACAATGTAGACCAAAGTAACTTTTACGCTTCTTTGCTTTTCGAGACGGAATTTACTAAGCAACACAGCCTTTCTACAGGATTGAGTTTCAATTATGACGGCTACAACCAGCGCTACCGGCTGTCTAATCAGACGGATGCAGGTCTTACGAAAGATTTTGTGAAAGAATCTGTCCCCGGCGCATACGTGCAATATACGTTTAATATGAACGACCAACTTAAGCTGATGGCAGGTATTCGTGGCGATTACAGCTGTAAGTATGGTTTCTTCGTTACTCCTCGCATCCATATTAAGTATAATCCGAATGAATACATTCAGTTCCGTCTGTCTGCCGGCAAAGGATACCGGAGTAGCTATATATTGGCGGAGAATAATTATCTTTTGGCGAGCAGTCGTAAAGTAAGAATTACTCCTGATCCTGAACAGGAAGAGGCATGGAATTACGGTGCAAGTGTGGCGACTTATCTTCCTCTTTTCGGTAAAACATTGAATGTGAATGTGGAGTATTACTATACCAATTTCCTGAAACAAGTGGTTGTAGATATGGATAGTAATCCGCACGAGGTAGCTTTTTATAACTTGGACGGACGCTCATATTCTCATGTTTTTCAAGCAGAGGCAAGTTATCCGTTCTTCAAAGGCTTCACGCTGACGGCTGCCTATCGTTTGATGGACGTAAAAGTAACCTATAACGGTAAGTTGTCGGAGAAACCACTGACCGGAAGATATAAAGGTATGCTGACTGCTTCTTACCAAACCCCTTTAGGTATATGGCAGTTTGATGCAACGTTGCAACAAGATGGAGGGGGAAGGATGCCCGAACCCTATGCGCTTGCCGACGGTAGTCTTTCGTGGAGCCGGCGTTACGGCAGTTTCCGGCAGCTAAGTGCACAGGTCACTCGCTATTTCCGTCATTGGTCTGTTTATGTTGGTGGCGAGAACCTTACGGATTTCAAACAAAAGAATCCGATAATTGATGCTTCTAATCCGTGGGGGGAGAACTTTGACGCTACCATGATATGGGGGCCGATGCACGGGGCGAAGGCTTATGTAGGATTGAGATTTAATTTATAAACAATGATAGAATTATGAAAACAAAGAGATTATTAACTGCCTTTGCAGTTGTTTTATTGAGTGTGGCAACAGTGATGGCGAAAGACATTCGCACGGCTGTATTCAAGGTTTCGCAAATGAGTTGCGAGAACTGTGTGCGTAAAATAAATCATAATATCAGGTTTGAGAAAGGCGTGAAAGAGTTCTCTACAGACCTGAAGACAAAGATGGTTACCATCACTTATGATGCCGAAAAGACGGATGTGAACAAGCTGAAAGCCGGTTTTAAGAAGTTCGACTATGAGGCGGAATTCGTGAAAGAAGTGAAGCCTGAAGAAAAAAAGAAGTAAGTATCCTGTCATAATTGTCGTCCGTAACATAAACGAACCGTGACGAGACACTTGGCTGAAAAAAACAGGTATTGCCCGTATTGAATATTCATGATGCGGGCATACCTTTTATAATACAATTGCTCACCCCGTTATTTCCGGAACCACCATAAAACCGGCTTTCGGAAAGTGCTTACCCAGATACCTTTTGATGTATTGCTGAGTATCTTCCTGTATGGTAGTATCCTCAACAGTAGGATAGAGATTATACAATACTGTATGCAGCAGGATGCCCCGGTGCCTGATTGCCTCAAGGCTCAGCAACGTATGATTGATGCTTCCCAATTTCCCTGAAGTCACAAATACAAGCGGATATTGCTTTCCGGCAATGTAATCAATCGTCAGATAGTTTTCGGTGAGAGGAACCATTAATCCTCCTGCACCCTCTACCAGGACAATATCGTAGCGGAGGGCAAGTTCCCGGGTAGCCCGTTCTATTTTGTCGAAGTCAATAGGGCGATTATCTATGCGTGAAGCCAAATGCGGGGAGCAAGGATACGAGAATATTTCGGGCATAGTCAGCCCGGCGCGGTCTTCCTCGGTTGCGGGCATACCCATCAGGCGGCGATGCAAATCAATATCTTCGGAGTATCCCGTATTACCTGTCTGAATGAATTTTTGCGTGATAACGCGTTTCCCGTTACAGATAAGCCGGCGTGCCAGGAAAGCGGTGCAATAAGACTTCCCGGCATCTGTGTCGATGCCACTGATGAAATAAATGTTATTTTCCATTTCTACTATCTGTTTTTCTTTTGGACAATGATGTAAATCGGATGATAAGTCAGCGTAACGTTCCCATCATCCATGCTAAATAATTCGGTATATTGATTATTGAAAGCCTGCAAACGTCCACGCGTCCACATTTTTTTCTCCGTACCTGTCACCCCTGTCTGTTTCAGATGCCGGAGTACTTCGAGTGGAGTTGAGAAGGGGAGGGTAATAATCTCTTCTTCCATATAGATTATTTCAAAATAAGGAGCAAGCCATGTTTTTAATGTTTCTACCGGGAAATAGTCCAACCCATGCCCGGTCAATGTACGAATCTGATGCATGTTCTCCAACCCGAAAGTACTGAAAGCAAGATACCCGCCATCAGCCAGGAAGCTATGGCAATGAGCGAAGAACTTCTCCGGGTCGGTGAACCATTGCAAGGTTGAGCAGGAAGTTATCAAATCCGTTCCTGCAGGAAAGTCCATTTCTTCCGCATCACCGGGCAGGAATTGAATTTCGTTCTCTCCGGTATGTATTTCCAAATCCCCCAGGCACTCCTTCATTTCTTCGCAAAGGTCATTCAGAAGCAGATATTCCGGCTTCAACCTATGCTTCAATATCCGTGAGTAGCTTCCCGTTCCGCATCCGAATTCCACAATCCGCCGAAACTTATCCAAAGCAGTATGCTTCATTAATAAGCCCATCATTTTCTCTGCCACTTGTTGCTGTACGCGCGCTTCGCGGGAGTATGTATCCCGTGCGCGGGCAAACCGTTCCGCTATCAGTTTCTTATCCATGCCTCTTGTAAATAGTGGAGGAACAATTCAACCTGATAATGGGCGTGCTCCGTGTAATGCACTACGGTTTGCTTCCGGTTTGCCTCTTCCTCATTGCGCCAGGCATTTAGCTGATTGGCAGGGGGGATAATACGGTCATTACTTCCCACTATAGCTTGTTGCCAGTGAAAAAGAACGGGCGGTTGAGAAAGATACCTGCGCTCTATTTCGATTAACTCTTCTTTTAATTCTTCCGGCGGTCGCCTGGGGGTGATTTTCAGAAACTCTTTGAATGCGTCTCCGTTGCTACACATTCGTCTCAGGAATTTATGCAACGAAGCGCCTGTCAGCCCTTCTAACGTTCCATGATAAGTGGCGGGTGGAATGCCGAGCCTTTCATCAATAGGGTAGGGGGTGCCGTTGATGGCGATGCTGCTTCGGATGGCGAGGGATGGCTTTGTTTCTTGCAGTCGGGCCATTATCCGGGTTGCCGCCCATACTCCCATAGACCATCCTACGACATGTATTTCCCGATACCCGTCCAGTAGTGAAGCATCAAAGTCCAAGGTACGGTAATCATAGCATATCATATAGTCGCTTTCTTCCGGACGATACTCTTTAAATGGTGTTTCGTCCGCTCCCCATCCGGCGAAGAATAGCAACAACCGCGGGTTATTCTCTTGTATAATATATACTTGTTTCATTATTTCCTTGTTTCATTCTATACAATCAATCTTATCAACTCCCTTATCTCTTCTTCTTTTATTTCCGCTGTCAGCGAGAAGCGGATGCGCGATGTCCCTTCCGGTACTGTGGGCGGGCGCACGGGCAAGGCATAGAATCCATGTTGTTGGAGTTCCTTAGCCCGCAGCAGGGTGTCGGCGCTGTTTCCCACAATCATGGGGACTATGTGGCTGGTGCTGGGACAGGCGTGTCCTTTTTCCGTCAGCGACTCACGCAGCATCCGGCTGATGTGCTCCAAATGCTTTCTTTGCTTTTGGAGCGTGGACAACCGTTGAACGATGAATAACGTCCACGCTACGTTCAGCGGTGGCAGGGCTGTGGTAAATATGAATGTGCGCATACGGTTTACCAAATACTCTTTCACGGTGCTCCGGCAGGCGATGTACGCTCCGGCAGATGCCGCCGCCTTGCCGAAAGTCCCTACCAGGAAATCTATGTCCTGTATGCATCCGGCTTCTTCCGCACAACCCAATCCTTGTGCGCCCCGTACGCCAAAGGCATGCGCCTCGTCCACATAAAGCAACACATTGTGATAGGTTTGTTTCAGTTGAACCAGCGTCGCCAGGTCGGCCGCATCTCCATCCATGCTGAAAATGCTTTCGGTAACGATGATTATTTGCCGGTAGTGTGCATGATTCTCGGCTATTAAGCGTGCCAGTTGTTGGACATCGTTGTGCCGGTAACGGATGCAATGCGCCGATGAAAGCCGGATACCGTCAATCAGGCTGGCGTGAACTAACTTATCTGCCAGTATCAATGTTTGGGCGTCGCTCACTGCGGGTAAAATTCCCGTATTGGCGTGATAACCGCTGTTGAATGTCAAAGCCGCTTCGGTTTTGAATAGCCGGGCGAGCGTACATTCCAATTCTTCGTAGATTGTGAAGTTCCCCGTCAGCAGCCGGGAAGAGGAAGAAGTAGGCAAGAAACTGTCTGCCGATAATCCACCCAGAAACTCTTCCCGCAACTTCCGGTCGGATGCCAGTCCCAGGTAATCATTGGATGAAAGATTAAGCATCCGTCGGCCGCCGGCAACGACATTCCGTCCCTCGTGTATCAAAGCAGGCAGAGTTCGCTGGTTGCTGCGTTCTTCCAACTCCTGCAATTTCAGTTGCATTTGCTCTATCGTGTTCATTGTATTTCCTCTATGATTTTAAGTAATCCGGTGGTCAGTTTCGTCAGTTGCTCCGGTTCAATGATGAAGGGGGGCATGATATATACCAACTTCCCGAATGGGCGTACCCAGATGCCTTCTTCCACAAACCGGCGTTGCATCCATGCCATGTTTACCGGATTGCGCACCTCGACTACTCCGATGGCTCCCAACACTCTTACGTCGGCTACTTGCGGCAGATTACGCGCCGGACTAAGCTCGCGATTCAGTTGGGTTTCGATGCGGCCGACTTTCTCTTTCCAGTTATATTCGGGAGAGGTCAGCAACCGTATGGATGCGCACGCTACCGCACATGCCAATGGATTTCCCATGAATGTGGGGCCGTGCATGAATGCCTCGGGCGGATAACAGGAGATAGTGTCTGCTACTTTATTGGTAGTCAGCACGGCTGATAACGTCATGTATCCGCCGGTCAGGGACTTACCTGTACACATAATGTCCGGTTCCACTCCCGCATGTTCCCAGGCAAAAAGCTTGCCCGTACGCCCGAATCCGGTTGCTATTTCATCAAAAATGAGCAGTATGTTGTATTCTTCACAGATTCGTGCTGCCTCCCGTAAGTATTGAGGATGATAAAACCACATTCCGCCTGCACCCTGTACTATTGGTTCCAGGATAAGGGCAGCTATCTCTTCGTGATGCTCCTTGACCGCATTCCGCAGATGTTGCGCGTCCTCCGCATTCCATTCTCCGCCAAAACGCGAGCGTGGTGAAGGAACGAAATACCGCACCGGCAGTGCGTCTCCGAATAAAGAGTGCATTCCGGTCACAGGGTCGCATACGGACATTGCATTCCAGGTGTCGCCATGATACCCGTGCCGGATGGTGATGAAATTCCTTTTCCCGGCAAGATGCGCCTCCGACGAGGACGATTGGCTTTGCGCATACCAGTACTGCACGGCCATCTTCATGGCTACCTCTACGGCTACCGAACCGGAATCCGCATAAAATATCTTCTGCATGGACGGTGGAATCAGCGGTAAGAGCAGTTTGCCTAACTCGATTGCCGGGTCGTGTGTTAGCCCCCCAAACATGACATGGGACATTTTGGTGATTTGCTCCTGTGCGGCTTGGTTCAGTGCCGGATGATTGTATCCGTGCACCATGCACCACCACGACGACATGCCTTCGATAAGCGTTTGTCCGCTTTCCAGTGTAATAGTGGCCCCGTCTCCCCGTTTCACTTTATATACCGGAAGCGGGTTTGTTGTCGATGTATAAGGATGCCACAGGTGCTCCCTGTCGAACTGTGAGTCGCTGAACCGGTATCCCGCTTCTTCTATCAATACCTTGTCCTCGGAAACTTTTGACCCAAGTGTTGTCAGCAAATCTCCTACAATGGCGGAGTTTACGCCGATGTACAGCGATTTCCGCACTCCGTCTTTGGAGAGTTGCGAACGTCCTCCGGCAAAGCGTAGATATGCAGTGGGATTGATGAAACGGAATAAGGCGATGGTAGTCAGTACTTCTTCTTCCGTTAGCGAAGCCTGGTTTTCCAATGGGGTTCCCGGGATAGGCTGCAACAGGTTAAGTGGTATGGAGGGTACTTCCAGATTTTTCAGTGTGAAAGCGAATTCAATCCGTTGCATGGCGCTTTCGCCCATGCCGATGATGCCGCCGCAGCAAATGTCCATCCCTGCCCGCCGGGCTGCCGCCAGTGTACGTAGTTTTTCTTCTTGCGTGTGCGTACTGCACAGGGTTGGGAAATAACTGGGGGCGGTTTCCAGATTGCAATGATAACGCGTTATGCCGGCTGCGCGTAATGCGCGCAACTCTTCTTCGTTCAGCAACCCGAGTGAAGCGCAAAGCTGAATGGAGCTTTTCTGTCTCATGTATTGCGCTGCTTCGCATAGTTTCTGCATATTCTTGCCTGAAGGTTTTCGCCCGCTTGTCACTAATGAAAACCGCGCTACGCCTTGCGACTCGTTATGTTGTGCGTGCCGCAAGCACTCTTCCTTGTCTACGAGGTCGTATATATCTGCTTTCGTCTGGTAATGTGCCGATTGTGCGCACCATTTACAGTTCTCGGAGCAACGCCCTGATTTGGCGTTTATAATGGAGCACATGTCAAATTCTTGCGATGCCCGTGCCATAGTAATCTCGTGTGCAGCTTCATAAAGGGCTTCCTTGTCGGGCTGTGTAGCCAACCATTCTGCCTCTGTCTGCGTGATAGAAATGTTTTGCAGTACTTTGTTTTTTAATTCTTCTACTGTCATATTCTTGAATGATTTATGTATATTATATGTTACTGAACGATTTCAATTAGCTTCTCTGACAGATTATTAGATTTCTTTTACTAAGGTACGTTCCCCTCCTCTTGGGAGGAGGGGTGCCCAGAGGGCGGGGTGGTAGGTGAGAAAAGAATTCATTACTTCAGTATATAACGCAACTGACGCGAACAATACAAATGCTGTTCATCAGCCTTGTATCGCTCGCGTCATCTTTATCCGCTCTTATTTATTGTGATATCTGTCTCTTTTTCCCTTGCCGGGTTGGAGCTTACCGGACACAATACCGGCCGTATTCTTCTCAAATTAAAAAGAATAAGCAGTTTATCTGCTCCACTTTCATCGCTCGATGATATACCAATATCCGTGTCCCGGCTTTTTCCGTCGTTTGCTCCACAGTTGTTTGCTCCACTGCTTTTGCAACCTGCTGCTGTTCCGGATTTTTGCTTGGACAGTGAACTGTCCGCTACACTTTTGGGTAAACAACCAATAGTGACATTCCGCCCTATGCTGGCAAAAACAGCATAAGCTTTCCGGCTCCATTTCCGGAAACGAATAGTCATTCTGCCAAGTTGTTTTTTCTTCACGTCGCTATTGATTTAATACCTGTCCGTATATTAGTCTTCTTATATATTTGTTTTTATATATGTACGCGTATCTTCTTGTATATGTACACGCATACATATACGTTGAACAATAGAATTCTGAAAACTCTATTATTTATCGGGCGCAAACTTACATAAAAATCACGAATTGCAAGCGTATCCGGTAATAATATTATGAACATGCGCTTTATATATCGTTACCAACTATCCTCAGTTTGGTCTTCTCCAATAAAGGCGGCAATTCTCTTTTTATATAAATCTACTCCTTCGGCAATATTCTTTTCTGTTTTCGAGGAACCTATGCCATATACAACGAAAGGTGTCTGCCATAGCATTCCTGAATGTATAGCGCTTACCTGGTAGGGGCGCAGTAATTCATCTACTGTGAAACAGTTTCTGCCGCCACTTCGATATGAGTCAAAGTCCGAACCGGTGGTAGTAGCTACCAACAATGGCTTACCTGCCACTGCCGGAGTCTTGGCTAATTGAATGAATATCTCATCCTGCCATTTCTTTAGTAAAGAAGGCGCCGACATCCAATGAAATGGGAATTGAAGCACCACAGCCTTTGCATGGGAAACAACTCTATTCCACACTTCGATGTTGAATACATCCTCACTTTGCATTTCATATAAATTGAATACGGCTACTTCGCCCATATCCCTTATTGCATTCAGCAATTCTTTGTTGGCTCGTGAATCTTTCATATTAGGGTGTGCTAATAGAACCACGACTTTTTTTAGATCTCTATCCATAATGCTTTCTTGGTATTGTTAATGAATAATTATAATAATGAGCAAAAGTAATAAATTGTTTGGTAAATAAAAATTTATTATTTAAATTTAGTAAATATTAAAAAAACGTTTATCAACTGTATCAACCATAAAGTACACTCTCAGAAAGATATTCTTCATCCGCAGATTTCGCAGATAACGCAGATTAGGTATTGAAGTTTCGCATCTTGTCTGTATATAGCTGAGCTATCTCTGTTGATAATCAATAGAGATAGTATTGATAATCAATAGAGATAGTTCTGATAATCAACATGATAAAAAACATGCGAAACTTAAATTAGGTATTCATTCAAATCAGGAGTTAAGGAGTTGTCGCCTCGCTCAGGAACTATCAACCCCCGAACGGACTTAGTAGTTAAATCCGATACTCCGTTTATGCCTTAACGCTGCATATCAGTAGCGATACGATCGGTCTTGACTCCTCTAACTCCCGATTAACTTCCGAGTAACTTCCGATCAACTCCCGAGTAACTTCCGAGTAACTCCCGAGTAAAGCGATAACTCCTTTAACCCCTGATTCGCATTATTAACTGAAATTTCGCAGTTTGTCTGTATATAACTAAACTATCTTTATTGATTATCAGTAATATCTCTATTGATTATCAGTAGTGTCTTTATTGATTATCAGCAGTGTCTTTATTGATAATCAGTAGTGTCTTTATTGATAATCAGTAGTGTCTTTATTGATAATCAGTAGTGTCTTTATTGA
>QMCD01001048.1_pt1 | contig 17889 bp, 16 predicted proteins | sample 1821841 | NCBI WGS metagenome assembly QMCD01 (sample SAMN01991225, study PRJNA193472) | Termite gut metagenome, whole genome shotgun sequencing project. | isolation source: worker | host: Macrotermes natalensis
GGCGACGTATCAACGCTATCAGGGCGAGAAGTTTGTGCGGCGGTTCGACGCCTACTCCTACCTGACGATCACCGAGGCGTTCGATTCGCACGATGTGGGTCGGGGTCGCGGGGGCGTCGAAGCTGCGCTCGGGAGCATCGGGGCCGAGGCGCTGGTGGTGGGCATCTCGTCGGACATAATCATCCTGCCGAGCGAGCAGGAGTTCCTTGCCCGGGGGATTCCGCACGGGCGGATGATTCTGGTCGACTCAGACTTCGGGCACGACGGTTTCTTGGTCGAAACCGCCCAACTGAACGCTCTGTTCGGCCCCTTTATCGGATGCCCCTGAAGAACTCTTCGAGGGTAATCTCGAAATAGTCGCAGAGGATTGAAATGGTTGTGAGGGTGAGGTTCATACTACCGGCCTCAATGCGGCCAATGCTCAGCCCGGTGTCCTCGTAGACGGCGGTCTGGGTCAGCGCGCGCTCCTTGCGCAGATCACGAATCCTCTCCGCAACCTGCCCGAGCAACTTATCGTTCCGTCGTTCCGCCATATATGGCACAAAGGACGGAAATCGCGGAAACATTTTTCTTACAATAGTGTAAGAATACCGAAACTTTTCTTACCTTTGCACCGCAGGCCTTGAGAACTCAACGGCTAAGGGGGAAGGGCTTCGGCCTTCCCCTTTAGTTATATCCCTTATAATTATCTCCCTTCGCTATTCGGCGTCAATTCATCACAGAATTCTGCCGCTCGATGCTTTCGACGTGGACGGCCTCGAGGATCGCGTTCAGGAACTCGGGGCTGAGCCCAAGCCGCTCGGACTGAGCAAGAACCCGATCGCGGATCTCACCCCAACGGGAACTCTGGAGGATCACAACGTCGTTATCTTTCTTCACCCGCCCGATGCGTTCCGAAACCCGCATACGGCGGCTCAGCAGGTCGAACAACTCGGCGTCGATCTGGTCGATCTCGTCCCGGAAGCGGTTCAGCGCCTGCACGAACTCGGGGTCGTCCACCGCGTCCCGACGCCAGTTCACGCTACTGATCAGCCGCTCCAACTCGCCGGGAACAACCTGCTGGGCGGCGTCGCTCAGGGCCTCCGAGGGGTTGCAATGGCTCTCGACGATCAGCCCGTCGTAACGAAGGTCAGCTGCCGCCTGGGACAGTTCGAGAAGGTATTCGGTCGAACCGGCCATATGGCTCGGGTCGCAAATCATCATCATCTCCGGAAAACGGCTACGCATCTCGAAAGCCAACGGCCACATCGGAGCGTTACGGTAGCGGCTCTGGCCGAAGTACTGGAATCCGCGGTGGATCAGGCCAATATCCTCGATGGGGATCCCGACCGCGGCAAAGCGCTTGACAGCTCCGGCCCACAGGTCGATGTCGGGGTTCATAGGGTTCTTGATAAGCACGGAGACCCCGCTACCTTTCAGCGCCTCGGCGATCTCCTGAACAGCAAACGGCGAAACGGTCGTGCGGGCGCCGATCCAAACGCAATCGACCTCGAACTCCAGAGCTCCCTCGACGTGCTTGGCAGAAGCAACCTCAACCCCGATAGGCAGCCCGGTCAGTCGTTTAGCCTCGGCCATCCAGGCCAGCCCCTTGAGCCCGACCCCCTCGAAAGTCCCGGGTGACGTACGAGGCTTCCAAACCCCCCCGCGCAACATATCCACAACCCCCGTCTCGGCCAACCGCACGCAAGTCTCCAGCGTCTGCTCCCGAGTCTCCACGCTACACGGCCCCGAGATTACCAACGGCCGCTTTTCACCCAATTTAAATTTCGTCATATATCTCCTCTATGGTAGTATTCGTTTAATTGTGTTTGCTTTTTTCATTGCGGCGGCGAGGCCCTCGTGGTCGTCGCGTTCGAGCAGGCGGCGGATGATCTGTAACTGGTGGATATGTTCGCGCAGGACGTCCAACACGTTGTATTTGTTGCCCGTGAAGATGGGTAGCCACGTCGCCGGAGAGCTCTTCGCCAACCGCACCGTGCTCTCGAAACCTCCGCCCGCAAGGTCGAAGATATGCTCCTCTTCGCGCTCCTTTTCCAGGACGGTCAATGCCAACGCAAAAGAGGTGATGTGCGAGATGTGCGACACGTATGCGGTGTGCAGATCCTGCTCGGCGGCGGTCATATAGACCAGTTTTGCTCCCAGCGCCTCGTACATCGCCTCGACCGTCGCCAGGGCATCGGCGTCGCTCTTCTCGCGGTCGCAGATCACGGCTGTTCGGCCCGCGAAGGCTCCGTGCACCGCCGCTTCGGGGCCGCTATTCTCCGTTCCCCACATCGGATGGGTGGCCACGAAGCGGCCCCGTGCTGGGTGTTGTTCGATCACCTCGCACAGTTCCTCCTTGATGGAGCCCATATCCATCACCGTTTGACCCGCGGTGACCTTGTTGAGCACCTTGACCGCCAGCACGGGCGTCACATCGACCGGTGTAGCCAGCACGATCAGATCCGCCCTCGGCTCGCCCCCGGCCCCCTCGATCGCCTCCTCCATCTCCACCACTTCGTCCACCAGCCCCAGTTCCAGAGCCTTCAGCGCATTCTCCTCACTCGCCTCTACCCCAACGATCCGCTCCGCCAGCCCCTTGTCCCGCAGCGCCAACGCCAACGAGCCCCCGATCAGCCCCAGTCCGAATATCGCAACCCGTTTCATCACCCTTTACAGTTTCGCGGCGACGACCTTGGCAGTAGCCTTGGCGAGCAACTCCGCGGGAACGCAAAGCGAGATGCGGATGTTACGCGTACCCTGTTTGCCGAACACCCCCCCCGGAGTGACGAAAACATCCGCCTTATCCAGCACCATATCCGAGAACTCGAAGCAGTCGCCCTTGAAGTTCTCCGGCAACTCGGCCCAGATGAACAGCCCCGCCTGGCCATCGCGATAATTACAACCCAGCGCGTCCAACAGTTTGAAGCCCTCTTTCTCGCGGGCGTAATACGTTGCGTTCAGTTCGGTGAACCACTCGTGGCCCAGACCCAGAGCGACCGCCGCGGCAGCCTGAACGGGGAAGAACATACCCGAGTCCATATTACTCTTGAAGCGCAACACGTCGCTTATCAGATCCGCACGGCCCACAAGCGAGCCCACACGCCAACCGGCCATACTGTGCCCCTTCGAGAGCGAGTTGAGCTCCAGAGCGACATCCTTGGCTCCCTCGATCGAAAGGATGCTCAACCGGAGGTCGTTACGGATGAAGCTATAGGGGTTGTCGTGCAGCAGCAGGATGTTGTGCTTGGCGGCGAACGCGACCAGCTTCTCGAACAACCCGACGGTCGGCACTGCACCGGTGGGCATATTGGGGTAGTTGCAGATCATAATCTTCACCCCGCTCAGGTCCATCCGTTCCAGCTCCTCGAAGTCGGGATAGTAACCGTTCTCGGCCCGCAGTGCGTAGGGCACGGGAGTTCCGCCGGCCAGTGTAACCCCGCCGGTGTAGGTGGGGTATCCGGGATCGGGAACCAGAGCCTTGTCGCCCTCCTGAAGAAAGGTCATACAGACGTGGACGATACCCTCCTTGGAGCCGAGCAGAGGCAGGATCTCGTTCTTGGGGTTGAGCTCCACGCCGTACCACTTCTTATACCACTCGGCAAACGCACCGCGCAACAGGTCGCTACCGTGGTAGGGCTGATAGCCGTGGACGTCGGGCCGCAGGGCGGAAGTATACAGAGCCTCCACCACGCTTGCGGGCGGCGGAAGGTCGGGGCTGCCAATACCGAGCGCCACGATGTCGCGACCGCTCGCTTTCAGCTCGGCGATCTGCTTGTTCTTGGCCGAAAAATAGTACTCCTTGATCGTGTCGAGCCTGCCGGCGCAGGCGATGTTAACTTTTTTCATATTCGAATTTTTTATAAATGCCATATACGTGTACCTCCTCGGTGGCCTTGATGAGTCGTTCGAGATTTTGCGAATAGACCTCGGCCGAGGGGAACTCCACGTCGATGTGGAACATATAGTGCCACGGCTCGGCGGGAATCGGGTGCGACTGCAGGCGGGTCATATTCACCCCGTCCAACACCTCCAGTGCCCTCACGAGCGAACCCTGACGGTGGTCGGTCTTGAAGTAGAGCGACGCTTTGTCGGCCCGCGGGTCGGTCAGCAGGTCCTGCACCTTGATCACCATAAAGCGCGTGTAGTTATTCTTGATGGTGTTGATGTCGGGTGCGATGATCTCCAGCCCATAGAGCGTTGCCGCACGTTCGGACGCTATGGCTGCGGTGGCGGTGAGTTTCTTCTCGGCGATGTGGCGTGCCGAGAGGGCCGTGTCCTCGCTCTCGACCAGTTTCCACGCGGGGTGGCCGTCCAGAAAGTTGTGGCACTGCTGCAACGCCATAGGGTGGGACGCAACCTCGCGAATATCCTCCAACCCAACGCCCGGAAGCGCCATCAGGTTCTGGACTATCCGCAGGTAGACCTCACCCGCGACCTGCACCCCGGCCTCCTGAAGGATGCCGTAGTTAGCGATTATGGTTCCGGCGATGGAGTTCTCCACAGCCATCACACCGTAGGCCGCCTCGCCGCTGCGCACCCGCCGGGCGACCTCGCGAAACGTGTCACAGGGGATGATCTGGATCTGTTCCCCGAAATACTGCTCGGCGACTATCTGGTGAAAACTTCCCTCGTAGCCTTGAATTGCGATTTTTTGCATAACTTTGTAGTGCACAAAAATAGGTATTTTTTATGAAACGAGAGTACATTCCCTTCGTGGAGTCGTTGATAGACCTGGCCATTCGCGAAGACATAGGCGATGGCGACCACACCTCGTTGGCCTCGGTGCCGGCCGGTGCGACGGGCCGGATGCGGCTGCTGGTGAAGGAGGCGGGCATAATTGCGGGCGTGGAGGTAGCCGAGATGGTCTTCCGGCGGCTCGATCCGGAAGCACGGGTCGAGGTGATAATTCCCGACGGGACGCGGGTCAAGGTGGGTGATGTGGTTTTCTATGTCGAGGGCCGCGAGCGCACCCTGTTGCAGTCGGAGCGGGTGGTTTTGAATATTATGCAGCGGATGACCGGTGTGGCGACCGAGACGGCGCGCTATGTAAAGATGGTCGAGGGAACTGGTTGCACGATTCTCGATACGCGCAAGACCACGCCCGGAAACCGTGTGCTGGATAAGATGGCTGTGCGGTTCGGAGGTGGCGAGAACCACCGGATGGGGCTGTTCGATATGATACTGCTGAAGGACAACCACGTCGACTTTGCCGGAGGAATCATTCCCGCCATCACAGGCGTGCGGCGCTATATGGCCGAGCGGGGCCTGAGCCTTCCGATCGAGGTCGAGGTGCGGACGCTGGAGGATATCGACGCCGTGTTCGCCGAGATGGCCGCTTCGGGCGGGCCGGTGGACAGGATTATGCTCGACAACTTCGACCTGGAGCTCACGCGGCGGGCGGTGGCCAAGATCGACGGCCGAATCCCCATCGAGTCCTCGGGCGGAATCCGCGAAAACACCCTGCGCGACTACGCCGAGTGCGGAGTGGACTACATCTCGGTAGGCGCGCTGACCCATCAGATCAAAAGCACCGACCTAAGCCTGAAAGCAGTATGAGAAAACTTATTTGTCTCCTTGCCCTGTTCGCGGCGTGCGGCGCGGCTTCAGTTTCGGTTTCGGCCCAGACGCTCGACCCACAGGACGTTACCCGAATCTATCGCCACTCGTTCACGGTGGTGTATGAGCTCACCGGCCCGGAGCCCGTTCGCGAGGCAGCACTCTCGCCAGACAGTACTCTGGTGGGGTTTGTGCGCAATAATGACCTATTCGTGCGCAATTTGAGGACAGGGGTCGAAACCCGCCTCACACACGACGGCGAGCGCAACCGGATAATCAACGGTGCAACGGATTGGGTCTACGAGGAGGAGTACGGATTCACCCGCGCGTGGGAGTTTTCGCCCGACAGCCGTAGTGTTGCTTTTCTGCGCTTCGACGAGAGCCGCGTCCGCGAGTTCCAAATGATGCGCTACGACCGGAAACTCTACCCCGAGCCATATATATATAAGTATCCCAAGGCGGGCGAGGAGAACTCCGTCGTCACGTTGCACGTCCACGATCTGGCGACGGGCCGGGCGCGAACGGTGAAGACCGATGCGTACTACATTCCGCGGCTGGGGTGGATTCCTCCGACTGACGGCCGGGACGGGCAGATTTTCTTCTATCGCGTGAACCGGTTGCAGAACCACTTCGAGGTTGTGTTGGGTGACGGGCGGGTGATCTACTCCGAAACCTCGCCGACATACGTCGAACGACCCGACGATAAGACCGTGACCTTCCTGCCGGACGGGGAGCACTTCTCGGTACGCAACGAGACGCGAACGGGGTGGTGGGTCGAGGATCTGTGGCACGTCGAGCGCGGATTTGTGAGAGAACTATCGCGAGAGGAGCGCGCGCCAGACCTCGCCGAGTGGAACGCCAGAGTGACCGACGGGCGCGAGTTCGTTTCGTTCGAGTTGCCCTGCGGCACGCCTCTTTACGGATGGGTGTTGCGACCTGCCGACTTCGACCCCGCGAAGAAATACCCCGTGCTGATGTCGCAATACAGCGGGCCGGGCTCGGTGAGCGTGCTGGTTCCCGCGATCGGTCGTGGCGATATGGCGATCTTCGAACCGCTGCTGGAGGCGGGCTACGTGGTCGCCTGTTTCGACGGCCGGGGAACGGGAGGCCGCGGCGAGGAGTTCAAAAAGACAACCTACGGCCAACTGGGCCGTTTCGAAACCGACGACCAGATCGCCGCGGCCCGCTATCTGGCTGCCCAAGAGTGGGTCGACCCCGAGCGGATCGGCATCTGGGGCTGGAGCTTCGGGGGGTTCGTGGCGCTGAACGCGATTCTGAAAGGGGCCGATGTGTTCTCTACAGCCGTTGCAGTCGCGCCCGTCACTTCGTGGAGGTTCTACGATACGATCTACACCGAAACATACAACGGACTACCGGCCGACAACCCGAGCGGCTACGACGACAACTCGCCGCTGAATTACGCCCATCTGCTGGAGGGCAATCTGCTGATGATCCACGGCACGGGTGATGACAATGTTCACGTGCAGAACACCCTCGAAATGGCCCGGGCGCTGGTCGAGGCGGGCAAGCAGTTCGATATGATGACCTACACGGACGACAACCACTCGATGATCCCGAGCGGCTCGACCCACGTGAGAAAGAAAATAGTACAGTACATAAAGGAGAATCTATGAGTTTAGTTGCGATAGTGGGGCGGCCCAATGTGGGCAAGAGTACGCTGTTCAACCGTCTGGTCGGCGGGAGGCAGGCGATCGTGGATGCAGAAGCGGGAACAACCCGCGACAGGCACTACGGAAAAACAGACTGGAACGGCCGCGAATTCTCGGTCATCGACACCGGAGGATACTCCGTCGGGAGCGACGATGTGTTCGAAGAGGACATCCGCCGGCAGGTTGGATTGGCGGTGGACGAGGCGGATGTGATACTGTTCGTGGTCGAGGTGGGAACGGGAATAACGGATCTGGATGCCGAGGTGGCCGACCTGTTGAGACGCTCGGGAAAGAAAATATTGCTGGTGGTGAACAAGGTCGACAACAACGACCAACTATACGCAACCCACGAGTTCCACTCCCTGGGGCTGGGCGAACCGTGGGCCATCAGCTCGATGAGCGGAAGCGGAACAGGCGACCTGTTGGATGCGGTTTTGGCTGCGTTGCCCGCTGAGGGTCGGGCCGACGAAGAGGAGGACATTCCGCGAATCACCATCGTGGGCCGACCGAACGTGGGCAAGTCGTCGCTGACAAACGCATTACTGGGAGCGGAGAGAAACATTGTCAACCCGAAGGCGGGAACCACGCGCGACTCGATTCACACGAGGTACAACAAGTTCGGAATGGATTTCTATCTGGTCGACACCGCCGGAATGCGCAAGAAGGGCAAGACGATGGACGATCTGGAATTCTACTCGGTGATGCGCTCCATCCGGGCTATCGAGAGCAGCGACGTGTGCATACTGATGCTCGACGCCCAGCAGGGAATCGAGGCGCAGGATCTGAACATTTTCCACCTGATAGAGCGGAACAAGAAGGGAGTGGTGGTGGTGGTGAACAAGTGGGACCTGGTGGAGAAGGACAACAATACGATGCGCGACTGGAGGGAGTTCCTGGACCGAAAGTTGGCGCCGTTCAACGACGTGCCGGTGGTGTTCACTTCCGTGCTGACGAAGCAGAGGATTATGGAGGTGCTGCAAAATGCGCTGAAGGTGTTCGAAAACCGAGCCCGGAAGGTCACGACCTCCGCCCTGAACGACTACATACTACCGATCATCGAGGAGACCCCACCGCCAGCTATCAAGGGAAAGTACATCCGCATCAAGTACGCAACCCAACTCGCCTCGCCCACGCCAACGTTTGCATTCTTCGTCAACCTGCCCCAGTACATTCGCGAACCATACAGGCGATTCCTGGAGAACAAGCTCCGCGCCGAGTGGGACTTTTCAGGTGTACCGCTACAGATATTCTTCAGGCAAAAATGACAGAAGGCCCGCCGGAAAGGCGGGCCTTCTGCTGGAAATAGGGAGTATGAAAAATTACACGGTGGCCATATGCTGGATCAGCTCGACTACCTTGTTCGAATAACCCCATTCGTTGTCGTACCAGCTGACCAACTTCACGAAGTTGCCGTTCAACGAGATACCGGCCTTGGCGTCGAACACCGAAGTGCGGGCCTCGCCGATGAAGTCGCTCGAAACGACTTCGTCCTCGGTGTAACCCAGGATGCCTTTCAATTCGCCGTCCGCGGCAGCCTTAACAGCCTTGCAGATCTCGTCGTACGTTGCGGCCTTTTCGAGGCGGCAGGTCAGGTCGACCACCGAGACGTCCAGCGTCGGAACGCGGAATGCCATACCGGTCAGTTTACCGTTCAGGGTGGGGATAACTTTACCCACGGCCTTGGCGGCACCGGTCGAAGAGGGGATGATGTTACCGGCAGCGGCGCGACCACCTCTCCAGTCCTTGGCGCTGGGGCCGTCGACGGTTTTCTGAGTAGCGGTGGTGGCGTGGACGGTGGTCATAAGACCCTCCACGATGCCGAACTTGTCGTTGATCACCTTTGCCAGCGGAGCGAGGCAGTTGGTGGTGCAGGATGCGTTCGAGACGATGGGTTCGCCCTTATAGCTCTTGTTGTTGACGCCCATAACGAACATCGGGGTGTCGTCCTTGCTCGGAGCAGACATCACGACGCGCTTCGCACCGGCCTTGATGTGAGCCTCGGCGGTCTCCTTGGTGAGGAACAGACCGGTCGATTCGACCACGTACTCGGCGCCCACAGCGTCCCATTTCAAGTTTGCGGGGTCTTTCTCGGCGGTCACGCGGATCGAGTTGCCGTTCACAACCAGGTTGCCGTCCTTCACTTCGATCGTGCCTTTGAACTGGCCGTGGACACTGTCGTAGCGCAGCATATAGGCCATATAGTCGACCGAGATGAGGTCGTTGATGCCTACCACTTCCACCTGGGCGCTCTTTTCGCAAGCGGCCCGGAACACCAATCTGCCAATGCGCCCGAAGCCATTGATCCCGATTTTGATTTTTGCCATTGTGTTGTACTGTTTTTTAGATGAATTTGCTTTCCGCCGCAAATATAATTAAAAATTTTTAATAATCCAAATTTAATATCACCCGGCAGGCTTACCAACCTCGCGAAGCACGGGAATGAACAGGTAGAGCGCCCCCAGAACAACGATCACAGAACCGCAACCGATCATCAACGAGTCGATAGAAACGACGTCCGCCAAGGGGCCGAAGAACAGGATACCGGCGGGAATGGCGAAGCTCCAGATCATTGTGAAAACAGACATCACGCGGCCGAGAAACTCCGGTGCGACGCGCTCCTGCAACAGAGTCGTACTGGGAGCCTGGGAGTAGATCTGGACGATACCGCAAACGGTCATACAAGCGAGGTAGGGCCCGAAACTCGTCCACAAACCGAGCAGAACAACCCCGATGCCGGTGAGGATGGAGCTGATGCCGATGGAGAGGGTGCGGTTACGAGGGCTCCAAAGGCCGACCAGAAATCCGCCGACAACCATCCCGGCAGCCCAGACAATCTCGATTGCAGAAAGGCGCCACAGTTCAGGCCCCCAATTACGAGCAACCTGCAAAGGCGAAAGACCCGAAACAGGAGACATAGAGAGAGCGAAAAGAGTCGCCAAAACGATGAACCAAAGAAGGTAACGCTGCGAGCGGATGTAACGCAGTCCGTCGACCATATCGCGAAAGTAGGAACTACCCCCGGAGGAGGTGTCGCGAGGGGCGGCAGGAACGCGAACGAGGAACTGGAGAATGCAGATCGCCCCGAGAGCCGTCGCAACGTCGACCAAAAACAAAACCCCGAAAGGAACCACAGCCATCAGGGCACCCCCGAGCATAGGAGAAACAATATAAGTCCCGGCCTGAAGCGAACTGTTGAAGCCGTTTACTTTAAGTAGTTTCTCCTCCGGAACGATCAGCGGCAACAGGGCCGCGACGGTGGGCTGCTGAACCCCCTGCCCGAGAGCGCGAATACCGGCAGCGACGAGCAAAAGGGTGATACTCTCGTGCCCGGCGAACAGAAAAGCAGCGAACAGAAGGCTGACCAGGCCCACGGTGCCGTCCGAGAGGTTGATCAGGAGTTTCTTGTCGTAACGGTCGGCCAACACCCCGCCGAAGATCGAACTGAGAAAAGTCGGCAACACCCCCACGACGATGTAAAGAGTCATCATCACGCCCGAACCGGTCTCCAGAACGAGGTGCCACATTATGGCGTACTGGACGATCAGCGTGCCCAGCAACGACAACGTCTGGCTCGCAAGAAACAGGGCCGTATTGCGCATCGGGCTCATAGGTGGCGGCGGGGGTTTTATCCGGGGGTGGGCGGTTTAGGATTTACAGGCGATGGTCTCGATCTCGACCCGTGCACCGAGCGGCAGTGCGGCGACCTGATAGGCGGCCCGGGCGGGCATATCGTGGGTGAAGCGGCGGGCGTAGACGGCGTTCACGGCGCCAAAGTCGGCTATGTCGGCCAACAGCACGGTGCACTTCACAACGTCGTCGAAAGTGTATCCGGCGGCGTCGAGGATGGCGGCGATGTTGGCGAACACCTGCTCGGTCTGGGCCTCGATCCCGTCGGGCATCTTACCCGTGGCGGGGTCGAGCGGCAACTGGCCGGAAACATACAGAGTCCTCGGTCCCGTCGCGGCCCCGGTTTCGACCGCCTGCGAGTAGGGCCCCACGGCTGCCGGAGCTCCCGGGGTGGAGATTATTTTCTTCATTTCAGGAATGCATTGGTTCTGTCGGCTATGTTTTTGTCGATCGAGCCGTAGAAGAAGTCGATGTCGAAGCCGTGGAACTTGCCCAGCACGGTCACCTCGTGGTCGGGGTAGTCGTTCTCATCGAAGCCGGTCATTATCAGGATGCCGTTTGAGGGATCGGCCGTTGCACCCGCGTAGTGGGGGATTTGCCCGGTTCGTCCGACCAGCGAGGGAAGGTTGTCTTCCTTTGGGGCGGGGGTAGCGGTCGTTGTCCAACTGACCGGGTTGGTGACGAGTGATCCCTGTTCCCAGGTTATGAAGTTGTGGTAGGCTTTGTTGTCGGCCTCGCTTTGGGCGGTGGCGTTCCACGACAGGATCACACCCGTGTCGGTGGCAGAGGTGGAGAACTTCAACTTCGGATTTTTGGCTACGTGCTCGGCCGTGACGTTGATTCCGATCGCGTAGGTTGCCACGTGGGCAACGTTATACTTCGACCACGCCGAGTGGCCCAACATTGTGGTTGCGATCTCACGAACCAGGTGTGCTCCTTGCGAGTGTCCCATCAGGATGAAGGGCCGTTGGCCTTTGTTGACGGTGCGCAGGAAGTAGTCGAACGCGGCGAAGATATCCTCGCGCGGGGTGGAGTCGATGTAGCGCGGCAGGGTTGCCGCCGACATCGACTGAACCAACTGGCGGCTCATTTGGCGGTAAAGCGGGGCGAAGATGTTACCCTGATGCTCGGTGATGGGCAACACAAGACCGAGCCACTGCTCGGCGCTTGTTCGCATAGTAGCGTTACCCAGTCTGACGTAGGGTTGGTCGGCGGGGTCGGTGCCGCTGTCCAGAGTGGGGTAGACCAGAAAGATGTCGACCGCCTTTGCGCCGTCGTTGTCGAAACGCATCCAATTGTCGCGGTTGGCGTAGTCGGTTTTGCTCAGGGCGGGTTTATTGGATCCGTCGTTTTTGCCGCAACCGCCCGAGCCAGCGAGAACCGTGAGAACCATGGCGAGGATGAAAAGTTTTGTCTTCATAGTCGTATAGTTTCTTAGAGTTTAATAGCTTCTTGCAAACAATACTCTGCGCTTGGAGGGATTACCGGTCAACACGCAACGGCCCTCTTCGTCCTCGGCGTCGAGCGGAATACAACGGATGGTGGCTTTGGTGGCCTCTTTGATGGCGAGTTCGGTTTCGGTCGTCCCGTCCCAGTGGGCGGAGATGAAGCCGCCCTTCTCGTCGAGCGTGCGCACGAATTCGTCCCACGTCTCGACCCGCGTGATGTGGTCGTCGCGATAGGCCAGGGCGCGCTCGAAGATGGCTGCCTGGATCTCGTCCATCAGGCTCGCCACCCGTTCGGCCAGACCCTCCTGGGGTACGACCTCTTTGGTGAGGGTGTCGCGGCGGGCGAGTTCGATCGTTCCGGCGGCCATATCGCGAGGCCCGAGAGCGAGGCGAACAGGAACCCCCTTGAGCTCGTATTCGGCGAACTTGAACCCGCTACGGACGTTGTCGCGGTCATCGATCTTAACCTTGAGCCCGCGGGCGCGCAACTCGTCGGCCAACTCCCGAAGGCGGGCAACGGCCGAGGCGTACTCCTCGTCGCCTTTGTATATGGGAATCAGAACGACGTGCAGGGGAGCGAGCTTGGGCGGCAGAACAAGGCCGTTATTATCGGAATGGGCCATAATCAGAGCCCCGATCAGGCGGGTGGAAACGCCCCAGGAGGTTGCCCAAACGTAGTCGAGAGCATTTTCGCGATTGGTGAACTGGACGTCGAAAGCGCGGGCGAAGTTCTGGCCCAGGAAGTGCGATGTACCGCTCTGGAGCGCCTTACCGTCCTGCATCAACGCCTCGATGGTCATAGTGTCCTCCGCCCCGGCGAAGCGCTCGTTGGCAGTTTTATGCCCGACGACGACAGGAACCCCCATCCACTTCTCGGCAAAGTCGCGGTAGACACCGATCATACGCGCGGTCTCCTCGACGGCCTCTTGGCGGGTTTCGTGAGCCGTGTGGCCCTCCTGCCAAAGGAACTCGGCGGTGCGCAGGAAAAGGCGTGTGCGCATCTCCCAACGAACCACGTTAGCCCACTGGTTGACCAGAATAGGCAGGTCGCGGTAGGATTGGATCCAACCCTTGTAGGTGTTCCAGATTATGGTTTCGGAAGTGGGGCGGACGATCAGTTCCTCTTCGAGTCGGGCGTCGGGATCGACCACTACGCCGTTACCCTCGGGGTCGTTCATCAGGCGGTAATGCGTCACAACGGCGCACTCCTTGGCGAAGCCCTCGACGTGGGACGCCTCGCGGCTGAAAAACGACTTGGGGATGAACAACGGGAAGTAGGCGTTCTCGTGCCCGGTGGCCTTGAACATCCCATCCAAAGCATCCCGCATATTCTCCCAAAGTGCATAGCCATAGGGCTTTATCACCATACAACCGCGAACCGCCGAGTACTCGGCAAGCCCGGCCTTTACAACCAGATCGTTATACCATTGGGAGTAGCTATCCTCCCGATTGGCAAGGTCTTTGAGTTCTTTCGCCATACGATTTTTCCGTTTCGGACGTTTTTGAATCGCAAAGGTAGGGATTTTTCCTTATATTTGCATTACCTAAACAGATGGAAGCTATGAAGGGGACAAGATTTTTGAATAGAGGGATGGTAGTCGGGATGGCTGCGGTTCTGGTTGCGATGACGGGGTGCTGGTCGAGTGGTCAGGTGGGCTCGTCGCGCGATATGTATGCGATACACAACCGTGCGGAGATGGCCCAGATCGAGGCCGCAGAAGCGCGTGCAGCCGAAGCCGAAGCCCAAGCCCGCAAGGCGAAATATGAAGCACTGCTGGCCGAGATCGAAGCCGAAAGGGCCCAACAGGCGGTCTATCAAGAGGACGGACTGGCTCCGGCCGAGATAGCGTTGCCCGAGTACGACTACGGCCTGGCCGAGAGCGAAGGACGCTATGCCCGCCAGATCGGGATGTTCGACTCGTATGACGTCTATGTGAGGCCATACTCCTCGTTCGTGTATGTGTACGTCGACCCGTGGGGGTACGATCCGTGGGTCTACTCGCCCTGGTATTGGAACTCGTGGCACTACGACCCGTGGTACCGGCCGCACCACTTCTCGTGGGGTTGGAACTGGGGATGGGGTTGGGGCCACAACTGGGGCTGGAACTCTTGGCACTACGATCCGTGGCACTACGGGCACGGGTACTATCCCCGATATTGGGATCGCCACTACTCGGTGAACTATCGCAACACGAGCGACACATATCATCGCGGACGCGGCGTCGGCAGCAGCAGCTACGGCAGGGCTTCGAGCGCATCGGGTTCAGCCGGCTACTCGGGTCGGGCTTCGTCTTCGGCCGGGTCTTCGGTCGGTCGGGCAACTTCTTCAGGCTCGTCGTCGAGTGCGGGCAGGGCGACATCTTCGGGCTCGGGTTCTTCCGTGGGCAGGGCGACATCTTCGGGCTCGGGTTCTTCGGTAGGGCGTAGTTCGTCGTCGAGTTCCAGTGCCGGACGAGCAACATCTTCCGGTTCGAGCGTCGGGCGCAGTTCGTCTTCGGGTTCGTCTTCGAGCTCGGGTCGCAGCAGCAGCTCGTCGAGCTCCGTGGGACGGTCGACCTCCTCGTCGAGCTCCAGTGCAGGTCGCAGCACAAGCTCGGGCAGCTACTCGTCGAGCTCGGCAGGCAGAAGCTCATCCAGCGGAAGTTCATCATCCTCCAGCGCGGGCCGCTCGACAAGCGGCGGGCGAGGAAGGTAACCAACTAACACATACAGGGTTATGAAAAAGCTATTGATCACCACACTGATGCTGGTCGCCACGGCGGCAACACTCCAGGCACAAGACCTGATAGTGGGCGGCCGTCAGATCCGGGCGCCGTTCTGGGACACGGGACGACTGATGGGATTCTCGCAAACCGATGCCATCTACGGCACATCGCGCTCAGCAGCTATGGGCGGGGCGTTCACCTCGTTGGGAGCCGACCTGTCGTCGATGAATATCAACCCGGCCGGCCTTGGAATGTATCAGGGCTCCGACTGGGGAGTGACGATGAGTCTGGCCATAGACAAGATGAATACCTCGGCGCCGAACGCCGATATGTCGCAGGGTGGAAGCAGGACGAGCTTCGGGTTGGGGAACTTGGGGGTGAGCTACAATGTCTACAACTCGTCGGGCGCACTGACAAGTCTCTCGATAGGGTTCGCATACAACCGCGCAGCGAACTTCAACTCGCGAACCGGAATCAACACCTACGGCGAGAGGGCGTCGGTGGTGGAGATGTTCCAAAACCAGTTGAACCTGATCGAGCGCACATCGGACGTCACGCCGACCGATCTCGACCCGGCCCACAAACCGTTCTACAGCGACAGGTTCTATCTCGACGAGTGGGGGGCGATATTGGGTTATCAGACGGGTCTGTTGGGGCACGACGATTTGGGGTACTTCGGCTTCAATGGCTCCACGCCGAACGACAGCTACTACGGAGCAGTCACCCGAGGAGGGATCTATGAGTACAACTTCGCGTTGGGAGCAAACGTGAGCAACAAACTCTACTTGGGCGCAACGCTCGGAATCACCGAGATAAACTACAAGGAAGAGACCTCGTACGAGGAGTACTACTACGAGGGCTCGCCCATCGCCTCGATGTGGTGGGACAACACGACGCGAATCACCGGAGCCGGCTTCACAGCAAAGTTCGGAGCGGTGTATCGTCCCGTGCCCGCGATCCGACTCGGAGCAGCGTTCCACCTGCCGACCTTCTATACGATAGACAAGTCGTACCACGGTGCAATGGGGTGCTTCGAGAATGGAGAGGAGTATGTGGCAACGACCCAAGACCCGCTTGTGGATCAACAACATTTCAACACCCCGCCGAAACTGCTTCTGGGTGCGTCGGCGATCCTGGGCGGCCGGGCAATCGTGGCCGTGGACTGGGAGATGGCGTGGTACAACAAGATCAGAGCAAGGGGTGACGACTTCGGATATGTGGACGACACCAAGGCCGACTCGGAGTTCTTCTACAAGCCGGGCCACACTATTCGAGTCGGGCTGGAGCACAGCGGCGATATATTCTCGATTCGCGCCGGAGGGTCGTATATGTTCGACATTATGAAAGAGGGGAATCTGGGCGAGTACCAGAACGCAACCTCGAACCCGACGCCCAGAAGCGGATACTCACTGACGGCAGGTCTGGGATTCAACGTGGGCCGAAACGGGTATGTAGATTTAGCATACGTGTACAACAACACCAAGTGGACGCCGTACGATTTCTACTACTTCCAGGACAGCGACGTGATAGTCTCGCAGTACGACACCGTGGGCGGCGAGGACATTTCGCGAGTCTACACCCCACACAGGAAGCATCACGGCATCTCGCTAACAATCGGCAGCAGGTTCTAATTCAGGGACGGGGAGAATGAACAGAAAAGGTTTCCTGCGAAGTCTCGGGCTGATGGCCGGAGGGATCGCGATGGCGTTCACGGGGCTGGGAAGTGTGATGGGGCAGAGCCTCGGGACGGGCTCGCGGAGAGGGGTGATAGCGTATGTGTTGAGGCGCATTGGGGTGATGACGCCCGAACAGTTGGAGCGGGCATTGTTCGAGTCGGGTCTGTCGGAGCCGTTCGATCTGGGAGCGGAACTCGCGGCGATGGTTCGCGAGGGAGAACTGGCCCAGAGCGTCTCGGCAGACGGGTTGGTGTATAAACTTACAGAGAGTTCGCCGGCGGATGGTGCGGGAACGGGTGCTTTCGACGAACGGATGGATGAGCTCAAGGGGCGGTTCGAAGCCGAGAGAGACTACATCGCGCAATACACCGAGTCCTCAACAGGCGTGGTGCCGGTGTTCCTGTCGATCCGGCGCGGCGCGGCCATACTGATGAAAGTCAACCTGATAGTGCCAGATGTGACAACCGCGCGGGTGGTTACGCGAAACTGGATGAAAAACGCCCACCGAACCCACGAGGCGGTGTGGGAGAGCGTTGGAGAAGGATTACCATTTCCAAAGATATGAAGCCGGTTGAGAATCTGACCCTTTGGGCGCCGGGTGTGCCATACCCCGCGCAGAGCGAAATGGAGTTCGCGCCGGGAATGACACACATTCTGGCACACGATGGCCGAACAGACATACTACCATTTCTACACGACGTAACAATCACCGCCCACGAGGGGAGGATATACATCGCGTGGTACAATTCGACCGATGCCGAGATCTGCGGCTCGTCGCTAATCCGCGGGCGCTGGACCGACGACGAGGGCGCAACGTGGAGCGAACCGTTTACCGTCGTCGGGCGAATCGACTCCGCAGAGGAGCATTTCGTTCCGGCGAACCTGTTCGAGCACAACGGCCGACTGCACGCTACCATAACCGAGATGACAGGCAAGAATATGACCGCCGCGCTACATCTGTTCCGAAAGGAAGCGGGCCGCGGGGTGGGTGATCCGGGCGGGGACGAGTGGGAGCGTGTGGGGCAGATCCAGCACGGATTTATCTGTAATACCCCTCCGGTGGAGCTGCCCGACGGAGGATTGATCTCGCCCGCGTGGATGCCGATGAAGAACGGAACCCCGGCTTTTCCGGCGGTGCTGATTTCGCGCGGGGCTGGCGGCTCGGGGGGTTCGGAGGGCGGTGAGGCGGCCGGGAGTTTGGCTGCCGAGTGGGAGCCGGTGTTGT